>RRZU010057064.1_pt1 | contig 51360 bp, 45 predicted proteins | sample 2165561 | NCBI WGS metagenome assembly RRZU01 (sample SAMN10456909, study PRJNA506462) | wastewater metagenome | isolation source: wastewater sludge | place: USA: Moscow, Idaho | reverse complement strand
TCTCAAAGATTGCCGCAATTCCCTGTCCGCCACCAATACACATGGTCACCAATGCATAACGCCCATCGGTACGCCGCAACTCATACAAGGCTTTGATAGTTAAAATACAACCCGTCGCGCCTATTGGATGACCCAGCGCCACTGCCCCTCCATTCGGATTGGTTTTTTCTGGATCAAACTGCAATTCTTTTGCGACTGCACAAGCTTGTACGGCAAATGCTTCATTGGACTCGATTACATCCAGTTCAGCCAACTTGATATTTGCACGCTGCAATGCCATTTGCACAGCGGGAACCGGTCCGATGCCCATAAATTTTGGATCAACACCGGCATGACCATATGCAACCAGCCGCGCCATCGGCCTCAAGCCTCTTTTCCGTGCCGCACTGTTCTCCATCAATACTACTGCAGCAGCACTATCGTTTATACCAGAAGCATTTCCTGCAGTTACTGTCCCCTCTTTTCTAAATATAGGTCGCAGCCTAGCCAAGCTCTCCAAGCTCGTATCTTCACGAGGACGTTCATCGATATCAAAAATAATTGTTTTTTTACCCACAGTTATTTCAACAGGCAATATTTGCTCTTTGAAATATCCATTATTAATTGCTTGCAAAGCACGACGATGACTTTCCATCGCCAGTACATCCTGCTCTTCTCTATTAATTCGCCATTTCTCTGCAATATTTTCAGCTGTAACTCCCATATGCACCTGATCAAACGGATCGGTAAGCGCACCGACCATCATGTCTACGGTGCTTCCATCATTCATACGCTGCCCCCAACGCAATGCCGGCAACAAATAACCTCCCCGACTCATAGACTCTGCACCACCCGCGACTGCCACGTCAGTATCATTAAGCATAATACTTTGACTGGCAGAAATAATAGCCTGCAATCCACTCCCACACAAACGATTAACTGTCAGCGCTGAGGTATGTTGCGGCAAGCCGCCATTGATGCAGGCAACACGTGCTAGATACATATCGCGGGATTCTCCGTGAATCACATTACCAAAAACCAGATGCCCAATATCATTAGGGTCAACTTTTGCACGCGATACCGCCTCGCGCACAACCTTTGCCGCTAAATCAGATGGGGCAATCTGTTGCAATGCCCCACCATAATCACCTATGGCTGTGCGCACTCCACTTAAAACCACTACATCTCTCATGTATTTTCCTTGGTTGAAACACATCGAACAATCATACTAAGCCGCAACCCGGCCATCTGCAATTCATTTGAGCAAAAATGTAATAAAAAGCTAGACACCCAGACTGAAATTGCAATACCGGACAATCTGGTTCCCGCTAAAGTGTCACATCAAATACACATACAATCCTTGATCGTGCGTCCTGATTTTCAATCATCATCCTTGCCTGTTAATACGCATTAATAGATTATGTCGTTTTGCCAATAATTAGCGTATCATGAGCTTCTAATAATTTAGGTTTAATGCAGCTGATTCCGTGATGCTTACGATTAATTTGCTCTTGTCCAGTTCCATATGAATAGAACCTGGAGAACATCCTTGTTACTGTTGATTGTGTTGATGGCAATGGCACAATCAATATCTAGTCAGCAAACCAGAACTTTTCCTATTGAGAGTCAACTGGGGAATTTGACGGCTGTTTCTTTTCCAGTGTTCGTCATCAATAATCAGCAAATGCAAATGGGGCCAGGCGGGCAAATTCGTGGGATAGACAATCTGATCATTTTACCCAATGCCGCGAACTATGTTGGCCTTATCCGCTATCAGTTGGATTTCATGGGAAATCTGCATCGTGTCTGGATTCTGACTCCGGATGAAGTCAAGGAAGCGGAAAGTCAAGGACAGCGAATACATTAATAACACTGCAACTTTCTTAAATTCCAAGAGCTAATCCGTGAGTAACAAACTTTATATCAAAACTTTTGGATGCCAAATGAACGAGTATGACTCGGAGAAAATGGCTGATGTGCTACATGCCGCCTATGGCATGGAACTCACCAATGATCCGGCCGAAGCAGATATGATCTTGTTCAATACCTGCTCGGTGCGCGAAAAAGCACAAGAAAAAGTATTCCATGATTTAGGGCGGGTTCGATACTTAAAAGAACGCAATCCTAATTTGTTGATCGGCGTGGGTGGCTGCGTTGCCAGTCAGGAAGGCAAAGCGATTGTCAGTCGCGCGCCATTTGTAGATGTAGTATTTGGCCCACAGACCTTGCACCGATTGCCGCGGCTCATAGAAACACGCAAAGCAACCGGGCGCTCGCAAGTTGATATTTCTTTTCCCGAGATTGAAAAATTCGACCATCTGCCGCCTGCTCGCACTGAAGGTGTCACAGCATTTGTCTCAATTATGGAAGGTTGCAGCAAATACTGCAGTTTCTGCGTGGTTCCTTATACGCGCGGTGAAGAAGTTTCCCGTCCTCTGGAGGACGTGCTGACAGAAATCGCCATCCTTGCCGATCAAGGCATTAAAGAAATCACTTTATTGGGACAGAATGTCAATGCTTATTTGGGCATGATGAGTGATGGTGCAATTGCTGATTTTGCTTTACTGCTCGAATATCTTCATGAAATTCCAGGAATTGAGCGCATCCGCTACACCACTTCTCATCCTAAAGAGTTTACTGCACGCTTGATTCAGGCTTACAATCAGTTACCCAAATTAGTCAATCACTTGCACCTGCCGGTGCAATCGGGATCTGATCGGATACTGGCCGCAATGAAGCGAGGATATAGCGTATTGGAATACAAATCTATTATTCGGAAACTGCGCACTATACGCCCGGATATTTCATTATCATCAGATTTCATCGTTGGCTTCCCCGGAGAAACCGAGGCAGATTTCCAGGCCACGCTAAAACTGGTTGAAGACATGAATTTTGACGAATCATACAGTTTCATATACAGCCCGCGCCCCGGAACGCCAGCATCCGACTTGCCCGATGACATGTCGCAGGAAGGAAAACTGGAACGACTACACCGATTACAAGCACAGTTGAGTCTGCAATCCCGGAAAATCAGTCAGCAAATGGTCGGTTCAATTCAGCGGGTATTACTGGAAGGCGTCTCTAAAAAGAACTTCGATGAACTGAGCGGACGCACGGATAACAACCGTGTCGTCAATTTAGCCGGCGATTCTGAGTTGATCGGTCAGTTTGTCAACGTACGGATCAATGAAGCCCGTGCTCATTCGCTACGCGGAGACATTATTCATGAATAAAAATGCACTTATAGCATGAGTTTTGCTTGCAAAGTATCTCGTGCACTGCGAAAATCATCCCATTGAAATAGCATCTTCTGACATTGAAACCAACTCCCCTAGAAATTTCTTTCACGCCCACCGATAACCAACGCCTTGCCAATTTGTGCGGCGCGCTGGATGAGAATCTAAAACAAGTTGAAACTGCATTGGATGTGACCATTTCCCGACGCGGCGAACACTTCAGCTTATCGGGAAAATCCGATCAAACAAAACTTGCAGCAAAAGTATTGCGACATTTTTATAACCAATCACAGCACCATTTAAGTCTGGAACATATTCAGCTTGGTTTGATCGAAGCGATAAATCCACATCACAAAGCGGAGAACAATAGCACCGTCACCGCTCACATTGATATCACACAACCAGCAACATCCGGACTACTAACACGCCGCAGCAACTTATATGGCCGCACACCGCGCCAAGTTCAGTATCTGCAGCAAATTCAGGAACATGACATCACCTTTGCTATCGGTCCCGCCGGTACCGGAAAAACCTATCTGGCGGTAGCCAGTGCAGTCGATGCCCTTGAACGCGGCTTGGTAACCCGCTTGATTCTGGTTCGCCCCGCAGTTGAGGCTGGCGAGCGTTTGGGTTTCTTACCCGGTGATATGACTCAGAAAGTCGATCCCTATTTACGTCCATTGTATGATGCGCTATATGATTTGATGGGCCTTGATAAGACAAGCAAGCAATTTGAACGCAACACCATCGAAATCGCACCACTGGCTTTTATGCGCGGACGTACGCTGAATCAGTCATTCATTATTCTGGATGAGGCGCAAAACACTACACCAGAGCAAATGAAAATGTTTCTGACACGCATGGGATTTGGCTCAAAAGCGGTTATTACAGGCGATATTACACAAATTGATCTGCCCAAACATCAGAAAAGCGGTTTAATAGAAGCTCAGAAAATTCTGCAAGATATACGCGGCATCGCCTTCACCCGTTTTCTATCTGAAGATGTGGTAAGACACCCACTGGTTCAACGCATTGTTACCGCCTATGAAAAGCACGACAAACAAACTCGGTAATCCTGATCATTTTGTGCAGAAAACAAGATCATTCAAGCTGATGGTGCAATATGCGACAGAGTGCGCAACAGTACCCACTCGACCGCAGTTTCGCCGTTGGGCTAAAATTGCGTTGATGCAAGAAGCTGAGGTTGTTTTACGACTCGTTGATGAAAAAGAAGGACAAGAGCTTAATCAGCAATTTCGTAGTAAAAATTACGCCACTAACGTGCTAACCTTTGTATATGACGACACAGAGCCTTTGACTGGCGATATCATACTGTGCGCGCCCGTGGTTAGCAAAGAGGCGCGACAGCAACACAAAAATCTGTTGGCGCATTACGCTCACTTGACCATTCATGGCATATTACATTTGCAAGGCTATGATCATATTGAAGATACTGATGCAGTAACGATGGAACAATTGGAAATACAAATACTAGCCAAACTCGGCTTTGCAAACCCTTATCTAGAACATGACAATGCAAATTTCGCGCAATAGCCATGTAATGTTTCTGCTCTATTTTTTTCTCACATCCACTGGATCTCAAATACATCATGGACGAACCTCCACCTAAAAGCGGCTGGTTAGAACGGTTAGGCGCAATGCTCATCCGCAAACCGGAAGATCGCGAACAACTGATCACCCTGTTACACTCTGCCTTTGAACGCAATTTACTCGATTCCGATGCACTCAGCATGATTGAAGGCGTCATGCAAGTTTCCGAAATGCAGGCACGCGATATCATGGTGCCGCGCTCGCAAATGGACGTTGTCGACATCAGCAAGAAACCGGAACAATTCATTCCCTTTGTCATTGAAGCGGCGCATTCCCGTTTTCCGGTCATAGAAGGCAGCGAAGATGAAATTATCGGCATTCTGCTGGCCAAAGATTTGCTACGTTATTACGCCGACTCGGAAGAATTTAATATCCGCGACATGCTGCGCCCAGCTGTATTCATCCCCGAATCCAAGCGACTCAATATACTGCTCAAGGATTTTCGCAGCAACCGCAACCATATGGCCATCGTCGTTAATGAATATGGAGGAATGGCTGGCTTAGTGACGATCGAAGATGTGCTCGAACAAATTGTAGGAGAAATTGAAGATGAATACGACTTTGATGAAGATGAAGATAACATTGTCATGGAATCGGATGGACTATACCGCGTCAAGGCAACCACTGAGATTGACAACTTCAATGAAGTGCTCGGCGCAAACTTCAGCAACGAAGATTGCGACACCATAGGCGGGTTGGTACTCAACAAATTTGGCCGTTTGCCTGACCGCAGCGAATCAGTCGAGATCGGTCACTTTAAATTCACCGTGCAACGGGTTGATAGCCGTCGCTTACATGTGCTTAAAGTGGAAAAACTTGCAGCAGAAGAAAAAATACCAGCTGAATAAGTGCGTTCATACAACCTGGCGCATTTATATTTCCCCGATACATGACTAGAATCACCACCCGCCCGTATGATTTGCAGTCTTTCCAGACACTTAATGGCTGCGGATTGCATCCGGTACTCGCACGCATTTTTGCAGCACGCGGTATTGAAAACTCAAGCCAACTTGAAACCGAACTCACACGCCTGATCCCATTCGAACAACTCAAAAATATCGCGCTAACTGCGGCCATGCTTGCCGACGCCATTGCCGCTAAGAAGCGGCTGTTGATTGTGGCCGATTATGACTCCGATGGCGCTACAGCATGCGCAGTGGGCATCCGCATTTTACGCAAGCTTGGTGCTACCATTGACTATCTGGTACCCAATCGGTTTGAATTCGGATATGGCCTGACGCCGGAAATCGTGCATCTGGCACACGAAACCAAACAACCTGACTTGTTGATTACCGTCGACAATGGGATCGCCAGCGTAGAAGGCGTGTCCACAGCTAACCGTCTGGGCATGCAAGTGATAATCACCGATCATCACTTGCCCGGCAATGAGTTGCCTGCGGCCTTGGCGATCATCAACCCCAATCAGCCAGGCTGTCCTTTTCCAAGCAAAAGTATTGCCGGTGTGGGCGTCATTTTCTATTTAATGCTGGCACTGCGCGCAGAATTGCGTCAGCGCGGCGCTTTCGCAACAAACCAGGAACCAAATCTTGCCAGTTTCCTGGATCTGGTCGCATTAGGTACCGTCGCCGATGTCGTCAAACTGGACAATAATAATCGTATCCTAGTGCAACAAGGCTTGCAGCGGATTCGAAAAGGGCGCGCTTGTGCAGGCATCAACGCACTATTGCAAGTATCACGGCGAGATTGTCAGCAAATCTCGACCTATGAACTCGGCTTCATGCTGGGTCCGCGACTCAATGCAGCCGGGCGATTGGATGATATGTCACTAGGCATTGAATGCTTGATTACTGATGACGAAACCTATGCATTAGAAATTGCCAAACAACTGGATGAACTGAACCGACAACGCCGGGAAATTGAATCCACCATGCAGGAAAGCGCGCTAGCCAAACTGGAAGACATCCTAAAAACCCATCACGAAGAAATCCTGACCACTTATAGCATCTGCCTGTTCGATCAGGATTGGCACCAAGGCGTTATCGGCATACTCGCATCGCGCATCAAAGACAAATATCATCGGCCAGTGATCATTTTTGCACCCGGCAAAGATGGTGAAATCAAAGGCTCGGGCCGATCGATCAACGGCTTTCATTTACGAGATGCGCTGGATCTGGTTGCCAAACGATGCCCCGAGCTGATTCGGAAATTCGGTGGCCACGCCGCCGCAGCCGGATTGACCATCAATAATGGCGATTTTGAGAAGTTCCGCGATGCTTTTGAGCAAGTAACGCAAATTTTACTGACACCTGCCGATTTGACGCAGGTAATCGAAACCGATGGCGATCTGGAATTGGCTGAAATTAACCTGGAGCTGGCACAATATCTCGATCGTCAGGTGTGGGGGCAAGGTTTCCCGCAACCCTCATTCAACGCGCGGTTTTATGTCGAAAGCCAGCGCATTGTCGGTGAAAAACACTTGAAGCTGAAACTAAGAAAATTGGATTTCGCAGACAGTGATCAATTAGCACAAAAGCCGCGAAAATCAAATGATACCTATGACGGCATTCTGTTTTTTTACAATGATCCGCTGCCTGATGTCATCGACGCCGTTTATCGATTGCAGATCAATGAATACAACGGCAAAACAACTCTGCAATTCCTGCTCGAGCACTGGTTTCATGCAGACTCCCCAGTAATCGGCAATGGGCACTGAATTCACACTCAATGGCGAATTAGCCGCATTGCCGCATTTTCTGACCAGTTTAGCGATTGGCTTACTGATTGGGTTAGAACGTGAACGTAGTCCAGGATCGCGAGCAGGCCTAAGAACTTTTGCGTTAGTTGCATTATTCGGCACGCTGGCTGCAATGCTGTCGGAAAAAGCCACGCCCTGGCTACTGCTGGGTGGTTTACTGATTGTCGGTCTGATGACCATCGCAGCCTATTTTCGCACTAAAGACGAAAACGCAGATCCAGGCACTACAACAGTAGCCGCGATTCTAGTCTGCTATGGTTTGGGTGCCACAGTATGGTACGGTTACAATCACTTAGCTGTCATGCTGGCCATTATCACCACAATATTACTGTATTTCAAAACAGAGCTGCACGGTATAACCCAAAAGCTAAGTCGACGCGATTTGATTTCTGTGCTGCAGTTTGCCGTACTGACGTTTATCATCCTGCCGATCCTGCCGGATAAGAATTATGGGCCTTATGAAGCAACCAATCCGTATCAGATCTGGCTCATGGTGGTATTGATCTCGGGCGTCAGTCTGGCGGGGTATATCGCATTGCAATTGATCGGTCAGCGGCATGGAGCCATCCTGGGCTTATTCGGCGGATTGGTATCCAGTACCGCCACAACGCTGGTATACGCGCGCCGCAGCGCTGAAAATCAGAACTTCACTCAATTGGCCGTTGTCGTTATCCTGATTGCCAACCTGACCGTACTGATCCGTTTAGCCATTATCAGTGCAATCGCTTCTCCCGCGCTATTGCCACAGCTGTTACCCGTTCTTGGCAGCGGCTTTCTATTGGGAGCAGGCGTCACGGCTTATTGGTGGCACCGGCTAAACCGGCAGCAAGATGCACCCATGCCGGAAATCAAGAATCCCACCGAAATCCGTACAGCAGCAACCTTTGGATTGATTTATGGCATTGTCCTGTTCTGTTCTGCCTGGCTTTCCGACATCGCCGGCAGCGGCGGATTATACGCAGTCGCGTTGATCTCCGGCTTAACCGATGTCGATGCTATCACCCTATCCAGTTTACGCTTGTACGAGCTTGGCAAACTGGATACCACACAAACCGTCATGGCCATTTCACTTGGACTAATCTCCAACATTGGTTTCAAACTTGGGCTCATTTTTTTCTTTGGCCATGCATTATTAGCGCGACAGTGCGTTTCGGGCATGCTGGCAACAGCTAGCGGGGTTGGATTGGCGCTACTGTTTTTAATCTAGCCGATGCTGGCAAGAAATTCTCGAATATGAGTTTCTCCATTGATATCCGTGAAGAAGCCGGAGTGCGCACATTGCATTTCGGCTCTGACTGGATACAGGGTGCAATGCGCATCGCGCGACCTTGGCGTTTGGAACTCGACTACACCCGGGAAATGATGGCAAGCCTGTTACTGAGAGACGATATGCGCTTTCCGCGCAAAGTGCTGCTGATCGGTCTTGGCGCGGCATCGCTGACCAAATTTATTTATCGCCACTATCCGCTGGCGAAACTGACCGTGGTTGAGATCGAACCACGCGTGGTAGCAGCCGCGAGACAATTTTTCAAACTACCGGAAGACCCGCTGCGCCTTAATATCGTGATTGCAGACGGCTCACAGTATATCGCCGAGCACGACAAGACTTACGACCTGATTCTGGTGGATGGTTTCGATGCCAATGCGCGTCCCGGCAAACTGAATATGCTGCCGTTTTACCTGATGTGCCGCGCGCGACTGAACATTAACGGCATTCTTGTGGTGAATTTACTGGGGCGCAGCCGCGGGCACCAGGCCAGTCTGGAACGCATCAGAGCATCGTTCGACGAACGCGCGCTGGCTTTCCCTTCCTGCGACAGCGGCAACGTCATTGCGCTCGCCGCGACCGGAGAGAAAATCGAGATCGCGCTAAATGAGCTCAAGAAACAGGCACTCGAATTGAAACAAAAAACCGGACTCAATCTGCTACCGACGCTGGTGCGTCTGGAGCAGGCAAAATCTTGTCCGGGCGGAATCCTCAGGATTTAACAAAAGGTTAAAAGAGCTCTGGTTGGGGACAGGTCGCGAAATAAAGCACCCCGCCGCAAGCAGCGGGGTATTAATTTCGCTCTTCAATCTGCTGGTTTTCAACCAGCTTTCGCCCCAAGGGGCGGGGAATTAAACCCGGAAGAGATTAAGCCTATTATCGATGAAATCGGATATGTTTCTATTTTTTAATCTAAATTCGTGATTCTGAACCTGCCCCCGTAATCCGCGCCAGATACTACGCGTAATGACGATCAATGCCTATTCGTGCATAATCCGTGACTATTAAACACACATCAATGAATATGGATTGGCAGGATAAATTAGGCGATTTGGTGTTGGGTGGATTGGCTGGCACATTGAGCTACGCACTACCTGAACATTTGCGGCGGCGCATGCGCGAACGATTGGGTGACTTTAATCCTTACAACGTTATTGCAGGCAATCATGATTTGATGCGTGCGGTACGCTTGGCGTGGGTACGCGCTGCGGTTGATGTGCTGGAAGCGGGTAGAAAAAGTGCTGAGACAATGCCTGCTGAAGCGTGCGGCGAATTTAATCAATCGGCTATGGTGCGCTTTGAAACGCTTGCCGTGAAGGAACTAAAAAAAATCCGGTCTGATGCATTGGATCGGCGTACCGATCCGGGTAACAACCCAATCGACCAGCACCTTCAGCACATTATGCAAGGCACCTCGGAATATGTCGCGCCGGGAGAGCAGCGCCCGCTGGATCAAACGTTAACACAGGAATTTAATGCAACGCTGGCAGCGCTCACGGGATGGCCTGAGTATGAAATACCTGCCATTTTTGGGCAGATTGCGCGCGACGGTTTACCGACCATGGATCAGGGCGCAAAACGCAATTTTGACGAACTGGTGTTCGCCGCTTTTGCAGAATCTCTGAAAAACCCGGAGATCTACCATGAAGCAGCTGCGGCGTTTAACATCGCCATGCAGGATGCGGCACGCAAACTGTCGCAAACCATTCTCGAACAGATCAAAGGCATTGATGACGCACTCGACCATCTGATCGACAAAACGGATGCCTTGCAGATTTTTCTGTCGGGCATCGATGCATATTTGAAGGAGACGCTGTTCGAATTGCTGCAAGGGCAGAAAAGGATTGAAGATAAAACATCACGCATTCTTCAAATTATCGAGACTACCGCCCGATCCAATCCGAACTTATCCGAGGTCGCCATTAACGCGCAGTATCAAAAATTGGTCGAACATCTGAATCGGGAAGAATTCGAGCAAGTGCTGACACATAAGCCGCGCAGTCTGGGTGCCTATCGCGCGCACTGCATTGCACGCTGGTCACAAGCACGCTATACCATTAACAAGCAATTCACTCCCTTGACGCTGTTGCTGGATCAGGGGGAGAACAGTCCTGGGGAACGCTATCAGAAAAATGATCACGAATTCCATGATCTGCGTGAAGTGTTAGAGGCTATCGAACAGGCGCAGGATCGAGTCCTGGTGGTAACGGGTGCGCCCGGCAGTGGCAAGAGCACTTTGTTGCGCCGCCTGGAACTGGATCTGGCCAGTGCCGCATTGCGCTCGGATAATCCGGACGATCCGTTAACGCTGTTTTTGCCCCTCAATGCGTTTGGTCAACGCGGCAGCACGATTCCGCAACCCGCCGCCTGGATCGCCCAGCAATGGGCTGAGATGACCGATGGTCTGCCCGATTTTGATGCATTACTGGGGCGTCCGTTCGTTCTTCTGTTAGATGGGCTCAATGAGATGCCGCACGGCAGCCGCGATGATTATGATAAGCAGCTGACGGCCTGGAAAGTGTTTCTCGACCGGTTAGTGCGCGACCATCCCAAGGTTCGCGTGGTGTTCAGTTGCCGCACGCTGGATTACGGCAGCCAACTCACCACTAAAGACTTGCCGCGTGTGCCGCAAGTTGAAGTCACGCCGCTAAACCCAGAGCAGGTCAAAGACTTTCTGGACATCTACAGTCCGCAGCATGCGGATGCATTATGGAAACAATTGCACGGGTCATCGCAGTTTGATCTGTATCGATCGCCGTATTACCTCACGCTGCTGATTGAACAAGCCAGCGACGGTCATATTCCAGTAGGCCGCGCCAGCCTGTTCACCGGCTACGTGCGCACCATGCTCAAGCGTGAGATTGCTGGGGGTAATCTGCGCTTTAAAGAAAGTTTATTGCTTACAGAATTTGATCTTGATACTACTGGGGAATATGAGACAAATTTTGATTTACCTTCAGAAGGATTGCTGTTTAAAACACTAGCTGCATTTGCTCATGGATTGCAGGATCGACGTAACCCCGGGGATAAATCACAGGTCCGTATCAAACGCAACGAAGCTATTACCTTTCTATCTGATTCAATCGGAGCCTCCAATGGGAATGAGGTCACAAAACTGCTGAAGGCTGCCACTGACCTTCAAATATTAGATCTACCCGGTAAAGATGTGTTGTTCGTGCATCAGTTGTTGCAGGAATATTTTGCCGCACGCCATCTGGCCGAATGTATCAATGCGGCGGATGATTCCGACGCATGGACTACAGTATGCAGATTGGCGGCGGTCAAGTGGCTGGCAGCGGATATTTCGCCCAGCGTGCGGGAATTGTTGCAAACATTACCCAAGTCGGGGACGTTGCCGGATCTGCCGACTACCGGCTGGGAGGAGACGTTCCTGCTGGCCGCCGCCATGGTGAGCCAACCGGATACGTTTTTACGCACGCTGGCAGCATTCAATTTGCCGTTGGCGGGCCGTTGCGCCGCGCAACTCGACGTGGCGGCATCAGAGGGCTTGCGCGCGCAATTGCAACACGCATTGGTCACCCGTAGCCGTGATCCGGCCACCGATTTGCGTGCACGCATCAACGCCGGCCTCGCGCTTGGGACATTGGGCGATCCACGCTTTAAACGCCAGCAAGGCCCTTTTGGCCCATTCCTGTTGCCACCGATAGTGGCGATCGCAGGTGGGGTTTATGCCATCGGCAGTGATGAAGGCATCGAAACGGATGAAGCGCCGCAGCATTCAGTTTCGCTGAAACCTTTCTGGCTGAGCCAATTCCCGGTGTCCAACGCCGAATTTCGCTGTTTTATCGACGCGGGCGGTTATCAGGACGAGCGCTGGTGGGATACCCCGGCTGCGCAGCGCTGGCGCCGGGGAGAAGGAACGGGTGAAACTGGTAGAAGGAACTGGCGTTATTGGCGCGATCGGTTCCGGAATGAGTCAGGCTTCCTGGATCGTTTTGCCGAAGAGCAAGCCTGGCCGGAAGATCTACTGATGAACTGGCATAATCTTTGCGCCCTGACGGATGAAGCGTTCGAAACAAGACTGATTGGTCGATGGCCTGATCAGCAATTCACCTTGCCTGACTATTGGAATGACCCCGCTTTTAACGTGCCGAGTCAACCGGTCGTCGGGGTATGCTGGTTTGAAGCGCGCGCTTATTGTCGCTGGTTATCCGCGCAGACTGGGCAATCGTTTCGCTTGCCGACCGAGGCGGAATGGGAAGCGGCAGCGCGTGGGCAGGAGAATAGACGCTATCCCTGGGGGAACGCTATCGATGCGACCGATTGCAATTATCTGGAATCAAAATTGCGTCGTACCGTACCGGTTGGGGTCTTCCCGCAGAGCGATACGCCTGCGTTAATTCAGGAAAAGCAGACTGAACATGTGGCGTTGTCCGACATGGCAGGCAATGTGTGGGATTGGACCAGCAGTTGCTATATTCCCTATCCGTATCAATCCGACGACGGACGTGAAGACGCGGAAGGGGAAGAGGCCCGCGTGCTGCGCGGTGGTTCCTGGTACGATAATCCGGGCAGCGTGCGCGCATCGGTGCGCTACGGCCTCAGGCCGGGCTCCCGCGACGGTTTTATCGGGTTCCGGGTATTATGTTCGTCCCCCATCGAATAACGGACCACTGGCGCGCTGAACGCTGACGCACTGATTTGCTGTTCACTGTGCGCCGCGCAGCGGCGCGCGCGTTTTTTTGCATTTCCGCCTAAATAAAGCCATACTTGTTCGGCAGATTGCTGTTCTGCGGGGTTCCCTGAGATTTACGCCATGAATTCTCAAATAAGCATCATACCGTTAATCCTAAAAGCCTCAGTTGCCTTAATCTATGGGATTCTTGAGCGATTTAAGTGACTTCAACTGAGGAATTAGGTTAATCAATTTATAATTAAGGCATCGTGTTAGACATTCAATCTTTAACGTATCTGCAGGGCGGGATTCCGTTGCTGGAGAATTGCAATTTACAAATCTTTTCTAATCAGCGTGTTGGGCTGGTGGGCAAGAATGGCAGTGGCAAATCAACTTTGTTCCGATTGATTCGCGGCGTGCTCAAACCGGATAATGGAGAAGTGAGCTTCCAGTCTGGAAAAACGGTCGCTTTTGTCGAGCAGGAGATTATTGATTCTGATCAATCTGCAATTGCTTTTGTGCTGGATGGCGATGTCGAGCTGTGTCAGCTAGAGAAAATTCTGGCGCAGGTCGAACATGATGCAGCCTGGTTTGAGGCGCAGCAACGTTACGAAACGATTGGTGGTTATAGCGCACGATCACGGGCGGCGCAATTATTGAATGGATTGGGGTTCGCGAATGCTATCCTGGAGAAGCCGGTCAGTCATTTTTCTGGCGGCTGGCGCATGCGTTTGAATCTGGCTCGAGCTTTGATGCATCGCGCTGATTTGTTGTTGCTGGATGAACCTACGAATCATCTGGATCTTGAAGCCATTCTTTGGCTGGAGCAGTATTTGACACGATATCCGGGAAGCGTAATCGTTGTTTCTCATGATCGGGAGTTTCTCAACACTTGCGTGCATCGCATTGCTCACATTAACAATCGGCAGATTGATAGTTATAGCGGTAACTACGATGATTTCGAGCGAGCGCGTGCTGAACATCTTGCGCAGCATGCGCAGGCCTTCCAGCAGCAACAAAAACAGATTGCGCATATGGAGGACTTTGTGCGGCGCTTTCGTGCTAAAGCAACCAAAGCCAAACAGGCGCAAAGCCGGATTAAAGCCTTGGATCGCCTGGCGCGTCTCGCACCGCTCCATATTGAAGATGGCCACTTCGGACTACAGATTGAAGCGCCCGAGCGCAGCCCTGATGTTTTGCTACGTATCAAAGACATGGGCTTTGGTTACGGTGATCATCAGCTATTCCAGCATGTAAATCTTGTTTTACAAGCGGGTGCGCGCATTGCATTGCTGGGACCGAATGGTGCCGGAAAATCTACCTTGATAAAATTAATGACTGGGGAAATCAAACCCACATCAGGTTTTATCGAGCGGACACCTAACATCGGCATTGGTTACTTTGCCCAACATCAGTTGGAAAACCTGGAAAGTGAATCCACACCTTTGCAACATATGAAGCAACTTGATCCAGCACAAACCGAACTGAGCTTGAGAAATTTTCTCGGCAGATTTGGCCTGGGTGGGGATCACGAGGATCGCCCGGTGGCGACTTTCTCCGGTGGAGAAAAGAGCCGTTTGGCATTAGCAATGTTGGCATGGCAAAAACCTCACTTTCTATTGCTTGACGAGCCCACCAACCATTTGGATTTGGATATGCGCGACGCGCTAACGCTGGCATTGGAAGCCTATACCGGAGCTGTGGTGCTGGTCTCGCATGATCGTAGCCTGGTGCGTGCGGTAGCGGATGAATTATGGCTGGTGGCGGATGGGCAAGCGCAATTGCTGGATGGCGACTTGGAAGATTATAAGCGCTGGATAGAAGCTCGCCGCGCCAGGGACGCTGAAGAATTGCGGTCATCCACGCCTAAAAATCAAACCAAGGTATCAACCAAGCCAAACAGAAAGAACCTACTGTCTAAGCAATCGAAGCTTGAAGTTGCCTTGACGATTGCACAAAAAGAATTGGCTGAGGCCAATCGCCAACTAGCAGATCCGGCTACGTATACGAACTGTTCCCGGAATGAAATCGATCAACTGAGTGAAACTCTCATCAAACTCGAGAAGAAAGTAATGGAATTAGAGGAGAGTTGGTTGGAACTGGAAATGGCGTTAGAAGAGTAGCGCAGACGATATCTGGACAGTCTGCAAACCAAGTTTTGTTTATACTTGCATATTCATAATTTCCTGGTAAGCAGTCACCAGTTTATTTCTGACTTGAACCATCGATTGAAAGGAAACATTGGCCTTTTGCAACGAGATCATCACTTCATGCAAATCGACATTAGATTGGTCACTGACAAACTGTTCACTCATCTTGCCAGCATTCAACTGGGAATTATTGACCTGATCAACAGCCGCTTTAAGTTTCTCGCTAAAATTGACACTTGCAACCTCATCAAGGTTCGATTGTTTTTTTGCGCCGGAAGCAAGCGCTGAAGCTGCCTGCAATTGCTGCAATATGTTATCAATTCCGGTATTGTCCATCATTCACCTCGCCATTAACCTTCTAAAGTATCTCACAAAAATTACAGAACATTCAAACGATTATATCAAATAACCCGTAACTATCTATAGGCAATATGTACTACGTTGTCATACGGTATTGCTGCAACTTATAACGCAAGGTTCGTTCTGAAATACCTAGCTTTTTAACGGCTAGTTTTCGGGAACCATTAACTGCCTCAAGTGTTTCTAAAATATGCTTTCGTTCGAGTGCCTTGATATCCTGAACCGGCGATTCCGCAGTATTTGTATTTGTTTCTTGCACTGAAACCATCTCCGGCAAATGAATATGTTCAATATCAATACTATTATCCATTGCCAGAATGAGCGCACGCTGTATTACATTTTCCAATTCTCGAACATTGCCCGGCCAGGAATATTGCGTCAATTTCTTCATTGCGCCGTGCGCTATTCTGCAAGGTGGTTTTTCTGAGTCGATTGCCGCTGCGGCCAATATACGTTGCACCAGTGGCTCAATATCTAAGGGTCGCTCTCGTAATGATGGAATTTCAATAGGAAAAACATTGAGCCGGTAATACAGATCTTCACGGAATCGGCCATTTTTTACCATTGCCATCATGTCACGGTTCGAGGTTGCCAAAACACGGATATCCAGTTTAATTGCTTTATGCCCACCTACTCTCTCCACTTCTCTTTCCTGCAACACACGTAATAGCTTTGCTTGTAACTCCAGAGGCATTTCAGAAATCTCATCCAGCAACAGGGTGCCGCCTTGTGCTTGCTCAAATTTTCCGGGTTGAGCCTGTGCCGCACCTGTAAACGAGCCTTTTTCGTATCCAAATAGCGTAGTCTCCAGAAGATTCTCTGGAATAGCCGCACAATTGATCGCTACAAATGGTTTAGCAGCGCGTGATGAATGTTGATGAATAAAACGTGCAATCACTTCCTTTCCACAGCCACTTTCACCCGTCAACATGACGGTCGCAGGTGATTGCGCAACTCGCTTGGCCAGTGACAACAATGATCGTGTGCATGGATCTTTAGCCACCACTTTATCGTCCTGTTCGGATTCAGATAATGCATAGCGTTTAATTTGGGCCAACAGGCTATCCGGATCAAAAGGTTTTAGTAAATAATCACAGGCACCGATACGCATTGCGGCAACTGCTTTTTCGATATCCGCATAAGCAGTCATTAGCAATACGGGCAATTCCGGATCGAATGCTTTGATTTTTGTTAACAATATAAATCCATCAATGGGTTTCATTTGAACATCACTAACAACCATTCCTATCTGACGCTCTTGCAGCACTTGCATGGCATCATCTCCATTGGATGCAGCTGAGGTCTCATAACCGCTTAATTTCAGGGAAGTGCAAATTGCTTCCAACAAGTCTTGATCGTCTTCTACTACTAGGATAGGTAATATTTTCATTGCTTCAATCTCCATTGTATCTTGGCAGATGTATTACAAACTCAGTACCAGTATCGGCCGAGGAGTTAATCTGTATACTGCCGCCCATAGACTGTATGACGCTTCTAACAATGGCCAGACCTAGACCGGTGCCTTCGGAACGCGTGGTAAAAAAAGGCTCAAACAATCTTTCTTGTAGTACCGAATCAATACCTGGTCCATTATCGAGGACACTGAAAACGATATTTGACTGTTCTAAACGAGTTGTGAGAGAAATTTGACTGTCTGCAGGCGATGCTTGAATTGCATTTTCCAAAAGATTAATTAGTGCACCGCACAAGGCTTGGCGATCGGTTACCAGAAATTCGCCTGCGCTATTCTCATTCACCGTGAATTGCAAACCATGTTGTTTCATTTGCGGCTCGATAACCTGTTGTAACTCTGCTACTAAGCCACTGATTGCAACAGTTTCAAGTGGGCTTGTTTCACCTTTTACAAAACGCAGCATGTCTTTTGTTAAGTGCTCTAGATGATGCAAGCGTTCAATCGTTTTTGCAGCAAGTTTTCGTCGTTCGTTCGAAGCTAAGGCATCACTTCCCAGGTGATTGGCGTAGATTAATGCGGTTGAAAGCGGGGTACGCAATTGATGCGCAAGATTCGCTGCCATTTCTCCCATAGCGGTTAGCCGTTGATTGCGTCTGATATGCTCCTGTACCGCATAAGCTTCAGTAATATCGTTGATTAACAGGATTCTTCTTCCGGCTGAATCGGTCGCGCTGCTCTCGATCCGGATGCGCCGTTGTTCGGATGTTGTTTGCAATGTAACGTGCCATTCATTAACCAGTCCTGTAGATGATAGCCGTCTCTGAGACACCTGTTGCCACGTCATACCCAGCAAGGGCTCCCCGAGTATATCGATTGCCGCCGGATTGACTTGCTCGATGCGTTCTTGTGCATTAAGTGAAATCACTCCGCCCGGCAAGGCGTTTAACAAAAGGCTTAACTGCTGCGATAAATTTTCTTTCGCAATTAGTTGCTTGTGCAATTCGCCATTTGCAAGTGCCAACTCCTGAGTCAATTCCGCGACTTGTTGCTGCAATTCCTGATAGGCACTGGACAACTGCTCTGATGCCTCATTAAATGCAGCAAATGCAAGCTGTAGTTGCTCTGGATCTAATGGTATCGATTGGATGTCAATAGATTTTCTTGTTTGCACTAGTGTAGATTAGCCATTGGTAGAAGTTGTTGATAGCTTAGCATTGTTACCCGTTCTGATAATGACGCGAATAAGGCGGGCAAAGCTATTCTTTTTAAGCAATCAGATTGTGCGAATTTATCGATAATCATCACATTAATAAAAATCTATTCAGAACTTAAGTAATCCGGTTATAAATAGCTATTCGTGCGGTATTACTTTATAGGGATTGAATCGAAATGCTGAAACGTATTGCTTGTTAAGTAACAATGATTTTTATAAACATAAGTTACGTAATTTTCTGGTAAAAACACACTCCAATTAAGAAGTGATTTGGGAATAAGTAGGAGAATAGTAAGTGGCGACAGTACCTAGTGAATCCAATGCAACTAACCCCGCTACAACAAGCAGGCTAGAACACCTTAGTTCGCTGTCTAATCAAAAAAAACTTGGATTGATTATTGCTGTAGCTGCAGTTATTGCCTTATTTTCGGGTGCTTTGATGTGGAGCCAAACACCGGAATATCGTGCCCTTTATAATAATTTGTCGGATCATGACGGCGCTTCCATTATCAGCGCATTGCAACAAATGAATGTGCCCTACAAGTTTTCAGAAGGCGGGGGTACGATTCTGATTCCTGATAAACAAGTTCCCGAAGTCCGCTTGAGACTGGCGGGTCAGGGATTACCCAAAGGAGGATTGGTTGGATTTGAATTAATGGAGAACCAGAAATTTGGTTCCAGTCAATTTCTTGAGCAAGTTAATTATCAACGTGCACTAGAAGGCGAATTGGCACGCTCGGTTCAATCATTATCAGCAGTACAAAGCGCACGCGTACATTTAGCGATAGCCAAACCATCTGTCTTTTCGAGAGAAAAACAACAACCCAGTGTTTCTGTATTACTCAATTTATATCCTGGCCGTGTACTGAGTGTTGAACAAGTCAGTGCAATCGTACATTTGATGGCCAGCAGTGTACCGAGTTTGCCAGTAAAGAATGTGACTGTTATAGATCAAAATGGAAACTTGCTCAGCACTCAAAATGATAAAAAAGAAGATTCCAGATTTGATGCCAAGCAATTGGCGTATCTACAGGAACTTGAAGAAAACTATATCCGTCGCATTGAAACCATATTAACACCTATTACCGGAGCCGCTAATGTACGTGCACAAGTCACGGCTGACGTTGATTTTTCTCGCATCAAGCGTGCAGAAGAAACTTATCGGCCTAATAACACGGAAACGGATCGCGCCTCGATTCGAAGTCAGCAAACGCATGAATCTGTGTCTATAGGCTCAAAATTCGATGGAGGAATCCCTGGTGCTCTGACAAACAGACCGCCAGAACCAGCAATCGCGCCGATCGAAGTGGGGGGCAAGAAACCCGCTGGAAATAAAGCTGGGGATGATGAAGAGGAAAGTGATAATACTCCGCCGCTACCTACCGATACAAAAAAGGAATCGACAATTAATTACGAGGTTGATAAAACTATTCAGCATACGCAACAATCGACCGGAAATATCAAACGATTATCCGCCGCGGTTGTTGTTAATTACCGCAAGAAGGTGGATGAAAACGGAGAAATCACGTATGAACCGTTAAGTGCCGAAGAAATTAAAGAAATTAACAATCTCGTCAGAGAGGCTATGGGCTATAACGAAAAACGAGGAGACTCGCTAACGGTTACTAATGGCTTATTCACAGGCGAAACTGAAACAGTTTTGGAAATTCCTTTCTGGAAAGATCCAGACGTTATCATGCTGGCAAAAGATTTTGCGAAACAATTATTAATCATAAGTGTCGTTCTGTTTTTCTTGTTAAAAATTCTTCGACCATTTCTCAAGAGTCTGGCGCCACCGCCACCAGTCCCGGCTTTGACCGATAAAACAACTCAGGTCGCCGCTGATGGAACTGTATTGGAGCAATTGCCGGGACAAATGGATGGAACGGCGATGCAGGCTATTCAGAAATCGATGTACGATGCAAATCTCAAACGTGCTAAACAATTGGCCCTAGACGAGCCATCCATTGTCGCTAATGTTGTTAAGGATTGGATGGTTAAAAATGGATGACGAAGGACTCAAGAAGAGTGCGATTTTGCTGATGACCTTAGGCGAACAAGAAGCCGCATCGGTGATTAAATTATTAGCACCGAAAGAAGTCCAAAAACTGGGCGAGACCATGTCTACGCTGCAGAATATTACTCGGTCAGAAATTGAAAACATAGTATCTGAATTCTGTGATGAAGCTGAGGGAAAAACTACCTTAGGACAGAATTCGTCAGATTACATCCGCAAAGTCTTAACCAGCGCATTGGGTGATGAAAAAGCTGCCAGTCTTATAGATCGAATTCTACAAGGTGGCGATACCAGTGGTATCGAAGGACTGAAATGGATGGATGCAGTCTCAGCAGCTGAATTAATTAAAAATGAGCACCCACAAATTATCGCCACTATCCTCGTTCATCTGGAACGCGATCAAGCCTGTGAAATTCTAGGTCTGTTTACTGAGCGCTTACGTAACGATACGTTACTACGCATTGCTACACTTGACAGCATTCAACCTGATGCATTGCGTGAGCTGAATGATGTATTAACAAAATTGCTATCGGGCAGTGCCAATATCCGCAAAGCGGCTATGGGCGGAGTTCGAACGGCTGCCGAAATTCTCAATTTTGCCCCATCGGCTCACGAAGCCAGCGTTATTGAAAATATTAAGCAGTACGATGAAGAATTAGCACAAAAAATCATGGATGAAATGTTTGTATTTGATAACCTGATTGATATAGATGATCATGGTATTCAACTACTGCTCCGGGAAGTGCAATCAGAGTCGTTAATAATCGCTCTGAAAGGCGCACAAGAAGAGTTACGTAAGAAGATTTTCAAGAACATGTCGCAACGTGCCGCTGAAGCCCTTCGTGAAGACCTTGAAAGTAAAGGTCCCGTGCGTATTTCTGAAGTCGAAGCCGAACAAAAAGAGATTCTTAAGGTTGTGCGTCAATTGGCGGATGATGGACAAATTGTTCTGGGCGGAAAGGGTGATGATGGTTTTATCTAGCCAACAGTTTTTTCCGTTAAATTATTTAAATCAATAACAATAGCTTCTAGCTATTTAGTTCGAAACTCAAGGCTTGCCGATGATAACAAATAATTTTGTTCCAAAAGAGGAACTCAAGGCTTATCAACCCTGGGAAATGGATTCTTTAGAAGATTCTGATTTATTGACAAAAACTCAGGAAGCTGAGAATCATTGCCCAGAAGATGAACAGAAAAGAGTAGCACTGCCAAACGAGGAAGAAATTGCAGCAGCTTACCAGCGTGCTAAAGAAACCGGTTATGCAGTAGGACTACAGCAAGGCCATGCGACCGGATATGCTGAAGGCAGGGAAGTTGCAGAAATAGAAGTGAAAGTAGAAGTAGCTCGTATTCAATCACTACTCGCAAAGCTGTCCCAGGATCTTCAGAACATGGATCAACAGGTTGCAGACAGTTTGCTGGATTTGTCGATTGCACTTGCAAGGAAGTTGGTCACGGAAGCGCTAAAGCTAAACCCTAAATTAATCATACCTATTGTACAAGAGGCTCTTCGCAACTTACCTCATTCAATGCAACATCCGCGCCTCTATTTAAATCCAGAAGATGCAAAACTGGTTGCCGCACATCTTAACGAACAGGCAGAACAAGATAACTGGTGTATCCGTGAAGATGAGCAATTATCTCGAGGTGGTTGCCGTATTGAAGCGGATGGTAGCGAAATCAACGGAAGTATGGAAATCCGCTGGCACAGAGCTCTATCGGCCATTGGTCACGATGATAAATGGCTTGAGATGAAAGACTAGCATGTCACGTCATGAACAATGGAGCAGTTTCTTAAAGAATTGCTCTCAAATCATTAATCCCACCAGCCCTTTCTTATCAAGCGGAACAGTAACCAAGGTTACGGGATTGGTCATGGAAGCAGTAGGACTCAGATTAGCTGTTGGGAGTAGTTGTACTGTTTTCTTATCAAACGGGCAAAACGTTTCGGCTGAAGTTGTAGGGTTCTCTGGAGAGCGTTTATTCCTAATGCCATCGAGTGATGTCTATGGACTATCACCGGGTGCAAAAGTGTTTCCTTCTGAAGTTGCCAGCGAGCCCCCCAGTATCGGTAATCTTCAACATCCACGAAGACGCGCTGCGGATCGTGCGAAGCATGTAATTGTTGGGCCAGAGTTACTGGGGCGCGTATTAAATGGTATGGGTGAGCCGCTCGACCGGCTTGGACCAACCCATGCAGAACATAGCGTGCCCCTCTACAGTCGTCCTTTTAACCCACTAGAACGATTTCCTGTCAATGAACCACTTGATGTTGGGGTACGTGCCATTAACACACTGCTTACGGTAGGAAGAGGGCAGCGCATGGGGCTGTTCGCAGGAAGCGGGGTAGGGAAAAGCGTATTACTAGGAATGATGGCACGCTATACCACTGCCGATGTGATTGTCGTCGGTCTAATCGGAGAGCGGGGGCGCGAAGTTAAGGAATTTATTGAAAATATTCTAGGGGAGGAAGGACTCGCACGTTCCGTGGTTGTTGCCGCACCTGCGGACACATCACCATTGTTACGTCTACAAGGTGCTGCCTATGCAACAGCTATTGCCGAATATTTTCGAGATAGCGGCAAGCATGTATTGCTCATCATGGATTCATTGACTCGTTATGCCATGGCACAGAGAGAAATAGCTTTGGCTATCGGCGAGCCTCCAGCCACTAAAGGCTATCCGCCATCAGTATTTGCCAAATTACCCCAATTAGTCGAACGCGCTGGTAACGGTAGTCAGAATAGTGGCTCAATTACAGCTTTTTATACTGTGTTAGCAGAGGGGGACGACCAGAATGATCCAATCGTGGATAGCGCCCGCGCTATTCTTGATGGTCATATTGTTTTATCACGAAGATTAGCGGAAGCAGGACATTACCCAGCAATCGATATCGAGGCTTCGATCAGTCGCGTGATGACCAGCGTGGTGCCACAGAAACAAATTGAAATGGCACGGCAATTTAAAAGTCTGTATGCACGCTATCAACGCAGTCATGATTTGATCAGTGTTGGCGCTTATGTCGCGGGTACGGATCCAGAACTTGATCGAGCCATTCGGCTTTACCCCGCATTCGAAAAATTTTTACTACAAACCATGTCGCAATATGAGAATTCTGCCGATAGCCTTATGAAACTAAAAAATTTATTTGAGAATGAAAATAGTAAATACAGCGCCTAGGGAAAAACATCATTATGTCGACAAATTCATCGCTGAAAATTCTTCTGGATTTAGCGCAACAACAAACGGATGCTTTAGCAAGAAAACTCGGTAAGCTGAATATCCAACAGCAAGAAGCAGAAAAAAAATTAAATTTGCTTCTGCAATATCGTCATAGCTATCAATTGCACATGCAGAATTCAACAGGAACCGGAATCGACCATATTGAGTGGCTTAATTATATTGCTTTCATGAACAAACTTGATGCCGCTATAACAGAGCAGCGCCAGGCAGTAATATTTGCCCAGAAAATAAAAATTGCTGGAGGGGATGAATTTCTATCCAGTCAACAAAAATTAAAATCCTACGATACATTGTCGCAACGTAAGAAAAAAGCAGAAGATTTAATGCAAGTAAAAAACGAACAGAAAATACAAGATGAATTCGCATCAAATTCCTTCTATCGCAACTCGCATGCCCCCAAAGACAGCTAGCCACATATCTGCACATGTCACACTGGTATGAATATTGCTTTTTGATTGGTAGCTTTATAAATCGTATGAGACCCAAAATTTATGTTAAACATATCAGTCGCACCTCAAATTAATTCTTCAGCTGAGAATAATATTGCAGCTACGATCAATTCAAATTCATCAGGAGCAAATGAATCTGACGGCGAAGAGTTTGGAACAGTTTTGCAGCGTGAAGTATCTGAGGCAGAAAACAAGCATGAGAAAAACAGCACATCCACTGCGAAAGAGCGCTCTGACAGCACAGCATCTCCAGAAGATAGCGACAATGATGATGATGCAAATGCAGCCTCAACCGTACCTGAAACAGTAATTGCGGGTAGAACAGCCAACTTTATTCAAACTCTGCTAAATAATTCGACCCATCAAATCAACGTTAATCTCTCGCAAGTTCCAATGGAGTCAATACTCGATCCCAATACAAAGTCAGGGCTATCGAATATGCCGCAAATATCAACCACGATATTTCCGAATTCATTAATTCCACAAGATGGTGAGCCGACTCCGAGTTCAATGGCTGCAACGGTGAATCCGATGCTTCAGCAAAAACTGATACAGCCTAACTTAATCACGAATGATTATTTTTCGCTACCCAGTAATATCTGGCAATCATTGAATTCGGCAGACTCTGCCGCTGACGGCAATTTATTGTCATTTTCTTCAGAAATGAGCGTAATTACCCAAAGCCCCCCAGTGGAATCGATTTTTTCGGCGCGTAACGAATCATTCACATCACAATCATTCAGTTCAACTGGTACTGGTACAGTAAATACCGTACCGCAGGATATTCATGTCGACCTTCCAATAAATCAGCCAAAATGGGGAGGTGAATTTGCACAAAAAGTAGTTTGGTTGACTTCTCAGCAAAATCAGGTGGCTGAGATCCACCTGAATCCAGCGCATTTGGGGCCTGTCGAAGTGATGTTAACGATCACGCAGGATCAGGCAACTGCACAATTTGTGTCTCCACATTTAGCGGTGCGCGAAGCTATTCAGGAAGCTTTGCCAAGGTTAAGAGAGATGATGGCTGAAAACGGCATCCAATTAGGCAATGTAATGGTTGGCGCCGATTCCTTTCAGCAAGAAAACAAACAACAGCAGAGTTATCAATCAGCAAAAAATACAACCAACATACTTGGCGCTGAAGCGGAGGCTGGCAATCAAATTGAAACCATTACTACGCCTAGCAGGCATCTTGGCATGGTCAACACTTACGCGTAATATTTCAATAATGCTCCGTTTGATTTCTAGGTATTTACCCTCATGTATTTGAGTTATCGGATTGTCGGGAAATAGCCAGAACAGCAATTATCTGACAATCCCGTCATCAATCACGCAAACAAAAATTGGATTGTGTAACAAATAAAATTTGTTTTCATATTCATGCAACTGCCGTCTCTTTCTAAAAACCGAAGTCTTTAAATACCTGCTTGGTCGCTGATGAGTTTCAGTATCTGAAAATAGCGACACTATTTCATTGTTATTTGACATATCAGTTTGTTGCTCCGTCGAAGATAATAAATTTCGTCTAATAGCGGAGCTGAACTAAATGTCAAAATCTAATGAAACACCGCCTGCTGCAGAAGGCAAAAAGAGCAAGAAGGGTTTGATAATTATCATTTTGATTGCAATCGTCGCGCTCGGCGCTGGTGTGGGTGGTACATGGTACTTCATGCAAATGTCAGCCGACGGGGACGGCGAAACTGAAAAACCCAAGCCAAAAGCAAAACCAACCACCTTTATAGACCTTGAGATTTTTACTGTCAATCTTCAACCGGAAGAGAACAATCAATATTTGCAGGTGGGATTAACCGTCAAAGTCAGAGAAACCGAAGCTGTGCAAGAAATAGCCAAACAAATGCCGTTGATTCGCAATCGTATTCTTATGTTGCTTTCCAGCAAGAAGGCGGCTGATATTTCGAGCATTGCTGGCAAGCAACAGCTAAGCCAGCAGATTTCTGATGAAATCAGGCATTCACTTGACTCCGAAGATCTGCAAGAAGACGTACGAGAAGTATTATTCACATCGTTTGTAATTCAGTAAGTCGAACATGGCTGAAGATTTTCTCTCTCAAGATGAAGTTGACGCACTTCTTAAAAGTACCACGGGTGAAACCGATGAGGTAGTAGAAGAGGTAGAGACAGGTGGTGTCCGTAATTATAATCTTGCGACACAAGAGCGGATTGTTCGAGGACGGATGCCCACCTATGAGATTATCAATGAACGGTTTGCAAGATTATTACGTATCGGCTTATTCAATTTTATGCGCCGTACAGTGGATATAGCGGTTGGTCCGGTTAAAGTAATCAAGTTTAGTGAGTTCGTGCGTAACCTGGTCGTACCAACTAACCTCAATATGGTTCAAATGAAACCATTGCGAGGTACAGCATTGCTTGTTTTCGATCCCGATTTAATTTTTCTGATTGTGGATAACTTGTTTGGCGGTGATGGCAGATATCACACGCGCATTGAAGGAAGAGATTTTACCCAGACAGAACAGCGCATTATTCAGCGTTTATTAGGTGTGGTTTTTGAGGAGTACGAGAAGTCGTGGAAATCCGTTTATCCTGTTCAGTTTGAATATGTTAGATCTGAGATGAATCCTCAGTTTGCTACGATCGCCACACCGAACGAAGTGGTAGTTTGCGTGACTTTTGATATTGATTTGGGAAATAAAGGAGGAGGATTGCATGTTTGCATTCCATACTCCATGGTCGAACCCATTCGAGATACCTTATACAGCGCATTGCAAGGCGATCATTTAGAGATCGATAAACGCTGGATCAAATTAATGTCGCAGCAAGTTCAAGGCGCTGAAGTGGAATTAGTTGCAAACATTGGATGTACAAAAGTTACATTTGAACAGATTCTGAGCATGCAAGCTGGGGACATTATTCCACTGGAAATCCCAAAATCTATTTCAGTATGTGTTGATGGTGTACCTGTAATGGACTGCCGCTACGGCACTATGAATGGGCATTATGCACTGAGAGTCAATTCAATGATTTCTAGATCAGAATTCGAATAATTTATTGGAGAGCAAGATGTCAGAATCAACAGAAAGCGCACAAGCAGAACCCGATGACTGGGCAGCAGCCATGGCTGAACAAGCGACAGCTTCACAAACCAATGCACGTAATGACAATGAAGATGCTACCGATGATTGGGCAGCGGCCATGACTGAACAGACAACTGCAGAGCAAAGTCACACAAATTCTCTCGCAGAGACTGACAAAGGGCAAAAAAGATCTGGATTTGGTTCACAGAATGCTAGTGCATCAGTATTTCAGGAATTCTCAAAAGATGGAGAATCGCATGGAGCCCGACATGACATAGATTTGATTCTGGATATTCCAGTACAAATGACGGTGGAACTCGGTCGAACCAAGATTGCTATCAAAAATCTATTGCAACTTGCACAAGGCTCTGTAGTAGAGCTTGACGGTATGGCCGGTGAGCCTATGGATGTACTGGTTAATGGTTGTCTGATTGCACAAGGTGAAGTTGTGGTCGTGAATGATAAGTTCGGCATCCGCTTGACCGACATCATTACACCTAGTGAACGAATTCGCAAACTTAATCGCTAGAGCTCATAAAATGCTAAGCCGTTATTTGCTGTTTCTCATTGTAATCGCTCCATTCCCGGCCATTGCCGAAACTGGAAAGCCAAGTTACATCTCCCCTCCCCCCGTGATCTCAACCGAGAGTACGTTACAAATGATGGGCGGGCTACTGCTGGTATTGGCGCTCATAGGCGGTATTACTTGGCTGCTTAGGCGATATTCTTTGATACCGACTGCCACCGCAGGCGTTGTCAAAGTTGTCGCAACTAGCGGAGTGGGTCAAAGAGAGCGGGTGGTAATAGTCGAAATTGATAACACTTGGCTGGTTCTTGGCGTGGCCCCCGGTCGCGTGAACAAATTACACGCAATGACTAAGCCTACGAATGAAGCGTCCGTTCCGATATCGAATGGGTCATCTCCTTCCCCGGTCTTTGCCGAGCAACTTAACCAGAGTATAAAAAAAGAAAATGCATAACAAGCTTCCTGCATCGATTATTCATTTACCTTCGCACCTCAGTAAGATTATCTATGAATTGTCATCATATCTCTCACGATATCTGAGCAGAATAAGAATGTCTCGATTATTCCAGATAGCACTTTTCTTTGCCGGTTTCATTGCTTTACCAGCATTTGCACAACAATCTGGTTTTCCAGCATTTACCAGCACATCTAACGCAGATGGAAGTGCCACCTATACATTGAGCTTACAAACGTTATTGTTGTTAACGTCACTGACATTTTTACCTGCCTTGGTACTAATGATGTCAAGTTTTACCCGTATCATCATTGTGTTGTCGTTTCTCAGAATGGCGCTGGGTACGCAATCTTCCCCACCTAACCAAGTGTTGCTTGGATTAGCTTTGTTTTTAACTTTCTTCATTATGTCGCCGGTTATTGATCGTGTTTATTCCGAAGCTTACCTACCTTTTTCTGAAGATAAGATAAGCATTATGGAAGCGGCTGAAAAAGCCAGTGTGCCACTGAAATCGTTTATGCTGCATCAGACTCGAGAAACGGATTTAGCGCTTTTTATTCAAATCTCCGAAAGTGAAGAGCTTGAAAGTCGCGATGAAGTACCACTGAAAATACTGGTTCCAGCATATATTACCAGCGAACTGAAAACGGCATTCCAGATTGGTTTTGTTATTTTCATCCCATTTCTGATTATCGACTTAGTTGTTTCCAGTGTATTGATGGCTATGGGTATGATGATGCTGTCTCCAATGATTATTTCACTACCTTTTAAATTAATGCTTTTTGTTTTGGTCGATGGCTGGCATTTAATTATTGGCTCATTGACTCAAAGCTTTTATACCTAAAAGGAAACCTACTATGACCCCAGAAGGTGCGATGACCATCGGTCGGCAAGCGCTTGAAATCACATTCATGATTTCCGCCCCGTTACTGCTCGCGGCTTTAGCAACGGGCTTGCTCGTCAGCATTTTTCAAGCGGCAACTCAGATTAACGAGATGACCTTGTCATTCATACCCAAGTTATTAGTCATGTTCTTGGTTATGGTACTGGCAGGACCGTGGATGATTGCTGTTATGACAGATTATATGCAACGACTGTTCACAAGTATTCCGTGGTTGGCAGTCGGTTAAGATTTAATAGTCAATTTAACTTTCTTTAGCCAAGCAAGCAATGGGCTAATAGCATGATCAATATAACCACCGCAGAATTAAATACTTTACTAGCAGCATTTATTTGGCCACTGAGCAGAATTCTGGCGCTGATCGCAAGCGCCCCCATCTTAGGAAACCCCAGTGTCCCGGTCAAGGTAAAGCTGGGCTTGGCGATTATGATTACGATTCTAGTCCTGCCATTAGCCGAGAAATCATTGCCGCAAATTGATCCTGCATCCGGGATTGGCTTAGTGATCCTACTGCAGCAGGTGTTGATTGGTGTGGCCATTGGATTTGTCATGCGCGTTGTTTTTGTTGCTGTCGAAATGGCGGGCGAATTAATTGGCTTGCAAATGGGACTGGGCTTTGCATTATTCTTTGATCCCCAAAATTCTGGTCAGATAGACATTATCGGACGCTTTCTGGGAGTGATCGCCAGCTTGGCATTTCTTGCCATGGATGGCCACTTAATGATGATTGCTTTAATTTCACAGAGCTTCAACACCCTACCCATAGGCCCGACAGCGATAACAGATGCAACATTCACTACACTTGCAAACTGGGGAGGAGAAATTTTCAAATCCGGATTGCAATTATCACTACCTGTTCTGACAGCATTACTGATTACCAACCTTGCTCTGGGCATCCTAACCCGGGTCGCACCACAATTAAATATCTTCGCAGTCGGTTTTCCACTAACCCTAGCCATTGGTTTCTTTGTTTTAGGGCTTAGCATGCCTTTCTATACTCCCATTCTGGAGTATTTAGTACACGATGGTTTGAATCTGATGATGGGTATCCTTAACATTGATGAAATCAATATGCCCTAGAAGAAATAAAATCTTTTTCGAGATAAGTTTTACTATAAATTGATTTAATTTGTTTGATAAACAGGCAATATTTCCCTTCTTTTTCAAGACAAATCTATCGTCCAAAAGCTGCTAAAGTAATTATCTGTTTTCTGGAAATTGTTTATTCCTATCACTGCTGGTTTGGTTAAAATTTATGACATTCAAGTCACGCTTATTCAATTCACTGCGCAAACTTTCTTCATCGACGGAATCACATCCAGACGATGCGGTTATCTTGTCTACTGATGATTCAGAGTATTGCGAAATGTCGGGTGATGATCAGCAGTTTGCGTCAGCAGATGAAGTCAGACAATTGCTTGATACTGCATTCCGTAATCGACTTAGTGTTGAAGATCAAGCGATCAAAGAAGCACATAGGCGAATTAAAGCAGAAAATATTGCTAAAGTGACCGCTGAAGCGAGAGTCCGAGCAGAGGCCAACGCCAGAATTGCAGCTGAAACCCGAATCCAAGCCGAAGCAATGGCAACTGACCAAGCTCGAGCCAGAGCAAAAGCTGAAGCATTAGCATTTCGAGAAGCCAATACTCTCCGCGAACTTGAAATAAAAGCCAAACTGCTTGCGGAAGAGAAAATAAAGGCTGAAAAGGCCCTAAATGCATTATTGGAAGCCAAAATCAAAGCCGAAGCTTCGATAGTTGAGAAAATGCAAAAACGTGTTGAACAAGAAGCGATAGCGCTGGATAAAGCGCATGCAGCTGCACAAAAAGAAAAAGAAGCTACAGAAGCAGCGAAATATCGGGCTCAACTAGCAAATGATGCGCATTCTGCCGCACTAGCTGCGATCGAAGCAGAAACCAGCGCAGCAATCATGGCACAAGCCAAAATTCAGGAAGCGCAAGAAATCATGGCGTTGTCTAAAGCACATGAAGTAACTGAAAAACAAGCTCTCGATGAACTTCAGATGCGTTCACGAATTGAGTCACAAACCTTGGCACAGGTTTCTCGGCGCTTGGAGGAAGAAAAACGAGCAAAAGAAAATGAGGAAGAACGGCTAAAAGCTGAAACGATCGCTACCAATGCGGCAGTAGAAAAAGCAGAAACTGAAGCTATCGCAGCCGAGCAAGCTAAGAAAAGAACCGAGTTAGATATTCAGGCAACAATTGCTGCACGTAAAAGATTCGATGCAGAAAAAGCTGCAGCAGAAATAGCCGAATCCATTATTGCCAAAGAAAATGCAGCGACTGAAGCTATCAAGGCACGACTGGCTCTAGAATCTGAGTTGCTAGAGGAAGCAAATCAGCGGATGCGGATTGAATCAGAAACATTAGCTGCTGCAGAAATGACTTTGCGAGCAGAAAAAGAAGCCACAGCCATTGCAAAAGAGAAACAAAAAATCGAAACTGCCGCGACTAAAGAATATCAGAAACGTACCAAAGCAGATGAGGAAGCGATCAAAGAGGCTAAAGCGCGCGCTGAAGCTGAAAAATCCGCACGGGATGCTGCAAAAAGCAAGACAGAAGCTGAGATACGATTAACAACAGCCGCAGAAGCAAAGACACAAATGGATATCCTTGCAGCTCAAGAAACTAATAGCAAAGCTGATTTGGAACAACGCCTGCAAGATGATGCAGAAATCCGTGCCAAGGCGATAATGGATGCAAAGCAAGCAGTGGCTGAGCGTCTTGAGATTGAGCAGAAAATCACAGGATTGGCAATCACTAGAGCGCAAGCCAAAATTATGGCCGCCAATAAAGCCAGAGCGCAACTTGAAGCTGAAAAGAATGCCACTAGAATTGCATTGGAGAAAGCCAGAAAAGAATCAGCAGCTCTGCTTGCCATGCAAGAACGTATAGCCTTGGAATCAACTGCATTGGAAGCTGCTGCTGCCAGAGAAGCGGTTGAGACTATGGCTAAAGAAGCGCTGCTTGCCCGCTCTCAAGCAGACAAAGAAGCGACTGCTGCAGCTACTATAAGAATACGAGCAGAGATCGCCGCCGCAGAACATTCTCGCAATAAAATGACTTCGGGCACAAAAAATCAACTACCGAGCAGTTCAAAATCAACCACCGCAATCGCAGGTTCGCCTCCTAGTGGATCTAAAGCCTAGCTTGCAAATTTCCTGCAGCTATATTGTGAGGACAGCAGCCCACCCTCGCTGCTCAATCAGCAGTATCAGATTCGGTGAATAAGCTTCCATTGTCCACGGAAGCTGCATTTAAGTTTAGCTTATCTCGGATTTCCCCATTAAAAGAAATCCGAGATAAAAGAAAAACTTGTCCGTTTAACAACAAGCTGAAGAGGGCCTGTGAGAAACATGCCATTTCACGGATAAACTTACGTGCACCAGCTGTTACTTGATTTAACAATTACTCAATTTGACGCAACGACTATCAGACCGAGTGTGAGCTACTGCATTTATCCAGATATTCTATATTCTGTATACTCACCGCAGAATTATTCGTTCAAATCACATTCTCGAGCAATACGTGCAAGATCCAGCAAATTACTTGCACCTGTTTTTTGCATAATCTTGGATTTATGGATTTCAACCGTGCGATGACTGATGCCCAGACAACAAGCAATCTGTTTGTTACTATGCCCTTGGACCGCCAAGGTCATCACCTCGCGTTCGCGGTCAGTAAGCTTCATTAAGCACGATACCATTTCTTTATTACGTGCAAAGTCACTAATATTTTTCTTGGCTTCCGCAAAAGCTGCGTGCACACAGACCAGCAGTTTTTCCCGTATTACTGGTTTCGTCAGAAAATCCACTGCTCCCCCTCTGATTGCCCTTACACTCATCGGAATATCACCATGTCCGGTAAGAAAAATGACGGGCAACTCAATCTTGCGCCAAGTAAGTTCCTCTTGTAGCCGCAGACCATCTATTCCCGGCATTTTCACGTCAATGATAATGCAGCCAAAGAAATCGGGGTGATAAGCATTCAGAAAAGCATTTGCGTGCTCGAAAGATCGCACGCGCATGCCTGCCTGTTCCAGCATCAGCATAAGGGAATTTCGCACGGCTGCATCATCATCTACAATAAAAACAATGGGTTCATGCATGATCATGATGCAAAAGGCAAAGTAAACTGGAATTTAGCGCCTGGTCTTGTATCCGGATCTAGCCAGAGATAGCCGCCATTGGTTTCAATCAATGTACGACTAATAGCCAGCCCCATGCCGATACCTGTTGGCTTGGTCGTAAAAAAAGGCTCAAATATTCGTTTTGCCACTGCGGGTTCAAGACCCGGGCCGTTATCCTGAACAATCACTAAAGCCACATTGACTTCATTCATAGTTTGCACCTTAGTAGAAACCGTTAAGGCAGGTAAATCCACGGCACGCATAGCTTCGTCAGCATTCCTGAGTAGGTTCACCAAAACTTTTTGTACTTGTGTGCGATTACACCGAATAGCCGGAAGGTTTTGCTGCAAATGCAACGTGACATGAAACCCACCGTGACCGTCATTGCGTACAATGCTTAGCGCGTCATGTATTACTTCGTTAAGATTTAACCGCTCGGTTACCACCTCACCCTTCTGGAGAAAAGCAAGCAGTTCATGCAAGCTGCGGCCAGCACGTTGCGCTTGTTCCACGCATCCTTCAAGCGCTCTTATTAAATGATCAGAATCAAGATCATCATTATGTATCGCATGAAGGGCCACCTCGCTATAAGCAGAAATTGCCGTCAGCGGTTGATTAAGCTCATGAGCAATCGCTGAGGCCGTGCGTGCCGCGACTTGTTGTTTAAGAATACTCTCAGCTTCGTCGCGCTGCGTCTGAAGCTTTTTTTGGATATTTTTTTGCTCTGTGACATCGCGGGTGATGCCTACGAGTCGATTTGCCCGACCGGCTTCAAAATAAACTTGTCCCATTGCAGCTATCCAGAGCTCAGCACCATTAGCGGTATTTACAACGCGATATTCTGCTCTGTATTCGCCGTTACCGGCAGGATTCATTGCACAATCTATAGCTTCTTGTCTCGCTGCACGATCTTCCGGATGTATCCTCGCGACAAATTCCTCGTAACTTATTGTACTTTCAGAAGGCTCGCCCCAGAATTTACGCATTTGCTTATCCCAGTAAACGATATTACGTTTAATATCGTAGTCAAATATACCCAAGCCCGCAGCCTGTTTGGCTAAACGCAGGCGTTCTTCACTAACGCGAAGCGCTTCTTCGACATCAAGATTCGAGTTTGCAACATTAAATGAAACCATTAATAAATCCGTTGCTGAACTTTTATCGGATTGAATTGAGCATTCAACATTATTTCCTTCTCCTGCTGCTGTGTCCAACTAGTAAATTGCCATCGCTTTCGGATCGGCTCACAACTGCCCTAGAACAAAGTGCTTAATAATACCGATACTGCTTCAGGTATTGAGCCACTTGCAACAATTCAATCTCTAAACCGTTAATCCTTTTACAAAACAACCAAACAGCAGCAAATTCGCTGCCGCATCAAACAAAGATTCTAAATTTTCAATCCCTTAACGCATCAATCGAACCAATCCTATCTCTTATAGACTTCACTTACACTTACTCAACAGCCTGAGATGGATACTGATTCTACTATATAAATTTACGCATATAAGGGTTTACCCTTACGCGTCAGCACGAATATTGCCTCCCGCACTTCTCCAGTAATATTTGGAGTCAGGTTTTTCTGATAGCGATTATAAAGGAGGCAAGCAGATGTTCAGTAAAAATAGACTATTGGTCTACTTGATAACGTTTTCATTATTTGGATATTTTTCTTGGATTAGTGGTGTTTTTGCCGCAGAAACAAAAAGTACGGAAATAGAGAAAGCCAAAAACTCTTCGGTTCTTGCCAGAAACCACAAGACACCCAAAAAGACTAATGGAGCGCCATTCAGTGCGCAGGAAACCGTGGGGGAAACTCGATTTGACTATGATAATCTAACTAGAATCATGGAAAATCATAAAAATCCACTTTCTGCTATAACGCCGGATTGGCTCGATTTGGCAGTTGAGCACCGAACACGCTATGCTGCCTACGATAATGGTTTCACGAGAAATATTCCGGGCTTTAATGATATGGTTCATCAGCGGACTAGATTTCTAATGGAAATCAAGAATATTATTGACCCCCTTAAGTTTACACTCGAACTGACGGATATACGCGCTCCCTTAGCAAATTTTGGGCAGGGCCAGTCAAATGTCTTTGCTAATCATTTTGATTTTACTCAACTTCATCTCGATTATTTATTCAAGAATTTTTTAGGAACGGGTTATAACGCAACATTCGAAGTGGGTCGATCTTTACTGGAAACAGGAGAAGCGCGCCTGTTAGGAGGCCATCGGTGGGGAACCTTAACGCCCACTTTTGATGGGATACGGCTTGTAGTGGGAAACGAGCAAGAGAAATGGGGACTGCAAGTATTTGGCACCCGTCCGGTCAATAGGGAACCAACGCATATGGATTGGAACACGCCTGAAACTTATTTTTCAGGTTTGCAGATTACTAACCGTGACCTACCCTGGGCTAACTTTGATTATTATTTCCTGCAATTAAATGAAGGGAACAAGCTCAGGAAACGCAATCTTTCCACTACAGGCTTTAGATTGTTTGCCAAGCCAGTGGCGGGGCAGGTGGATTATGAAATTGAATCCATGTATCAGTTTGGGGATACTCAGGATACCAAGGTTTTTGCGCATCGCCATCATGGCGAAATAGGTTATAGCTTTAAGACTGCAATGCCCTTAAGGTTAGTTTATCTATTTGACTTCTCATCAGGAAGCCAAGATCCCAATAAGAATTTTGATATTTTGTATGCAAAACGTCGTGTGGAATATGGCCCCACTGGTATGTTTGGACCATGGTTTCCTTCCAATCTGTTTTCACCCGTCGGTTTTCGTGCAACCTTCATACCGCGTCCTGATGTCAGGCTTATGATGTCTCATCGCGCGTATTGGTTGGCCAATAAGCATGGCGCATATGTTGGTAGCGGCCTGCAAGATCCGACTGGCCAGGCTGGAACTTTCCTGGGCAATATGCTTGATATCAGTGTGGGTTGGGCTCCTCAATGGAGTTATCTAAAACGCATGAGCTTTGATATAGGGTATAGCCATATATTCAAAGGCGACTACTTCGATAAAGTCCCACAAAGCCCGGGTATGGCGGATACGAATTATGGATATACCATGGTTACTTTTAAATTTTAATGCTTCGCATCAGAAATATTATTATTAATAACAATTTATTAAATTAAACTTTTCGTGTTCTTCAAGTGCTATGCATATAATTCGTGACAAAAATTCATCCATTTTTTCAATGGTGTAGCACCTTTTTGATTTATTGCCACACGACTAAAGTTTTAATCGCTTTTAAAAAGGAATCGTCGCATCCAGCGAGAACAGAAACTGATCTTTCCTGCCGTCAAATGGACGGAATGCCATGTCGATACCATCTGCACGATCGTAGCGGATGTTTTTCCGAATATTGATATTGCGGATAGGCGACCAACCTCTACTCCACCGCTTTATCGGCTTCCAGTTCATGCCCAATGTAACTGCGTAATAGTCCGCAGGTGCGCTGACGAAAGGAATGTTACCTGCATAACTGACGCCTTTGTTATTTAACGCGGACAATATACGGTAAGGCGAAAAAACCCGCCAGCCGTTGCGATCGTGAAAGCGTTCCACGCGAATGCCGACCGACAAGTTACGTAAAAGATCGTAGGTCATATGTGTATTAATGCTATACCATGCTGCATTCTGAATTCCTCCGGGCAGATTGATATTGCTGGCCCAACCATGAGTATGATGCAATACCATATGGGCTTTCGGCGTGAGTCGATGTTGCAGGACGACGCTATACATCATCCAAGACTCATTGACCGCTGTTTGCCCATAGGTGCCGCCAAGTTGTCCCGCAGTTCTTCTGTCGTCACTGCTCCACATGATATTGGCTATCCCGCCCCAGTTATTGAGTTGCTTATCAAAACCCCCATCCCAACCACCAGTTGCGCTACCCGTAGTTGCACCGCCTTGAATTTGCCAATTCTGATTGATGGTGTGAGTACCTAGCAATCCGGTATGCGTGAATGGTTCGCCGCTGTTCAGAATGTACCCGCGAGTATAAAAAAAGTTATCTGGTGCAGGAACGGTTTCATAGCCCAACGGTGTATAAAAATGTCCAACTTTGATGTTGAGACCACGGCCCATTGGCACATAAGCTTCCAAATAGGCTTGCGGCAAAGCAATTCCGTAAGTGCGCGTCGAATTGCAGCACAAATTAAGATCCCAGTTTCCCCGGTTTGAGGGTTCGCCGGTGTTCTCATCGAATGCGGAGATACCAAACGCCTGCGTATAAATAGCGTCAGTACCAAACAGAAAATCGAAACGACCGCCGAGGTCCCACTTTGTGCCTTCCGATTCGACATTACGTTGTAAAAATATATTAAGCTGATTCAACTGAAACCGATTGGCGCGATCAGCAAAAGTAACCGCCCCATTGAAGCCATCGGAAGGATTGTTAGCATTATAAGTCGCGCCACCGTTGATCCAACCGCCCAGTTCCAGACCGTTTTGTTTAAACAAATTTGGCAGGCTAGCGGCATGCACATTGCCAATGCTCAACAAAACAATCAACAGAACTCGAATTGCCGCATATACTCTTGTGTTTCTATTTTCTCCTGCATTATGCATTTTTTCCTCGCTCATGTTCCTGATCGTAATAACTCAAAGTAAAATGACAGGAACGCACCTTAACGTAACCAGGACAATACCGGATACCGGGGAAACCCTTATTCTTGGCTCAGTAAAACCATTAGCAAAATTGAATATGCATAAAATACATCATCGGTTAATCACCATTGACCCAATCGCTTAGATCTTATTTCAATGGATAAAACAAATCCGCCTAACAATCCCGAAGCCGATGACATCAAGCCGAAGCAAAGACGCAAACGCACTAAAGTTGTGCGTAACGCCAATGCTACCAATAAGCCGAGGAAACGAACTAAAAGAATTCAGCCCAGCAGGCTCCGGCGGAAAATATTGCTGACTGGCATTGAAACTTTTGGTTTGGGCATTGCAGCATTTTGCGCCATTATCATGCTCCTCGGTTATTCCGCCAGTCGGTTCTCAGGCACCCGTTTTTTTATCAACTTACTACCGTTTGCTACCGGCGTACTGGGTTTGATATTAGCCGTAAGCCTATTTCTGGTTGGCTGGTGGAGGCTGAGAAAATGGTTGCGACTGCATTCGGAACTTCTGGCTCCGGCATTATCCTTGACAATGGCGTTGCTGATTACCTGGCTTGTCACACACGATCAATTCACACTAGCTTATGGTAATTTCCGCACCTTGGTAGGCGGCAAAGAGGAAGCTGGACGCGTGACGATCGCGCATCAGGTCTACGCAGCTTACCGGCGGCATGATGTCACGCAGCTGCAAAAAATGGTTAATCGCTCACAGGAATATCGACAGGCGATCGAAGATGCCGCCCGTTCTTTTAATATGGATGTCGATCTACTACACGGCATTGCAGCAACAGAATCATCTTTCATCCCGCGAGACAGCAGCGACGGTGGTAAAGGATTGTTCCAAATCACCCGCGTCCCGGAAGCAGTTATGGCGCAGGCACGCAAACGGCTTGGCTCAGAAAAAATCGCTTTGGAGGATTCTCGTCATAATGCTTTTGTCGCCGCAGCCACATTTAAACATTACTTGGCTGAAATGAAAGGCGATCTCTTTCTGGGATTGTTGGCCTACAACATCGGACCCGCTAACGGAGGTTTACGTTTTATCATGCAACAATATGGCGCGACCGATTTCACCACGATACAGCCCTATCTGCAAACCCTGCCGCGCGATTATCCGATCCGAGTACTATCTTATTCACTGGCATTTCGCCTCTGGCATAAAGAGGGCAAATTACTCGCTTACGAAGAAAGCAATAATGCTATTTATATCCAACGCATTGGCATACCGGGATTACATACTGGATTGTAATCGTTCAGCAGTAACTTTCACTTGATCCACAGCGTTTTAATATTCACAAATTCGCGAATGCCGTGATAGGACAATTCCCGTCCGTAACCGGATTCCTTAATACCTCCAAATGGTAGGCGCGAATCGCTTTTTACGATACCGTTGACGAAAGTAGAGCCGGCATGAATCTGCCGCGCCAGCGCTTCACCGCGTGTCGTATCGCGCGTCCATACGCTGCCGCCAAGACCAAATTGCGTCCGATTGGCTAATTCGATCGCTTCCTCCGCATTCTTCACGCGTACGATTGCCGCGACCGGACCAAACAATTCTTCATCAAACGCTGCCATGCCAGGCTGCACGTAATCCAGTATTGTCGGCGCGTAGTATGCGCCTTGCACACCGATAACATTGCCGCCGAATACAAGCTTAGCACCTGATACCAGACTTCGTTTAACTTGTGCATGCAGCTCGGCGCGCAAGTCTTCACGCGCCATCGGCGCAATACTGGTAATTTCACTTTTTGGATCGCCAATTTGTAGCTGGCTGAAAAGCATTTTCAATTGCGCGACAAAAACATCGGCAATCGTATCGATGAGAATAAAACGCTTGGCGGCAATGCAACTCTGCCCCATATTTTGCAAACGCGCCACAAGGGCTTGCTTGGCAGTTGATTCGATATCAGCATCATCCAGCACAATAAAGGGATCTGAACCGCCTAATTCGAGTACGCACTTTTTCAAGTGCTGTCCAGCAATTGCTGCGACTTTGCGTCCTGCAGCGCTACTGCCCGTCAAGGTAACGGCAGCAATGCGTCGGTCGGCAATGACTCTTTGTACTTGTTCCGAGCTAATCATCAACGTGCGGAAGGCATGTTCTGGAAAACCGGCTTGACGAAATGCATCTTCCAGCGCCAGTGCACAGCGCGGTACATTTGATGCATGTTTAAGCACTACGACATTACCTGCCATCATCGCCGGTGCCGCAGCGCGGATCAATTGCCAAAATGGAAAATTCCACGGCATGATGCAAAGCACAGTACCCAAGGGCTGGTAAACCACCAAACTGCGGCTGGCATCGGAGGCAATGATCTCGTCGCATAGATAGGATTCAGCTTGATTAGCGTAATGCTCACAACCTAGCGCGCATTTTTCTATCTCCGCCTTAGCTTCCTTGAGCAATTTACCCATTTCTTCGGTAATCAGATTGGCATATTCCTCGCTACGCTGACGGAAGAGCTGTGCAAGATTGCGCATCAAACTCGATCGTTGCGCAAAACCAAGCTCCGCCCATCCGGTCTGCGCAAATTCCACTTGGCTCAGCACCACATCAATTTCATCGGCCCGCCAAGTTGGAAACGATTGTATGATTTGGCCTGTGGCCGGATTAATGGATTGCATAGACATTAGAAAAAACCTTATGGAGTAACTTAAAAGAATAATCCCGCTGACAAACATGTTTTTTCTATTGTTTGCTCTACGTTAATCATTAATATATGAATGCTTCCACAATGCGTTTAAAGTACGGCGACACGAATAGCAGCAAAACAAAACCCACTGGAAATGCAATACTCCACGAATAAAGCCAGGGTTCGATAAAGGCACCGGAAAAGCCAAGATTAACGACCGTAACAATTGCAGATACACACCCAGTCATGGTGGCAGACATCATCAAAGAATAAATGCAATGCGCTAATAGTTTATGCTTCATACTAACTTTGCTTTCTTAACCTGAAGTTGCTCACTCGCCATTGTAATCAAGTTTATGTGAAGAAATTCTCAAATTTTCTGAGATTACTAGTGCATTTTAAGTGATAGAGCTCTGGACCCTTATACGTAAATGACCAGAGTCAAATTTTCGGTATTGCTGAAATGGTTTTGTACCTCTTGACATGTAATCACTTACCAGGAAAATAATCACAATAGCTCATTAATTGTTCACTCTACTTAATTCCTCATCAAGTGCATCTGTTGTTTCAAGATTATTCCACAAGCACTTATTGTTACTTGCTCGTGCAATTTCTTCTAGTATCTCGCGATGTTGCGCATTTTCTTCAGCGGTCGCCGCAATAACTCTTAAATTAGAACTGTCCAGATCCGTCAGCGAATGCTGCACAGCTTCAACATATTCCAATTCAATCAGCAAGCTTTCTTGCCCACGAGTCATCGCAAGATAAACCTCCGCCAGCAATTCAGCGTCTAGTAATGCACCATGCAGCTTACGTTTTGAATTGTCAATATTATATCGTTCACACAAAGCATCAAGGTTATTGCGCTTACCAGGATGAAGCTCCTTTGCTAGTTTTAGCGTATCCATTATTAACGGGCAATAGCTATCAAGTGTTTTTAAATTGCTTAAACCTAACTCATGATTGATAAACCCAACATCAAACGGAGCATTATGGATAATTAGCTCAGCTTCACTAATAAAACTCAAGAATTCCTTGGAAACCTCATGAAATTTTGGTTTATCTTGAAGAAAGCCCATTGTTAAACCATGAACTTGCAAAGCACCTTCATCACTCTCTCGTCCTGGATTAAGATAGTAGTGGAAATGACTGCCAGTAAATTGCCTATTACATAACTCAACGGCCGCGATCTCAACAATGCGATGCCCCAACTTGTATTCCAGGCCTGTCGTTTCAGTATCTAGCACAATTTGACGCATATCCCTGCCCCTAGCATTTTTGCATTTCTTCAGCAATTATCATTTCAACACCTTGGTTAGCCAGTTGATCAGCGCGCTCGTTATCAATATGCCCGGAATGCCCTCGCACCCAACACCATTCGATCTTATGCTGTTGGGTTAATTGATCCAACAGCTTCCAGAGATCCTCGTTTTTAACCGGCTTTTTACCCGCGGTGCGCCAATTGCGCGCCTTCCATGAATCAAGCCATTCGCTGATACCTTTTTGCAGATATTGTGAATCGGTATGTAAATGTACTTGACAAGAACGCTTTAAGGATTCTAAAGCGCGGATTGCAGCGAGTAGCTCCATACGATTATTGGTGGTAAATTTCTCTCCTCCAAAAATTTCCCGTTCATGATCGCCGTATCGCAGCAAAGCTCCCCACCCTCCAATACCTGGGTTTCCTTTGCACGCACCATCCGTATATATCTCAACAACTTTAAAATCATTTTCGATCATGATTTATTTAAATCGTCAATCTGCTTTGGATTGCTTGATGATCGCTCTTCCTTAGAGGCTTTGATGATTTCCCGAGCAATCGGTACCATTTTTTTCTTGGCCTCTAAACTATTTTTCCAGTTAGGTTTGATTATTCGCATCCCATGCGTGTGTTTAATGGCATGCAAGAAATATACTCCCCCCGAAATTGGCCACCAGCGATCCCCTGCTGCCTCCATAAAACTAAACCGCCGGCGCCATTTTTCTTGTTTAAATGGTGGCACATAGCAACAAAGTCGGCCACCAGCCATTTCAAAATCCAACAATTTCAACCAATCTTTAAGCCGTGATAGTGCAATAAAATCTCCATTCCACGGAAATTCTCCTTGCATTGATTTTAAATGATGGCAGCTCCCCCATAGACTGAAGGGATTAAAACCTGAAATAACAAGATGGCCTTCGGGAATTAGAGTTCGATGAACTTCTCTTAAAATTTGATGAGGATTTGCATTAAACTCAAGCGTATGTGGCAGAATAACAAGATCCATGCTGTTTGTCTGAATTGGAAGAAAACCTGGCTGAGCTCGTAACGAAATCTCATGTTCAAGCCCTATAGAGAAACGTAAAGGCATTCGATTCAAACGTAAAAAATCAAACTGCGGCCAACCTATCTGCATTGCGTTGTAACCAAAGATATTCGCCACAACCTGATCAAAATAGCGGCGCTCATGTTCAATCAAATATTGACCAAGAGAGGACTCAAACCATTGCTGGATATTTTGCGCAATCATCATGAACCGTAATACTTACTCGATATCAGAATTTACACTATTTACTGACATCAATTAACACTTTTCATCGCGCCAACTTCTTTAAATGGAGTTTTCATGCTTAATATACATCCGGTACATGCGTTTAAAGATAATTACATATGGGTAGTCCATAATCAAAATTATGCAGTTGTTATTGATCCTGGTATCACGACCCCGGTGATTGAATATTTGCAATTAAATAAACTGCAACTCTGTGCGATTCTTATTACTCATCACCATAACGATCATACCGGGGGCATCGCGGGATTAATTCAGCGGTTTGATATTCCCGTATACGGGCCAAGCAATGAATTGATCACCGCCATAACAAATCCTGTGCAACAAAATGATATCGTAAACCTACCGGACATATCACTTAATCTCACGGTGTTAGATACGCCTGGACACACTCGGGGGCATATCGCCTATTATGGGTCAGATCCATGGGATATGATCTTCTGCGGTGATACACTTTTTTCTTGCGGCTGCGGAAGAATATTCGAAGGATCTGCAGCACAACTCTATCAAACACTACAAAAAATCTCTCAGTTACCTGACGCCACCTTGATTTACTGCGCTCATGAATACACTTTGGGAAATATAGAATTTGCCAAAGCTGTTGATCCGAAAAATAAGAAACTGTACAAATTTGCAATTACTGCCGAAGCATTACGTCACAAAAATATGCCAACAATTCCGACAACGCTTGCACTCGAAAAAACAATTAATCCATTCCTGCGCTGTGAACATCAACCGATTATTAACAGTGTGCAAAATTATTCTCAGCAGCTATTACAAAACTCAGCAGATATTTTCGCGGTATTGCGCGAATGGAAAAATAAATTTTAGTCAGTCGCAATTAATATCGATACTAAAAGGATCGAGTACCCATATGCCCAGATTGATTTATTGACTTGTAGCACTCATGCAGCAAAATAGTCACGCACCCGCCAACTTTCCCCACGAATCGCGAAGAGTCACAGCACGGTTAAACACCGGCTTATCGGGCTTCATATCGATTCGATCAGCAATGAAATAGCCATTACGCTCGAACTGAAAGTTTTGTTCAGGTTTCGCCTCACACAACGAAGGCTCGACATACGCTGCAATGATTTGCTTCGAGTTTGAATTCAATGAGGCTTTATAATCCTTGTCGCCACTATCAGGGTATGGATCGGTAAACAAACGATCATAAAGCCGTATCTCTGCCGCCTGTGCGTGTTTTATTGATAACCAGTGGATGTTGCCTTTAACTTTGCGACTTTCTGCGCCAGGAGTTCCACTTTTAGTGTCAGGATCATAGGTGCAATGAATGGTTTCGATATCACCCTGTGCATTTTTATCCACTTGTATGCACTTGACGATAAAAGCATAGCGTAATCGTACTTCGGCACCAGGTGCAAGGCGAAAATAGCCCTTGGTCGGCACTTCCATGAAATCATCACGCTCAATATACAAAATCTTAGAAAAAGGGATAGTACGTTTCCCCCATTCCGGTTTCTGCGGATGATTCGGCGCAAAACAATCTTCTTGCTGATCCTCCGGGTAATTATCAATAATCAGCCTGACTGGCTTAAGGATGGCAATACGACGCGGCGCGTTTTCATTCAGATCTTCGCGCAAACAGTCCTCCAGCACGCCCATGTCAATCCAGGAATCAGCCTTGCTGACACCAATACGCTCAGCAAACAAGCGAATAGCGCATGGCGTAAATCCGCGACGACGCACTCCGGCCAATGTGCTTAACCGAGGATCATCCCAACCGTCAACCAACTTACTTTCCACCAATTCAATCAATTTGCGCTTGCTCATCACTGTATACGTCAAATTGAGGCGAGCAAATTCGATCTGCTGAGGATGACACGGCACTTTATCAGTTAGCTGATCCAACACCCAGTCATAGAGCGGCCGGTGGTCTTCAAATTCGAGTGTACACAATGAGTGGGTAATTCTTTCAAGTGCGTCGGAAACGCAGTGCGTATAGTCATACATCGGATAAATACACCATTGATTGCCAGTGCGTTGATGATGTACGTGACGAATGCGATAAATCACCGGATCGCGCATATTGATGTTGGGCGATGCCATATCGATTTTCGCTCTCAACACATACTGGCCATCCGAAAATTCCCCGGCCTTCATCCGTCGAAACAAATCCAGACTCTCCGCGATCGGGCGGTCACGAAAAGGGCTGTTTCTACCCGGATTCGTCAATGTGCCACGCAACTCGCGAATCTCATCAGCGGAAAGACTTTCTACATAAGCTTTTCCACGATTGATCAAATACTCGGCGAATTCATATAACTGATTGAAATAATCCGAAGAATAATAGAGGTGCCGCCCCCAATCAAAACCCAACCAGGAAACACTGTCACAAATTGAGTCGACATACTCCTGAGCTTCCTTTTCTGGATTTGTGTCGTCAAAGCGCAAGTGACACACGCCGCCATAATCACGGGCAATACCAAAATTCAAACAAATGCTCTTGGCATGACCAATGTGCAAGTAGCCGTTGGGTTCGGGCGGGAAGCGTGTTTCTACGCGCCCATGCCATTTGCCGGAGCGGTTATCTTCTTCTATGATAGTACGAATAAAATTGGAAGGCGCTGATTCAACGTGCAAACTGGTTTCAGATTTCTCTCTCAAAGCGTATCTCTCGGCATATTTTTAATAAATAGTAGGAAAATGCTGCTTACTCATTTGGGCGATCAGAAATTCACTCAAAATTATTCATTCAAATGTCATCTCTCTTCTAGGTATGATTATAGCGGCGATTAGCGCAAAATCCACTATTCTTGAGTAAACGCGGCCTGCCACTTTTGGGCGTAGCAAGAATATGGCGACGCGGTAAAAATAAAGCTTTCCAAATTTGACTTTTGTCGATGACTGACTTAGAATTCCCGCCTCTTTTTGAATATGCAGGACAAGTTTTTTGTGAAAACATTTTCGGCCAAACCACACGAAGTAAATCATGACTGGTTCGTTATTGACGCAACCAATAAAGTACTGGGACGCCTTGCTTCGCAGATTGCTCATCGCTTACGTGGCAAACATAAACCGATCTATACGCCGCATGTTGACACCGGCGATTACATTATCGTTGTCAATATTGACAAAATGCGAGTTACCGGTAACAAACTGGAAGATAAAATTTACTATCGCCATACCGGTTACCCAGGTGGTATTTATGCAACCCCTCTGAACAAAATGCACGCACGCTTTCCAGCGCGCCCACTTGAAAAAGCGGTCAAAGGAATGCTGCCGAAAGGCCCCTTGGGATATGCAATGATAAAGAAACTTAAAGTTTATGCTGGAGAAACTCACCCGCATGCTGCTCAACAACCCAAACCGCTTGAAGTTAGAGCTTAATCTATGGCCACTCAATATAATTACGGTACCGGACGACGCAAAAGTGCTGTAGCACGCGTTTTTATCAAACCGGGAAAAGGCGCAATTGTCATTAATAATAAACCGATTGATGATTATTTCTCCCGAAAAACAGGCCGCATGATTGCTAGGCAGCCTCTGGAATTAACTGATAATGCTAATTCATTTGATATTATGGTCAATATTCATGGTGGAGGAGAATCAGGTCAAGCGGGCGCAGTGCGTCATGGTATTACCCGTGCATTGATCGATTACGATGCGACGCTTAAACCTACTTTAAGCAAGGCAGGTTTGGTAACCCGTGACGCACGTGAAGTCGAGAGAAAGAAGGTAGGCTTTCGTAAGGCACGGCGGCGCAAGCAATTCTCTAAACGTTAGTTTTTTCGTATTAGGATTTCAAAAAAGCCGCCACGATTGAGCGGCTTTTTTGTTTGTATTTTGTTAAAAAACAAAATTGTCTACTCAAAACATAACAGGAGTCACAATGATTAATGTCGGTATAGTTGGTGGAACAGGATACACCGGCGTGGAATTACTGCGGTTACTGACACTACACCCTAAAGTGAAAATCAAAGCGATTACCTCACGGAATGAAGCTGGCATAAATGTCGCCGATTTATTCACCAACCTGCGAGGGCATATCGATCTTAAATTCAGTGATCCGGCGGATGCAAAACTCAACAAATGCGATGTAGTATTTTTTGCTACGCCTAATGGCATTGCCATGCAACAAGCAGAATCCTTATTGAAGGCAGACGTTAGAGTGATCGACCTAGCGGCAGACTTCCGTATCAAGAATGTTACTGAATGGGAAAAATGGTACACCATGCAACATGCCTGCCCTGCTTTGGTTGCTGAAGCGGTATATGGCCTACCAGAAATTAACCGTGAGCTGGTAAAAAATGCGCGCCTTATAGCCAATCCCGGCTGCTACCCAACCGCTGTACAACTTGGTTTCTTGCCGCTGATAGAAGCCGGAGTCATAGATATCAATCACCTCATCGCCGATGTCAAATCAGGCGTTTCCGGTGCGGGACGCAAAGCAGAAGTACATACCTTGCACGCCGAAGCATCTGATAACTTCAAGGCTTATGGCGTGCCGGGGCACCGACATTTGCCCGAGATAAAACAAGGTCTTTCCAATATCGCTCAAAAACCAGTTAACCTAACATTTGTTCCACATCTAGTACCGATGATCCGCGGCATCCATGCTACGCTGTATGCCAAACTAACCCGGCGAATCGACTTGCAAGCCCTGTACGAGAAACGTTACCACAACGAGGCTTTTGTTGATGTACTGCCTGCTGGGAAACACCCGGAAACTCGTTCTGTACGTGGTTCGAATATTTGCCGCATCGCCGTACATCAACCGCAAAATAGTGATACAGTTGTGGTACTATCGGTAACCGATAATTTGGTTAAAGGCGCAGCAGGGCAAGCCATACAAAATATGAATATCATGTTTGGCTTGCCTGAAACGCTAGGAATTAATCAGGTGCCACTATTACCTTGAGAACAACAATTCTCCCGCATCACATTCAGATAAATTGAGTCGAATTCTGTAGAGCACCCGGTGTATAAGTTTTTCCAGAAAAAACCCAAAATTCTATCCCCGCGTGTCGTGGTACGCCCGCGCTCATCTTGGCAATCACGTCTGATAAGCATTATGATTGTCTGCTCATTACTGCTGCTACTTTCTTGGTTTATGTACGAAATGGGCAGACAATCGATCAACACGCAAGAAGATACCATTGAAGAGAAACTAGCATACTTATTTGATCCTGGAATATGCAGGCAAACCAAGAAACAAAAATTATGCGCCCAGATTGGTGATTTAGCTCAGCAATTACAAATCAGCAGCACAGCCAATCAGAATCTTACTGAAGAAATCAAGTCCCTTGCTGGCGAAAACGATCAATTAAAAGAACAGCTGGAATTTTTCCAGCATCTGATCGCCAGCAATACAAAAAGTGGTATTTCAATTTATCAATTTAGTTTAAAAGAAACACAAACACCTGGCGAGTACCGCTATGCACTGACATTAATTCAAGGTGGAGAAAGACCGAATGATTTTAAGGGAAACTTAAGATTCACAGTGAAGCTGACACAAAATGATCAGAGTAAAGTAATACCACTCACAAAAAAAAATCAGCAACTAGATTTTCCTGTTATCTTTAAGTTCTTCCATAGAATGGAAGAACTTTTTAAAGTACCGCCGAATTCCATCGTAGAGAATATTCAGGTAGAAATCTTTAGAAATGGTAACAATAAAGCCATACTATCTGAAACTATACAACCGACATTGTGAAGGAGAGAAAAGATGTTCGGTAGAAAGAAGAAAAACCAACTGCATCATCATATTGATACTTTGATTGGCGCAAACACGAAAATTTTGGGTGATATTCATTTCACCGGCGGCCTCCGAATCGATGGACATATTACTGGAAACATCTTTGCAACCGATGACGAGAACAGCACACTGGTACTCAGCAATGAAGGCAGTATCAAAGGTAATATAAAAGCCACTAATGTCGTCATTAACGGCACTGTAACCGGCCCCATTGACGCGCAAGGATATCTGGAATTACAAGAAAAAGCCGAAGTTTTCGGCGATGTCCATTATGGTTCTTTAGAAATCCGGCTCGGCGCTTCTGTTGCTGGAAAAATGATTCATAAGCACAAGCGAGATATAGAGGGTACGCAGCAATCAGAGAAAATGATAACATTAGCTCCAGCAACCGATCAGCAAACAACTACTACTGAAAATGATGCGCCCTGATTTATATACTGTATAGTATTTGCCATCAATCCATAATTTGACAGCTTAAAGAAATTAATATGAACACTGAACTGAATACCCCCCTTACTTTTACTGAGAACGCAGCCTCGAAAGTTAAGCAACTCATAGAGGAAGAAGGCAACAACCATCTTAATCTTAGAGTTTTTATCAGTGGCGGCGGCTGCTCTGGCTTTCAGTACGGCTTCACTTTTGACGAATTGATCAATGAAGATGATACGGTGATGGAAAGAAATGGCGTCAAACTGCTGGTTGATCCTATGAGTTTTCAGTATCTAATCGGCGCTGAAATCGATTATCAAGAAAATATACAAGGCGCTCAGTTCATCATTAAAAACCCTGGCGCCACCAGCACTTGCGGTTGTGGATCATCATTTTCGGTATAACACGTATCTACATTAGAAACTTCACGCAGGGTAAACCACCCCCAAAATTCTGCTTCCTTTCGCACCAGTCACTGCTGTCAGGTTACCTGTTTTACGCAAAATAGCCTGATGTGCCAACCAAGCAAATGCGAAAGCTTCTACCCAATCGATCGCAATACCTAATTGATCAGTCAGTGCCACTTTTCCCCCGCGTATTACCTCAGTAAGCCGACTCATCAGCAAAGAATTATGTCCTCCTCCTCCACAAACATAAACTTCCTCCGCGCCCAAACAATGAGCATGGATGGATTCGGCAATTGACACGACAGTTAATTGCAACAACGTTGCCTGAACATCTTCTGGCGATTCTCTGCCCTGCAGCTTCTTTTCCAACCAATGGAGATTAAACAAATCCCTGCCTGTACTTTTAGGTGGCTTTTGAGCAAAAAAGGGATCTGACGATAAGGCTTTCAGTAAAGCAGGAACGACCTGACCAGTTGCTGCCCACTGCCCACCATGATCATAAGTTCTTTCGGTATGCTGCAAGCACCAAGTATCCATTAATAAATTACCCGGCCCGCAATCAAATCCCGTGACAAAATGACCAGGCTCAAGATTTGTGATATTAGCTATACCACCAATATTAACGATTACGCGATGGCAGTTTGGACTCTTAAAGACAGCTTCGTGAAACGCAGGTACCAGCGGCGCACCTTGTCCGCCTGCAGCAATATCACGACTTCTAAAATCAGCGACTACGGCGATTCCTGTTAATTCAGCTAACAAAGCCGCATTGACAAGCTGAATCGTATAGCTTTTCTCTGTCTCAGGGCAATGCCTAACCGTTTGCCCATGACATCCAATGGCAACGATCTGCTGTGGAAAAACGTCAGCACTTTCCAGTAAACCTGTAATTGCTTCCGCATATAGATATGACAACTGGTTGCTAAGCATCGCCGCGCGATGGAGTTCATCATAACCCGATTGTTGCAGCGACAGCAGTGCTTCACGCAAATCATTGCTATATGGACTATAGAAAGTTCCTAATAATAACGGAGTTGTTTCCCGCAGATCCACCAACACGACGTCCACACCATCCAGACTGGTGCCCGACATCATTCCTATGTAGTAAATGGACTTCAACTATTCGAGTATATTGAGTACAGTAGGAGGTAATTTTAATTGATAAATTGACGATTTGTTCGCAAAAACAAACCGTCAATCGATAAGATCCAGCAGATCACTCTATCGCAGCGAGATGAATATCGCGCATGATGCTTAAACGAGCCAGCAAAGCTTGTGCCTCATTCTTGAATGTATTTGAATCGCGTTTTGCTATCGGTATTGCCGTTGGCAACACAACTTTAGTAGGATCACGCTGCACGCCATCAACACGCAATTCATAATGTAAATGCGGTCCTGTCGCCATACCTGTCGAGCCCACATAACCAATCACGTCTCCCTGGTTTACCCGCTTACCTTTACTTAACCCGGAAGCAAACCGGGACAGGTGACCATAGGCCGTTTCATATTTACCGTTATGTTTGAGCACAACCAGATTGCCATAACCACGTTGCGAGCCGGAAAAAGCAACAATTCCACTTGCCGTGGCTTTTACAGGAGT
>RRZU010555199.1_pt1 | contig 51476 bp, 60 predicted proteins | sample 2165561 | NCBI WGS metagenome assembly RRZU01 (sample SAMN10456909, study PRJNA506462) | wastewater metagenome | isolation source: wastewater sludge | place: USA: Moscow, Idaho | reverse complement strand
GTCGGCGAACCTGTTCCCCGTCGTTCCCGTCCAGGCCCACAACGGCGTCGGGATCGACGAACTGTTGTCGCTCATTGAGCGCGGATTCCCGACGCCTGCCCTGCACCCCAACCCGGACCTGCTGAGCCCGCAGGGCGAGAATCTGGGTCCAGCCCCGGCCGACCCATCGGCACCCGTCGTCGCTCAGGTCATCCGCACCACGACCGACCCGTTCGCCGGGCGTCTGTCGATGGTGCGCATCTTTAGCGGCACGCTGCGCGCCGATTCCATGCTGCGGCTGTCCAACATGACCATGGCCGACGAGGAACATGTCGGCCAGATCAGCGTGGCCGTCGGAATCGAACTGGAGCCACGCTCGTCCGCCATCGCCGGTGAGATCGTCATGCTGCCCAAGCTGTCGAAGGCCGAAACGGGCGACACACTGTCGGCCAGCGACAACTTCGTGACCGTCGAGCCGTGGGTGTGGCCCGAACCCCTGCTGCCGATCGCCATCAAGGCCGCCACGCGCAATGACGAGGACAAGCTGCCTGGCGCCCTGCAGCGCTTGGGGCTGGAGGACTCCGCCGTGCGGGTGGACCGCTCGTCGAGCGACCAGATCGTCTTGTGGACCACCGGCCAGGCCCACGCCGACCTGCTGTTGAACCGGTTGTCGTCGCGCTACGGCGTCGCCGTCGAGCAGGAGCCGCTGCGGATCCCCATGCGGGAGACGATGATCGCCAAGGTGAAGGCAAAGGGCCGTCACGTCAAGCAGTCCGGCGGACACGGCCAGTACGCGGTCTGCGACATCGAGGTCGAGCCCCTCGATCGCGGCGCGGGCTTCGAGTTCGTTGACAAGGTGGTGGGCGGAGCCGTTCCCCGGCAGTTCATTCCCAGCGTCGAAAAGGGTGTCCGCGCCCAGCTCGAGAAGGGCGTCATCGCGGGGTATCCGATGGTCGATGTGCGGGTCACCTTGTACGACGGCAAGGCCCACTCGGTGGACTCGTCCGATATGGCCTTCCAGCTCGCGGGGTCCCTCGCGATGAAGGAGGCCGCCGTCGCCGGTCAGAGCGCCTCCCTTCTGGAACCGCTGGACCAGGTGACGGTCACCGTCGGTGAGGAGTTCATGGGCGCGGTCATGACCGACCTGTCCAGCCGCCGCGGCCAGTTGCTGGGTACCGACTCCAACGACAAGCACCAGGCGATCATCACGGCACTGGTTCCCCAGTTGGAACTGGCGCGGTACGCGATCGACCTGCGCGGCTTGGCCCGCGGAAGCGGCACGTTCACCCGGCAGTTCCACGGCTACGAGTTGCTGCCCTCGAACCTCGCCAACGATTACCTACAGGCGTAGGGCTCAGGGGCGTCATTACCAGCCACCCAGGTCTCTGTGCTACGGGGATCGGATTGTCACCCGGTTCCCGTCGCTGTGGGTGGGCCAGACTCGCTCGCATCGGGGCAAAGCGTCAACGAGGCTGACAATCGGTGGTCGTGACCACCGAGGCACCCGCTTTCTCATCGCTCCAGCGGTAGACCAATGAACCCGATTCGGATTGGATCGTCACCTTCCAGTCCTTTTGGTCGAGCCGATCCGCCATCTGGCTCGCACACTTCAGCAAGCCAGCAGCGTTGAAGGCGCTGTTCGCGAAGGCAGCCGATGACTGAGCGGGGCTCTCCCCCGAACTACCGACGCCGCCATCCACCATCTGCAAGATGCGCGAGTTCTACCCGTCCGCCAGGGTCACGTACAACTGGGCGTCCTGGCCCGAAGCGACGGAGACCGCCCGAGCCTGGCCGGGAGAGCCCGACGTCAGGCGACCGTAGACGCCTTGCAGTTGCGCTGGGTCAGTGACATCGAGGGTGACTGGCGAGCCGTCCGAGAGCCAGGCTGTGACGGGGGGCTGACCAAGGCAGGACGTCGTGACCTGCCTAGTCGCGAAGCCGATCGTGTGAACCATCGTCACCGGGTCCCCGCAGTCGTTCTCAGTCTGAAGCACGGCGGACCAGTCAAGCTGAGAGACCTGCATCGGGCTGTCGTACCAGTGGTGTTCACCTGCCGCTGTGGGGCCCCGCACCACTCCGGGATCGGTGACGCTCAGGGAGTATTCGACTGCCTTGTCGTCGGAGTCCGCGACGACCTCAATGGTGACTGCCAGGCTTTGCACCTTGATCGACAGCACCTCGTCGGCCCCGGCCGCGTCCAGCAACTCATGGACAGCCTGCTCAGCAGCAGCTGGCTGTCGAAAATCGGCGAACGCGTTCGCCGTAGTCGACGTCCGTGAAACCTCAGTACCCGATGTGCAGGCAGTCAGCGCCAAGAGCACCGCTCCAGCGAGCGCTGCCACGATGAGGGGTTCACCCCGCGGTGCGGACGGCACCGGGCACTCACATCGACAGCAGCGGCTGGACGCCCGGAGGCAGTCGGTCCGAGTCGATGATCTGCTTTCCGAACGGGAAGCACGTCACGGGGATCATCTTGAGGTTCGCGATACCCAAGGGGATGCCGATGATCGTCACGAACTGGGCGATGGCGGTGCCGACGTGTCCGATGGCCAGCCACAGTCCGGCGACCAGGAACCAGATGACGTTCGAGATCCCTGACATGACCCCGGCGTCAGGACGCTGTACGACGGCCCGACCGAAGGGCCACAGGGCGTAGTTGGCCATGCGGAACGAGGCGACGCCTGCCGGGATCGTGATGATGAAGATGCAGGCGATGATGCCGAAGAAGATGTAGCCGAGGGCCAGCCAGATGCCGCCCGTGAGAAGCCAGATGATGTTGAGCAGTGTGCGCATTGTTCCTCCACCGTCCATTGAACCCGCCCCGGGGTCGAAATCACATCGGGGACAACGCTGCCTCCCCCCTGGTCTCGCTTCGGGAAACGCCCGAGTCAGTCGAGGGGCCACTCATGAACGGGCGTGTTGGTGTCCATGTGGGTTTGGTACTCCAAGACGAGCCGCTCCAGGGCATCCGGGCGCGAAACCCCGCCCTCCTGCAGTCGCGACAACCGGCCGGTGAGCCACGTCGCGCCGTTGCGGCGCGTGACGCACCGCGAGCGAATGATCCCCAAGTACCGCTCGATCTCGTCGTCGTCGACCCCTGCCGTCGCGAGCCCCTCGGCGGCCAGCGGCAGCAACCGGCGCACCACGAGCTCGGTGGCGGGTACGTCCCCCATGCCGGGCCAGTAGACATCGGCAGCGATCCCTCGTTCGGCCGCCGACAAGAAGTTCTCCTCGGCAGCGCTGAAGGACATCTGCGACCAGATCGGACGTTCTTGACGGGACAGTTCCGACACGACACCGAAGTAGAAGGCCGCGTTGGCGACCATGTCGATCACCGTCGGCCCGCACGGCAGCACGCGGTTCTCGACCCGAATGTGCGGTTGCCCGTCAACGACGGCGTACACGGGCCTGTTCCAGCGGTACACCGTCCCGTTGTGCAACGTGAGCTCCGCGAGTTGCGGGGTCCCTCCGGCAGCGACGACAGCGCTCGGGTCCTCGTCGGTGAGAATCGGAAGCAGCGCCGGGAAGTAACGCACGTTCTCTTCGAACAGGTCGAAGAACGACGTGATCCACCGTTCTCCGAACCACACGCGCGGCCGAACCCCCTGCGCGATCAGTTCCTCGGCTCGGGTATCGATGGCCTGCTTGAACAGGGGGATCCGCGTCTCGGCCCAGATCCGCTTCTGCATGAAGAAGGGCGAGTTGGCACCCAGCGCCAGTTGCACGCCAGCGATCGCCTGGGACGCGTTCCACACGTCGGCGAAGTCGTCGGGCGGGACCTGGACGTGCAGTTGGAACGACGTACAGGCAGCCTCGGGCATGATCGAATCGGCCACGGCCTGCATCGACTCCGCGCCCTCCAACTCGATGACGAAGTCCTCCCCGCGCGCGGCCAGCATCTGGTCATTCAGCAGCTGGTACCGCGGATTGTTCGTGAGGGCCTCGAAGCTCAGGTGCTCCTCGTTCAGGGTCGGCAAGATGCCCACCATCAGTAGGTGCGTGTCGATGGCCGATGCGCGCTCCTCGACGGCGTTCAGGCTCTGACGCAGGGAGCGCTCGAACCGCGACAAACCCCGCTCCTGCAGGTGACGCGGCTTCGCGTTGACCTCGATGTTGAATCGACCGAGTTCTGTCACATAGTCGGGGTCGTCAATACGCTCCAGCAACTCCGCATTGCGCATCGCCGGGCGTCCGGCGGCGTCGACCAGGTTGAGCTCGACCTCCATGCCCACCGTTGCGGTGTCGTCGAACCGCACCCCGCGCAGCATTCCGGCCAGCACGTCCAACTCCAGGCGGACCTTTTCGCGATACATCGTGCGGTCCTGCCGGGTAAAGGACCTTGCCTCTACGTCACGTCCCATGGCAACACAGTGCCCGCTCACGGTGGCCCTGGCCAGCCCCGTCCAGCCGGTGAGCCGGTTTCTCACGGCCGACGCATAGGTGGGAGACAGCAACGATCCCTAGCATCCCTCCACACAGGCAAGCCCCCTGACAAGCGAGGAGACCGCAATGACACCCATCAGCCGCCGCAACTTTCTGTTCGGAACTGCGGCCGCCACCGTCCTCGCCGGAATGGGTCTGTCGGCTTGCGCGAGCCCGTCCTCGACCGACACCGCTAGCGCGTCCAAGACGGCCAGCCCGACGTCCGACAAGCTCAACCTCGACACGGCCGCATGGCAGTACGACTCGACCAACGACGTGTACTACCAACTCGGCATCGCGTACGTCGCCTCGCCGCAGGCCCCCGACCTGGAAACCCTCGGGATCTACGTGCCTGGGGCGTACGTCAGCGCGAAAGACAACGGCAACGGCACGTTCACGCTGACCCGCAAGGACTCCGGCAAGGTCGGGTCCTACACGGCGGCCGACGCCCCCATCGTTTTCCCGGTCAATACCCCCGGGTATGCCGGACAACAGCCGCCAACGACGTACAGCTACAGCTCGGTGTCGTCCTTCATGAAGGCTGGCCTGGTGTACGTGCACGCCGGGTTGCGCGGCAAGGACACGAACGCCGACTCGTACAAGGGCAATGCTCCGTGGGGGGTCACCGATCTCAAGGCCGCCGTGCGCTACATCCGGTACAACATCGATGTGCTGCCGGGAAGCACGAAGCGCATTGCGGTGTTCGGCCACAGCGGGGGAGGTGCGCAGAGCTCCATCATGGGTGCCAGCGGTGACAGCGAGCTGTACACCCCCTACCTGGACGCGATCGGCGCCGCGTCGGCGGACAAGGACGGAAAGGCACTGAGCGACGCCGTCGCCGGGGTCATGGCGTGGTGCCCGATCACGAGCCTGGACTACGCCGACAGTGCCTACGAATGGAACATGGGCCAGTTCGCCAGCAGTGGTACTCGCGCCGACGGCACCTGGACGGCGGCCTACTCTGACGACCTCGCCAAGCAGTTCGCCGAGTACATCAACAAGCTCGGCCTCACAGACGGTTCGGACGGGAAGCTCACCTTGGAGAAGTCCGATGACGGGGTGTACTTGTCGGGCAGCTACTACGACCACGTCGTCGACACCATCACCGACTCTTTGAACACCTTCTTGGCCAACACGACGTTCCCGTACACACCGAGTTCGAGCGAACAGTCCGGCATGGACCCTTCGGGCGGTGGCGCACCCAGCGGTGGCGGCACTCCCCCGTCGGGCGGTGGCTCAGCTCCCAGCGGGGGCGGCTCAGCGCCCAGCGGTGGGCAGTCGTCGACGAGTTCGACGACCTACGACACGGTCGCCGACTACTTCACGGCCCTGAACGCGGACGGGACGTGGGTGACGTACGACAGTTCCACGAAGAAGGCCAAGGTCACCTCACTGTCAGGGTTCGTCAAGAGCCAAAAGCCCGCGACCAAGGATGTGGGTGCCTTTGACGCCCCCGACCGCAGCGCGACCGAGAACGTCGTGTTCGGGGACGGGACGGACGGTCTGCACTTCGGCACGGACACGGCGGCGGTCATCAAGGACAACGAATCCGCGTACGCCAAGCTGACCAACTGGAAGGACGAGTACGGCACGTCGGCCTACACCGAGGATGCCTCGCACGCCGACAGTGTCGGCAAGGACATGGCCTATCGGTCGGAGATGTATAACCCGATGTACTTCCTGTCGGACTACTACGACGGGGCGGACTCGTCGACCGTCGCGCCGCATTGGCGAATCCGGACCGGCATCACGCAGGGCGACACCGCGAGCACGGTGGAAATCAACCTGGCGCTGGCGCTGGCGGACCACGGCGTCAAGGACGTCGACTTCGCGACGGTGTGGGGACAAGGACACACGATGGCTGAGGTCTCCGGGGACGGCACGACCAACTTCATCGCGTGGGTCGAGAAGAACCTGACCTAGAACGTTGGTCGGTGGCGGCGCGAGCCGACCCTGACTCAGCGCCGCCAGGGCCAACGCGAGCGCTTCGGCCTATCTGCTGCCGGGATCAGATCGGGGATGGAGACGGTGAGGAACACCGTCCCCGCCACGACGTTGCCCGGCTCCGGTACGGAGGGTTGGTTCGGCAGGCACACGTCTGCCTCGAAGCCGACCGTCCGCACCCGAGCCACGACGAAAGACTGACCCGTCGCCTGGGTTGTGCGGCGCTCTGCGCGCAGCACGGTGCCGTTCAGCCGGGCGTGCGCACCGGGATCGGCATCGACGGAAAAGAGCCCGTACGGGACGAACGACTCCGTCGCCATGCGCGGCGGCCAGGTCCAGCCTCGTTCCACATAGTCCGCCGGGGCGGGGCCTGGATCAACCTTGTCAGGGTCGAGCAGACTCGCGGGCGAAGTAGTGAACGCCTCGTCGTCTGCGAAGACCTGAACGTCGACGCCGAGTGCGGCGATGGCGGCCTGTTGGGGCTCGGTGGCGACCTCGACCCAGAGGTGCTCGGCCAGTTCGAAGGCCATCCTGGTCGCCGGCGTGCCATCGGATTCGACAACGTCCGCCGCCACCACGTCCTCCGACAGCGAGGTGACCGAACTCAGCAGCGCCCCCGCAGTCCCGACGAAGCCGGGCAGGAATCCGATGAGGCCATCCTCAGAAGTCGTGAGCGTGCAGCACGCACCGGACGGGTCCTCCCAACGAGACACGGTCTTTCCGTCGCGAACCCCGAGGGGGGCCGCAGAATCCATCATCTGGCGCACCAACCGTTCGAAGGATGGTTGGTCCAGCACGGTCAACCCAACGCAGTCGAGATTCGAAGCCATCTCCGCAGCCTAGGCCGCCGGAGGACGTCGACCGCCAAACCGTGGCGACAAATCTCGAACTGGCAAGCCCGGTGGACGGCCCCCAAGAGGCCTTTCGCTAATCTGTGTCCATGCCGCGCCCTGGGAACCGTCAAGTGGTCTCCTACGTGCGGCGCAGCACGCGGATGCGCCCGGCGATGCGAGCCGCCCTCGACACCCATGGACCACGTTTTGTCGTCCAGGTCGCGTCCGGGGAGAGGTCGACATCGCTCGCACCCGACGCCCAGGTCGACTGGGACGAGACCTTCGGCCGCAGCGCGCCCCTCGCGGTCGACATCGGACCCGGACACGGCGAGAGCGTCGTCGCGTATGCGCAGTCCCACCCCGACACAAATGTCGTCGGATTCGAGGTCTTTCAACCCGCACTGGCGGCCGCGGTGGCACGCGTGAACGCGGCGGGGCTCACCAATGTGCGATTCGTCGCCGCCGACGGCGCGGAAGGGCTGACCTTGCTGTTTCACCCGGCATCCGTCACGCACCTCGCGACGTACTTCCCCGATCCTTGGCACAAGACGCGTCACCATAGGCGTCGCCTCATCAGCGCACGGTTCGCCGCGCTCGTGGCGAGCAGGCTCGTCATCGGTGGCCGCTGGAACCTCGCCACGGACTGGGAGGATTACGCGCTGGCCATGCGCTCGACCCTGGATTCGACCACCGGGTTGGTGAATGCTCACCCGGGGTGGGCCCCTCGGCCACCCGATCGACCCGTGACGAAGTACGAGGCTCGCGGTCTTGCGGCGGGACGGACGATTCGCGACCTCGAATACGAGCGGACGTCATGACCACCCCCAGTGCCGAGACCGTCCGGCTGCGCCTGGACATCTCCTACGACGGAACCGCGTTCCACGGGTGGGCGGCCCAACCAAACTTGCGCACAGTGCAGGGCGACCTCGAGGACTGGACCCAACGCATCCTGCGGCTGGACGCGCCTGTCGAACTCACGTGCGCGGGGCGTACCGATGCGGGCGTGCATGCCCTCGGGCAGGTCGCCCACGCCGACATCCCAAGCCCGTCCGACGAAGGGCCTGCGCTGGCACGGGAGTTGGGTCGCCGCTTTCGTCGCGCGCTGCCCGACGACATCGTCGTGCGCGACGTCACGGTGGCCCCGACCGGTTTCGATGCCCGCTTCTCGGCCATCTGGCGCCGGTACATCTACCGACTCGTCGATCCCAGCGGCGTCATGGACCCGCTGCGCCGCGGCTTTATCGCCACCTATCCGCAGCCCCTGGACATCGCCGCCATGCGCGAAGCGATCCCCCACCTCGTCGGACTGCGGGACTTCGCAGCGTTGTGCAAGGCGCGCGAGGGCGCGACAACGATCCGCCACCTGCAACACCTCGCCATCGAGGTGCGTGAGGACGGGCTGATCGAGATCGAAGTTCTGGCCGACGCGTTCTGTCATTCCATGGTGCGCTCGCTCGTCGGCGCGCTCGTCGCCGTGGGAGAGGGTCGCCGGGACGTGGACTGGCTGGATCGGACCCTGGCGGCTCGCAAGCGCAGCGGACAGATCACCGTCATGGCCGCCAACGGGCTCGTCCTGACGGAGGTTGGGTACCCGCCCGCCGAGGAGTTGGCTGCTCGCGCGGTCGAGGCCCGCGCCGTTCGGACGCTGGAGGACTCGTGAGCCACTACTTCGAAACCCCGCAGGGACCTGAGGTTCGCCGCGAGATCTCCATCCGCGTCTTTGACAGCGATCTCACCGTGGAGACGGCCAATGGAGTCTTCTCCGGTGACCGGCTCGACCTCGGGACGGCCGTCTTACTGCGGACGGTCACACCGAACCCGACGTCACGACGACTGCTCGACCTGGGCTGCGGGTACGGCCCGATCTCGTTGGCGCTCGCGGCCGCCCTGCCGACAGCCGAGGTCGACGCGGTCGATGTGAACACACGGGCGCTGGAACTTACGGCGTCCAACGCGTCCCGGCACGGTTTGGCGGACCGCATTCACCCCCTGACACCGCAGGCAGCCGACCCGACTGTCCGTTACGACGAGATCTGGTCCAATCCCCCGATCCGTATCGGCAAGCCCGCTCTGCACGATCTGTTGATGACGTGGTTGCCTCGGCTGTCCGACGACGGGGTGGCCCGCCTGGTCGTCGCGAAGAATCTGGGAGCGGATTCGCTGCAACGTTGGCTCGGCGAGCAGGGTTGGGACGTCGAGCGTACGGCGAGCGCCAAGGGTTTTCGGGTGCTGACGGTGACGCCGCGCCCCGGTCGCGTCACGCCCATGAGCAACTGACGAGATCGATTCGCCACCCCCGACCGTTGCACAGCTAGAGTGACGACCGCATCCGACCGGGAAAGGACACACCGATGAAACGCATCGTTGCGACCGTTGTAGCGGCCGCACTGGCCTTCTTCATGATTGTGAGCCCTGCCCATGCGGACGGGGACGACGCGGCCAACGCCGCTTCCTGGATCGCCGAGCAGGAGACCGACGACGTCGGTATGCAGGCCGATCAGGTCATCGCGCTGGCATCGGTGCAGGACCCGCAATACGACGCGCGGATCAAGGAACTTGTCGACGGGTTGAAGGGCAGCGCAAAGTCCTACATCAAGGACTCGCCCGAGGGCGCGGCCAAGCTCGTCATCGTCGCGGTGGCGACCGGTAACGACCCTTCGGCCTTCGGCGGAGTCAATCTCACCAGCACGGTCATTGAATCTGTCCGCAGCGACGGGTCGTACGGCTCGTACCCCGGACCCTTCGCGTCCGGTTTGGCCATGGTCGCCCTGGCCCGCAGTGACTCCGATGTTCCCGCGTCGATGACCAGCTACCTGCTCAACGAGCCGTACCTGCGTAGCGACGGATGCTTCACGTTTGCCGAGGGCGAGGACGCAGACCCCGACTCGACCTCCATGGCGATCTTGGGTCTCGAGGCCGCCAAGTCCTCTGACCCGGCCCTGGCGAAGGCTCAGAAGTGCCTGGCGAGCCTGCAACAGTCCAACGGGTCGTTCAAGGCGTACTCACCGGTGAACTCCACCGGTCTGGCCGGTCCCTTGCTGTTGGATGACGCTCGCGAGAAGGCCAAGAAGTACGTGGCCTCTCAGCAACTCGACAACGGTGCCCTCACGACCGGCACCAGTGACAAGGCCGACCTCCTGGCATCGGTTCAGGGCATGTTGTCGCTCACGAACGAGACCTACCTGAGCGTTCCCACCGGCGCGGCTCCCGCCTCGGACGGTGATTCGGATTCCGACTCCGAGGTCGCCGACACCGGATCGGGAATCGCCCTGGGAGCGGTGATCGTTGCCGTCGTGGCCATCGGTGTGGGTGGCTTCATTCTGCTGCGCAGGCGGCGTCGTCCCTGAGCGCGTCGCGCGACGACTGATCGCCCTCCCCTGCTTGGTCCGCGCGTTATGGTGCCCCATTCACTAGGGGAAAGGGCATCCGCTGGTCTACAGTGGCCTCGGATTCGCAGGGGAACCCGGTGAAACTCCGGGACTGACGCGCAGCCGTAAAGCCGGAATGCCTGCCTGTCCAGGCCGTCCACGCGCACAGGTCCTCCCGTCGTGGGCGTGGTTGCCGACGAAAGGGACAGGCGATGCGACACGCGAACGCGGCTCTTCGTCCCCGCCTGGCTCGTTTCGTGGCCGTCCTCGTGGCCGCCTGCCTCGCGTTGGTGCTGAGTGCGACCCCGGCCGCCGTCGCGGGTCCCGTCCTGCCCGCCACGCCGTCGACATGCGACGGGGTGTGGGTCGTCGTGGACGCCACCGCGCTGGGCGGCGAGACCACAACCACCTGCGCCACCTCACACGACACCGGACTGGACGCCCTCGCGAGCGCTGGATTCGAATACACCCAGCAGTCCGGTGGGTTCCTCACGCGCATTGATGGGCTCCCGCGCGACGGCAAGGTCGCCGCCGACCACTACTGGTCCTACTGGCAGGCGTCTCGCACCGCTTCGGACGAGTGGTCGGCCTGGGAATACGCACAGCTGGGTCCGGCGTCCTCACAACCTCGCACCGGGGAGGCCGAGGGTTGGCGTTTCGTCACGACAGACTCGTCGGACCCCCCGCCGCCCGCCACCTCGCCCCCCTCGACATCTCCCACGACCGCGACGGACACTCCCGCCGACTCGACCGCCACCCCGCGGGGCGCGTCCTCTGCGACCCGCGGTGGACCGGCGGGAATCCTCGTGACGGTCGGCATCGTTGCCGTCGCCGCCGTGGCGCTCGGGGTGTGGCGAGTGCGCAAGGGCCGAGCACGCTGATGGCGAAGGGCGGACTCGCGCGGGAGGCGCTGCACCCGTGGGCGTGGTGGGCCTGGGCGTTGTCGGTTGCCGTCGCCGTGAACCTGACAACGAATCCCTTACTGCTGGCCCTCATGATGTGCGCACTCCTGACCGTGATCGTGATGCGACGCACAGACGCGCCCTGGGCTCGGTCGATCGCGGTGTACTTCTGGCTCGCGGGGATCATCATCGTTGTCCGCCTGCTCTTCCGGGTCCTCGTCGGCGGCGGCTTCGGCGGCACGGTGCTGTTCACGTTGCCGACGGTCGCGCTGCCGGACTGGATGCAAGGCATCCGCCTCGGGGGCGAGGTCACCCTCGACGGCCTGTTGTACACGCTGTACGACAGTCTTCGGCTCGCCGTCATGCTCATCGCCGTCGCCGCGGCGAATGCCCTGGCCAACCCGCGCCGCGCGCTGCGGTCGGTCCCGGCGGCGCTGCACGACATCTCCGTCGCGGTCGTGATCGCGTTGAGTGTGGTCCCCCAGTTGGTCGAGAGCGTGATCCGGGTCCGCAAGGCCCGTCGCCTGCGAGGCGGCGGCCGCGGGATCGACGCTATCCGGGCGTACCTCGTGCCGATCTTGTCCGACGCGGTGGATCGGTCCATGTCTTTGGCAGCGTCCATGGAGGCCCGCGGTTTCGGCCGGACACGCTCTGCCGGACGACGACGAATCTGGGTCAATGCGGGTCTGCTCGTCTCGGCGATGGTCGCCACCCTCGGTGGTTTCTTGGTGCTGAATGTCGGGACTCAGGCCTGGGCGGGATTCTTGTTCATCGGGCTCGGAGCAGGCGGCATCGTCGTCGGTCTGCGCGCTGCTGGTGACCGCGTGGCCGCAACGCGGTACCGCCCCGACCCGTGGGGGTTTCCCGAATGGGCCGTCACGGCGTCTGGACTGGCAGTGTTGGCCGTCGTCGTCGCGCTGGGCACGCCCGGGCTGTGGGGTTCGGTCTTCGACCCCAACATTTTGAACCCCTCCGTCACACCACCGGTGTGGCCACCGCTCACGGTCGGAATCGTGCTGGTGGCCGGGCTCACGGCGGCACCGCTGCTGTTTACCCGGTCCCCCGCCGCCCAACGGCTCGGGGCCCCTGGAGACGGCGGGGTTTCCGCCGACCCGGCGCCCCGGGACATCACCGAGGATCTGGTGGCGTCATGATCGACTTCGACAATGTCACGGTCACCTACGACGGAGCTCCCGCACCGACCCTGCGCGACGTGACGTTGACCATCGGCGAGGGCGACCTCGCCTTGGTGCTCGGCCGCACGGGTACCGGCAAGTCGACACTGCTGGCCTCCATCAATGGGCTGGTCCCGCACTTCTCGGGCGGTGAGTTGCGAGGCGCCATCACGGTGGACGGCCGCACCACGCGCGATCATCGCCCGAAGGACCTGGCCGAGATCGTCGGGTACGTCGGGCAGGTGCCCTCTCACGGGTTCGTCACCGACATCGTGGAGGAAGAGATCGCCTACGGCATGGAACAGCTCGGGGTCGATCCCGGCGCCATGCGCAAGCGCGTCGAGGAGACGCTGGACCTCATGGGCATCGCCGATCTCCGCAGACGGCCACTGCCCGACCTGTCGGGCGGCCAGCAGCAGCGGGTTGCGATTGCGGCCGTGTTGGCCGCCCAACCGCGCGTCGTCGTCCTCGACGAGCCCACCTCGGCCCTGGATCCCACAGCCGCCGCCGATGTCTTGGCCGCCGTCACCACGCTGGTCCATGAGGTCGGTCTGACCGTCGTGCTCGCCGAGCACCGACTTGAGCGGGTCATGCAGGCCGCCGACGTGGCCGTGTGGGTCCGGACAGACGGACACGTCGAGTGCGGACCGCCGCGCGAGGTCCTGCGGCGCGCGGACGTCGTCCCCCCGTTGGGCGCGCTCGCGCGCGGTCTGGGCTGGGACGAGGTGCCCTTGTCCGTCCGCGAGGCCCGCCGCCGGATCAAGCGGGAGCAGATCACGATCGCACCCGTCTCCGAACAGACGATCAACGCGGGTCCCGTTCTGGTGTCGGCACGTGGCCTGTCCGTGTCGTACGGCGCGGTCGAGGCCGTCAAGGCCGTGAACCTTCGGCTTCACGCCGGTACCGTCACCGCCGTGATGGGACGCAACGGGTCTGGCAAGTCGTCCCTGGTGGGTGCGTTCCAGGGCGCCGTGGACAGCACCGGCGACCTCACCGTCGCCGGGTCCGTCGACCCCCGCACGATCTCAGCGCACGCCGCACGCCGACGGGTCACCCTGGTCCCCCAGACGGCTAGCGACCTCTTGTACCTTCCGACGGTCGCGGCCGAGTGCAAGCAGGCCGACCGCGAGTCCGAGGCCGCTCCAGGCACATGCGAGGCGCTGTTGACCCGCCTGGACGCGGGAGTCGACCGTCACGCGGACCCGCGAGACCTGTCCGAGGGGCAGAAGCTGTCGCTGGTCTTGGCCATTCAACTCACCGCAGCTCCGAAGGTGGTGTTGTTGGACGAGCCGACGCGTGGCCTCGACTATCAGATGAAGACCAACCTGGCGCGGATCATCGCGGACCTGGCCGCCGAGGATCGCTGCGTCGTCGTGGTGACCCACGACGTCGAGTTCGCCGCAGCGGCCACCCACCGCACGGTCCTGATGGCCGAAGGTGAGATCGTGGCCGACGGAACGACCCGCGAGGTGTGCGGATCGTCACCGACGTTCGCACCGCAGTTGGCCAAGGTGTTCGCGCCTCAGGTCGTGATGACGGTGGGCGAGGTGACACGCGCATGAGCGTCCACCCAGCCACCGTGCACGACACACCGGCGCCCGCATCTCCCGTCCGACCGAGCGCGGTTCGCCTCACCTGGATGAGCCGACTCACCCTCGTCGTCACGATGGTGGCGGGTGTGACAGCCTTCGCCTGGCCGCTCATCGTCCCTCCCACCTGGGACATGCCACCCACACAGGCACCCTTGGTGTTCGCCGTGGTGCTGCCGTTCGTCCTCATCGTCGTCTTGTCCGAACTCGGCAGCGCCGGCATGGACGCGAAGTCCTTGGCCATGTTGGGGGTGCTGACCGCCGTGGCGGCGGCTTTGCGTCCGCTCGGTGCCGGAACAGCCGGGCTGGAACTCGTCTTCTTCCCGATGATTCTCGCCGGGCGCGTGTTCGGGCCAGGGTTCGGGTTCGCCATGGGCAGCCTGTCGATCTTCGCCTCGGCGGTGCTGACCGGTGGGGTCGGTCCGTGGCTGCCGTACCAAATGGTCGCGGCCGGGTTCGTGGGGTTGGGCGCCGGTCTGCTTCCGCGCGCTCGCGGTGCAGCCGAGATCGTCCTGCTGGCCGTGTACGGGGCCGTCGCGGCGTTCGCCTACGGAGCCCTCATGGATTTTGCGTTCTGGCCGTTCGGCATCGGACCCGGGACGCAGTTCAGCTTCGACCCCACAGCCGGTGCGCTCGCCAATCTGCACACGTTCGCCCTCTACAACCTGGCGACCTCCATGGGGTGGAACCTCGGCCGAGCGGTGACCACTGTCGCGACGGTCGTCGCGTTGGGACCGCCGATGCTGGCGATCCTGCGTCGCGCACATCGGCGCGCCCACTTCGTCAGCGGGCCGCCGACATCGACTGGCACTCCCACCGACGATGTTTCCCCCGACTGACCCTGGGTAATACCGCGCCGGTCGGATAGGTTGCTTGGAAGGATCACCCCGACAACACGGAGAACGAATAGGAGCCCCCTATGGTCTACACCCTTCCCGATCTCGACTATGACTACGGTGCACTCGCGCCACACATCGCTCCCGAGATCATGGAACTCCACCATGACAAGCACCATGCCGCCTACGTGGCTGGAGCCAACACGGCGTTGGAGAAGCTGGAGGAGGCCCGCGCGACCGCGAACTTCGCGTCCATCCCGAAGCTGGAAAAGGACCTGGCCTTCCACCTCGGCGGACACATCAACCATTCGGTCTTCTGGAAGAACATGTCGCCCGACGGCGGCGGCGAGCCGGACGGCGAACTGGCCTCGGCTCTCGAGGAGTTCTTTGGGTCTTTCGACGCGTTCAAGGGACACTTCGCGGCGACGGCCAACTCCATCCAGGGTTCCGGCTGGGCCATGCTCGTGTGGGACATCCTCGGCCAGCGCCTGAACATCAACCAGCTGTACGACCAGCAGGGCAACCTCCCCGTCGGGCAGTTGCCGGTTCTGCAGCTCGACATGTGGGAGCACGCCTTCTACCTGCAGTACAAGAACGTGAAGGGCGACTACGTCAACGCGTGGTGGAACGTCGTCAACTGGGCCGACGTCACCGAGCGCTTCACCAAGGCCAAGGCGGCCTCCGCCGGCCTGCTGTGACCACAGTGTGACCGGTGTGACCGTCACAGACTGACGGTATCGAACCGACACGTCTGCAACGACGAGAGGGGCGGGGGATCACTCCCCCGCCCCTCTCGCATGCTGTGCGCGTCGCCTACTTGGCGTCGTACTTGCTGGCCTTGGCGTCGGACGCCTCAACCTCGTCGGCCGACACCTCTTCGACCTCGTCCGCCGACACTTCCTCGACCTCATCGGTCTCGGTGGCGGCAGCCTTGTCGTCAGCCTTGGACTTCTTCGCCTTGGACTTCGGCTTCGCCGTGTCCTTCGGCGCGGACTTCACGGCCTTTTCCTTGCGGGCGCGTGACTCCTCGACCGATTCGGTGACGATCTCGATGACCGCCATCGGAGCGGCGTCGCCCTGCCGCGATCCGACCTTGGTGATGCGCGTGTATCCACCCTCGCGCTCCGCCAGCGACGGGGCGATGTTGGTGAACAGCTCGTGCACGATCCGTGGGTCGGTGATCCGGCGCATCACCAGCCGCCGATTGTGCAGGTCGCCCTTCTTCGCCTTCGTGATCAACGACTCAGCGAACGGCTGGACGCGCTTGGCGCGCGTCTGCGTGGTCGTGATCCGGCCGTGGTCGAACAGCTGGCTCGCGAGATTCGCCAGGATGATCCGCTCGTGGGCGGGGCTGGAGCCCAGGCGGGCCCCCTTCGTCGGCTTGGGCATGGTTCGGTCTCCTGGTGTTACTCAGAACTGTTCGGATTCGGCATAGTCGGCGTCGTCGGACTCGTCGTAACGCCCGATCGCCTTGAGCGGGTCGAATCCGGGGCTGCTGTCCTTCAACGACAGCCCCATGTCGGCCAGCTTCTCCTTGACTTCCTCGATCGACTTCGACCCGAAGTTGCGGATGTCCAGGAGGTCTTGCTCAGAACGTGACACGAGTTCGCTGACGGTGTGGATGCCTTCGCGCTTGAGGCAGTTGTACGACCGAACCGTCAGGTTCAGGTCCTCCACCGGCAAGGCGAGGTCGGCAGCGAGTTGCTCATCGACGGGCGACGGCCCGATCTCGATGCCTTCGGCCTCCACATTGAGCTCGCGAGCGAGCCCGAAGAGCTCGACCAGCGTGCGCCCGGCCGACGCGACTGCATCGCGCGGACGGATGGACGGCTTCGTCTCCACATCGATGATGAGGCGGTCGAAGTCGGTGCGCTGCTCGACGCGGGTGGCCTCCACCTTGTAGGTGACCTTCAGCACCGGCGAGTAGATCGAATCGACAGGGATGCGGCCGATCTCTGCCTCGGGGTGCTTGTTTTGCACCGAGGACACGTAGCCGCGACCGCGCTCGACGACAAGCTCCATCTCGAGCTTGCCGTTCTCGTTCAGGGTCGCGATGTGCAGGTCGGGGTTGTGCACCTCGACACCGGCAGGCGGTGCCATGTCGGCCGCGGTGACCTCACCGGGACCGGCCTTGCGCAGGTACATGACGACCGGCTCGTCCTCTTCGGACGAGAGCACCAGTCCCTTGAGGTTGAGGACGATCTCCGTGACGTCCTCGACAACGCCGTCGATCGTGGAGAACTCGTGCTGGTTCCCGGCGATCTTGATGCTGGTGACTGCCGCGCCCGGAATGGACGACAGCAGCGTGCGGCGCAGTGAGTTGCCCAAGGTGTAGCCGAAGCCCGGCTCCAGGGGTTCCAGGGCGAAGCGTGAGCGGAAGTCGCCCACGACCTCTTCAGTCAGCGAGGGACGCTGTGCGATGAGCATGTGATTCCTTTCGGCCGCCCACTATTTGACGGCTGACGGGAGGGAAGCCGACCGGGACGATTCCCGGTCGGCCATGGTGTTACTTCGAGTAAAGCTCGACGATCAGTTGCTCGGACACGTCGACGACGATCTGCTCGCGCACCGGAAGCTGATGCACGAGGATGCGCATCTTGTTCGGGCGAACGGTCAGCCACGCCGGGACGGTCGACTCGTCGAACGTCTCGCGAGCGATGACGAACGGATCGATGTTCAGCGACTTCGGCTTCACGTCGATGATGTCGTACTGGCCCACCCGGAACGACGGGACGTTGACCGACCGGCCGTTGACCAGGAAGTGGCCGTGAACGATGAGCTGACGGGCCTGGCGCCGCGTGGCGGCGAAGCCAGCGCGGTACACGACGTTGTCGAGCCGCGACTCGAGGATGATCAGCAGGTTGTCGCCGGTCTTGCCGACGTGCCGATGGGCCTCTTCGTAGTAGCGGCGGAACTGCTTCTCCAGCACGCCGTATGCGTAACGAGCCTTCTGCTTCTCACGAAGCTGCAAAAGGTACTCGGAATCCTTCGTGCGGCCGCGGCCATGCGCACCGGGAGGGAACGGACGGCGTTCGAACGCCTTGTCGTTGCCAACCAGGTCGGTACCGAGCCGACGAGACTTCTTTGTGAGCGGTCCTGTGTAACGGGCCATAGTTTCCTCGTCTCCCCTCGGCCTAGACGCGACGCCGCTTGGGCGGACGGCAGCCGTTGAATGGAACCGGCGTCACGTCGGAGATCGGGCCGATCTCCAAACCGATGGCGCCCAGGGAACGAATCGCGGTCTCGCGACCCGATCCGGGACCCTTCACGAATACGTCGACGCGCTTGAGGCCGTGTTCCATGGCCCGCCGTCCTGCCGCCTCGGCCGCCATCTGCGCGGCGTACGGCGTGGACTTGCGGGAACCCTTGAACCCGACCGTGCCGGCCGACGCCCAAGAGATCACAGCGCCCGTGGGGTCGGTGATCGTGATGATCGTGTTGTTGAACGTGCTCTTGATGTGCGCCTGCCCGGCGACGACGTTCTTCTTTTCCTTGCGACGCACCTTGCTCTTGGCGGCGCCGCGACTTGATGATGCCATGTCTTGGTCAGTCTCCCTGTTCCGCCGTTACTTCTTCTTCTTGCCCGCGACCGCCTTCTTGCGGCCCTTACGCGAACGGGCGTTTGTCCGGGTGCGCTGACCACGGACGGGGAGACCGCTGCGATGGCGACGGCCTTGGTAGCTGCCGATCTCGATCTTGCGGCGAATGTCGGCGGCAACGGTGCGCCGCAGGTCGCCTTCGACCTCGTAGTTGGCTTCGATGTAGTCACGCAGCGAGACGAGTTGTTCGTCGGTGAGCTGGTGAACGCGCACATCGCCACTGATACCGGTGGCAGCGAGAGTTGCGGCGGCACGGGTCTTGCCAATGCCGAAGATGTAGGTGAGGGCCACCTCCAAGCGCTTTTCGCGCGGGAGGTCCACACCGATGAGGCGTGCCATGTGGGCTGTACCTTTCTAGGTTTCGAGGCGCCCGGAGGCGCCTTGCGAAGGTGTCTGGCGTGATGCGTCCCGGCTGCCTGGGCCGGGCCTTGGCCTTCGTCCAAGGGTGGCTGCCCGCCGGAAGCGGGCAGGTGCGATCACGTTGTTCATGTCAGACCGGTGTGAACCGGCGGTGAGTCTGCGCCTCGCCTCAGCCTTGACGCTGCTTGTGGCGCGGGTTCTCGCAGATCACCCGTACGCGACCGTGGCGGCGAATGACCTTGCACTTGTCGCAGATCTTCTTGACGCTCGGCTGAACCTTCATCCAGCAACTTCCTGACTCTTGTCTGGGCGCACAACGTTCTGCTCCCAGCCGGGTTGATTTCGTGGCTTGCGATCGGCTACCGGTGCCGGAAAACGATGCGCCCGCGCGTCAGATCGTACGGCGAGAGTTCCACGACCACTCGGTCAGAGGGGAGGATACGGATGTAGTGCTGCCGCATCTTGCCGCTGATGGTCGCGAGAACCCTGTGACCGTTGGCCAGTTCCACGCGGAACATGGCGTTGGGCAGGGCTTCAACGACGGTCCCCTCGAGTTCGAGGGCTCCTTCTTTCTTAGCCATTGCTTCCGATCTGTCTGTCCAGACACGGGCGTCAGCCACCGGCACAGGTGACCGAAGAGCAAGTTTACGTACTTGGGCAGCAGGCGCCAAATCCTGAGGGCCCCGTGACGTTCGCCGACAGATGAAGCAAAACCCGCGGTCGGTCCCGTCAGTTCAACAGGGTCATTTCCACCGCGACGTACATGTCGGACTCGCCTCCCCCAGCGTAGACGCCCTTGAGAGGCGGCACATCCGCGTAGTCCCGTCCGACGCCGACCTCCACATGGAAGTCGCCCGGCACGACGTTGTTGGCGGGGTCGTAAGACATCCATTGCCCGTCCCACCAGTGAACCCACGAGTGCGATTCGCCGACGACGGACTCCCCAGGCGTCGGGTCGCTGCTGGGCATGACGTAGCCAGACACGTATTGAGCAGGGATCCCCACCGACCGCAGCGCACCCACCGTGAGGTGGACCATGTCCTGGCAGACACCCGCGCCTTGGTCCCACGCCTCATAAGCCATGGATTGGACGCGGGTCACACCCTTGACGTACTCCACGTGCTCGCGGATCGCGGCGACCAGAGGGACGATCACATCGGCCGGACGGGACGACTCGCTGGCGATGCGCTTGGCGATCGCCTGCAGAGGGCGTCCAGGCTCTGTGTGCCCACCGCAGGTCAGCGATTCGACCCAGTAGTCGGTGAACTGTGCAGCGGCCAGGTCACCCCACGTGACCATTCGCCCCTCGGGCTGGCGCCGTTCGACCTCGACGGTCGAGGTTGCCACCACCTTGAGGTCCTCGTGCCGCTCGTCCACCTCGAAGGCGGTGACCTGCGTACCCCAGTAGTCGGTGTACGTGTGTGTCCACGCGTGCGGTGAGACCTCGACACGCCAGAACCGTGCAATCTGTTCCCGGGTCGTCCGCGGGGTCATGCGGACCTCGTTGAACGACGCGGCAGCGCCCTTGGAGTACTCGAAACCGGTCGTATGGACGATATGCAGCCGATTCACCACTCACCTCCATGCCATTGCTGCGCGATCGCACCCTCGAAGTAGCGCGCCGACACCGCCTTCGTGACTGCATTGCACACCTGTTGCAGATGAGTCATTCGGTCTTGCAGGTCCGCCAGGATCTCGTTCTTGGGTCGGTATTCCAAGGTGGCTCTGGCGTTTCCGATCAGGCGCATGGCGTCGTCGGCGAAACCCGCCCGCCGACGTCCCTGTTCAAGGTCCACGAGAACCTCCTCGGCGAGGTTCAAGGTGAAGACGATGGACCGCGGGAACAGCCGGTCCAGGAGCAAGAACTCGGCGGCGTCCCGGTCGGAGGTCGCACCACCGTATGTGCGCACGAACGCGTGGTGGGCGCCCGTCCCGCGCAGCACGATGTTCCAGGCGCTCTTGGACCCCGACGCCATCGATGCGCCGATCAGCCGGGCAGTCATGTCCGCGCGTTCGATCGACCGGCCCAGCGTGAAGAACGACCATCCCTCGTCGCGGCTCATGGTGGAGTCGGCGAGACCGGCGATGACGGCGCACCGTTCCTGGACGTGCGTGAAGGCTGCGGCGGGCCGCATGCGCTGGAGGCGGCCGCCTCGAGCAGAGAACCAGGTGGTGTTGATGGCCTCCCACATTTCCGCCGAGACGGTCTCGCGGGCACGGCGCGCGGCCTCGCGCGCGCTGTACAGGGAGGCCGACACCGAGCAGTGGGAGTCGTCGTCGTAAAACAGGGCGTTCAGCACGGTCGCGGGCGCCGGAACGCCGTCTGCCTCGGACACACCCATGACTCGCAGCAGACTGCCGGCGGCCGCACCCTCATCGATCTGCGGGTCGTCCACCAGCAGTTGCTGGTGGACATTCAGGATGCGACACGTGTCTTCAGCGCGCTCGACGTAGCGTCCGATCCAGAACAGGGACTCGGAAATGCGGCTCAGCATGACTTACTCGCCTCCCCGTTGGTCGCGATCGCGCCGATCCGCGTCTGCTGTTGCTGCTGTTGTTGCTGCTGCTGTTGTTGCTGCTGGTGTTCGGGCGACGCCTGGGTGATCTCCACGCCTTCGATCGCGACGGGTCGCACGGTGACCTTGGGCCGCTTCTTGGCCTTGCGCCCGCGGATTCCCTCACGCGACAGCACCCACGTGTCCTTGGATCCACCGCCTTGGCTGGAGTTGACGATCAGTTCACCTTCGGGGAGCGCGACGCGAGTCAGCCCGCCGGGCAGCACGAACACGTTCGAGCCGTCGTTGACGGCAAACGGACGCAGGTCGACGTGGCGGGGTGCCATCTTGCCGTCGATCATCGTCGGCACCGTCGACAACTGGACGACGGGTTGGGCGATCCACCCGCGGGGGTTCTTCGTGACGGTGCGCCGCAACTTGTCCAAGGTCTTGGCGTCGGCCGACGGCCCGATGACGATGCCTTTCCCACCGGACCCGTCGACGGGCTTCAAGACGAGTTCGTCCAGCCGGTCCAATACGAGTTCCCGGTGATCGGGGTCCTCCAGCCGCCACGTGTCGACGGCGGGCAGGATGGGCTCGGCACCCAGGTAGTACCGGATGAGGTCGGGGACGTAGGTGTAGATGAGCTTGTCATCGGCAACCCCGTTGCCGACCGCGTTGGCGATGGTGACGTTGCCCGCGCGGTAGGAGTTCATGAGGCCGGCGCAGCCGAGCATCGAGTCGGCGCGGAAGTGCGCGGGATCGATGAACTCATCGTCGACACGCTTGTAGATGACGTGGACGGGCTGCAGCCCGCGCGTCGTCCGAACCAGGACCTCTCCCCCGCGGCATACGAGGTCACGGCCCTCGACCAGTTCGACGCCCATCATGCGCGCCAGCAAAGTGTGTTCGAAGTACGCGGAGTTGTACACACCGGGTGTCAGGACGACGACGTTCGGATCGCTGATCCCCTTGGGGGCGCAGGCCCGCAACGCGGCCAGGAGCCGCTGGGGGTAGCTTTCCACGGCGCGGATGCGATGCCGTGACGTGACCTCGGGCAGCGCGGAGAACATGGCGCGCCGGTTCGTCATCACGTAGGACACGCCTGAGGGGATGCGCACGTTGTCCTCAAGTACCCGGAAGCGACCCTCACCGTCACGGACGAGGTCGATCCCGGACACGTGCACGCGCACACCGTTGGCGGGGTGAATGCCGTGCATGATGCGGTGAAAGTGGGGTGAGCTGACGACGACGCGTCGCGGGACAACCCCGTCGCGGAACACCTCTCCGGGTCCATACACGTCACCGAGAAACATCTCGAGGGCCTTCACCCGCTGGGCGACGCCCTGTTCGACCACCGACCACTCGGCCGCCTCGATCACGCGCGGGACGATGTCCAACGGGAAGGGACGCTCCTCGCCGCCGATGTCAAAGGTGATCCCCTGATAGAGGTAGGACGATTTCAGGTATTCGGACCTGGCCCGAATCTCTTCGGGGGCGAGTCCGTCCATGTATTTCCGCACGGCCGCGTAGGCACCACGGATTCCATCTGGACCCGTCATTTCGTCGAAGGCGTCTGGCGGCCCGGCGTAGTCGTCGAACAATCCGCTCACGGTCCTACGTTAGGGGTTCGGTGTAACGACCGAGTTTCATACCGACGAGTTAGATCGAGTGCGACTCAGGGCCGCAGCATCGCCTTGATGGCTCGGCGCTCGTCCATGGCCGCGTAGGCGTCGGCCACCTGGGCCAACGGCACGGTCATGTCGAACACGCGACCCGGGTGTATCTTCCGGGACCACACCCTTTGCAGAAGGATCGGCAGGTAGTTGCGCGCTGGGGCCATCCCGCCTGCCACGGCCACATTGCGTTGGAACATCTCCCGCACGGGAAACTCCACCCCATGCGGAACGCCGACGTATCCGACGGTGCTGCCTGCCCGGGTCAAGGCGACGGCCTGGTCCATGGATTCCTTCGTGCCCACGCATTCGAGGGTCGCGTCGGCGCCGGCACCGTGAGTGAGCTCCATCACGGCCGCCACTCCGGCTTCGCCTCTTTCGGCAATGATGTCGGTGGCTCCGAATGCCTTGGCCAACTCCTGGCGTGGGGCGTGCCGGGACATGGCAATGATCCGATCGGCGTGCATCTCGGCGGCTGCCAGCACGCCACACAATCCGACCGCACCGTCACCGACGACGACGATGGTCCCGGAGCGATGCCGCTCGACCCCGGCGGCGACGGCCGCGTGCCACCCGGTGCACATGACGTCGGACAACGTCAAAAGGTCAGGCAGCATGTGGTCATCGGGCGCCTCAGGCGTTGCGACGAGAGTTCCGTCGGCCAAAGGGACGCGGACGTACTCGGACTGATTCGCGTGAAAAACGCCGCCCTGCACGCAGGCGTTGTGGTACCCAGCGCGGCAGTTGAAGCACGTGCCGTCGCAGTACCCGAACGGCACCACGACGAAGTCGCCCACAGCGACCTTGAGCACGTCTTGCCCAACCTCGACGACCTCACCGATGCACTCGTGACCGATGAGTCGTGGGTGAACGAAAGGGTTGATTCCGCGGTAGTTCCACAGGTCCGACCCACACACGCAGGTCGCAACCACGCGGACGATCGCATCGGAGGTTTCGATCAACTGGGGGTTGTCAACCTCTTGCACTTCTAGCTTGTAGGGAGCTGTCAGCACTGTTCCTCGCATGCTGACAGCTTGTCACCCCTGCCCCCGCACAGGCGCCCAGCACCGCAAACACCGACATTTGGGCGCCGGAAGACCGCCCGCCGACGATTGGCGAGGTCGGGCCCAGACGGCCTTCGCCCGGTTCCACGGCCGCCGAGATCGCCGATCCAGTTCGTCCAACAGCGACCGGAGCTCATCTTGCGTGTGGGGCAGTCCAACGCGCATGCGTGCCCCATGAGCAGACGTGGCGTTGGGCGTCCAGAGAGAGTCGTTGGCCACCAACGCTTGCAAGAGCGCGCGCTGAACGTGGTTGAGGCTGGTCGGCGGCGGCGGTTGCACCCCTGGGGTGAACTCGACGTCCGGGAAGGCGACGCGCAGGAGCAGACCCCAGTCCTGCTCGGGCGACAACGTGCTGCCGGTCGCGATGGTGGTGACGGCGGCTGGAAGGATCTCGGAAAGGTCGGCCACGCGGTGCAACAGGTTGGTGAGCAGTTGGTGGCGCATGCCGCCGATCGAGTAGCTGACCTCGGCGAACCACACCGGATAGCAGTCGGGGTTGGCCAGAGCGGCGATGATCTCCCGCGTAGCCTCCGGTGTGGAGACGTACAGCGCGCTGCAGGCGCGGACCGCCTGGTCCGCGTCGTCCAGCCACGGTGACGTGTCCCCGCCGAGTCGTCCGATGTCGATGACGAGAGTCACGCGGTCGTGCCGCTCGGTGGCGGAGGCCACCCGCTCACCGAGGAGTTCGATCAACGCGGGCACTTGGGCCGAGGCGCGTGGGGACCTGCCGAGTTCGGTCACGAGGTCGGTGGCCCACGCGCGAATCTCGATGTCGCGATGGTCGAGGAGGGGCAGCACCACGTCGATGAGTTCTGCCAGCACGGCGAACAGATCGCTCATCGACCATTCCCACAACCGACCGATCGCCTCCTCGTCGTAGTCGTGGGGTTCACCACGCAGGGTGGAGTGCCGCGCAGCGACGTCCGCTGGTGTCACCTGGACCTGCGACCACGTGAGCGGGCTGTACGTGGTCACTCCCCGGTCGGCCGCTTGGTTGGCGCCCTCGGCGATCTCCATGAACACCGACAACAGATCCTCGAGGTCGGGCAGCGGCGTGGAGTCATCCTGTTCCACCACCTTGCGCATCACGTCGGCGATGACGCGAAGGGCAGAGGACGTCACCGGCCAACTCGAATACTGATGCACGACCGCACTGTCCACATGTTCCATGGCAGCTTGCCGAACCTCCGCGTCGTCGCTCGTCAGTCCGCGCAGGTGCCCAGGCGTGTCCGTCGCTGGGCCGTAGGCGTGCGAAAGACAAGCCCAGTCGATTCCCTCGACGGCGGACCACCCAAACACCGCAACCTCCTGAACGTGAGCGGCGACGGGCCGATAGTGACCCACGAAGGGATCAGAGCAGCAGTCCGACCACAACGACCACCACACCCAGCGCGGGAGCGAGCCCCTGTTTCAGCGCCGATGATCGCTTGTCGGGGCTGGACAAACCCAGCACCAAGGCAGCGGCGGCCATGCAGGAAGAACCGGCGAGGACGAGCGTGAGGCCGATGTCTCGATGCGCAGCCAACACCACCAGACCGGCGAACACCATGATCGCCAGGAAGAGGTTGTAGAAGCCCTGGTTGTAGGCCAACTCCTTGGTGGCCCGCGCCTCATCCTCCGTCGTGCCGAACACCGCACGCGCCCTAGTGGTCCAGGCGAACGACTCCAAATAGAAGATGTAGACGTGCACCACAGCTGCCAATCCGCACAGCACCAACCCCGCAACAGTCACCAGCGCAGGGTACCCGGGGAAAGCGTGCGCACCTCGCCGGTACGGCGCCGCGTCCGTCGCCAGAGTGAAAGACTGACAAGCAAGACTTGAAGGAGTGTGAAATGGCCGAATTCGCCTACGCCGATCTATTGCCCCTGGGGGCCGACGAAACCCCCTACCGGTTGCTCACCACCGAGGGGGTTGAGACGGTCGAGGGGCCCGATGGCATGACGTTCCTGCGCGTGGCGCCCGAGGCGCTGACGCTGCTGACCGAGACTGCGATGCACGACATCGCCCACTACCTGCGTCCGGCCCACCTTCAGCAACTTCGCAACATCATGGACGATGACGAGGCGAGCGCGAACGACAAGTTCGTGGCGCTCGATCTGTTGAAGAACGCCAACATCGCGGCAGCGGGCGTGCTGCCGATGTGCCAGGACACCGGCACGGCCATCGTCATGGGCAAGCGCGGACAGCACGTGCTCACCGCCGGTACCGACGAGGAGCCCATCTCCCGCGGCGTCTACAACGCCTACACGAAGCTGAACCTGCGGTATTCGCAGAACGCCCCCATCACCATGTGGGAGGAGAAGAACACCGGCTCGAACCTGCCCGCGCAGGTGGAGCTGTACGCCGACACGCTGCCGGGCCACGAGAGCACCTACAAGTTCTTGTTCATGGCCAAGGGCGGCGGCTCTGCGAACAAGTCGTACCTGTTCCAAGAGACCAAGGCGATCTTGAATCCCGACTCGATGATGCGCTTCCTTGAGGAGAAGATTCGGGGCCTGGGTACGGCCGCCTGCCCCCCGTACCACCTCGCCATCGTCGTCGGCGGTACCTCGGCGGAGTTTGCGCTGAAGACCGCCAAGTACGCCTCGGCGCATTACCTGGACACGATGCCGACGACGGGAGACATCACGGCCCACGGCTTCCGCGATGTGGAGTTGGAGGCCGAGGTCCTGGAGCTCACACGCAAGCTGGGCATCGGCGCGCAGTTCGGCGGCAAGTACTTCTGCCACGACGTGCGTGTGATTCGCCTGCCGCGTCACGGTGCGTCCCTGCCCGTCGCGATGGCTGTGTCGTGCTCGGCCGATCGCCAGGTCCTGGGCAAGATCACGTCGGAGGGCGTGTTCATCGAGCAGCTGGAGTTCGAACCCGGCCACTTCCTCCCGGAAACGGTGGACGCCGACCTCGACGCGGAGACACACGGCGTTTCGGGTACCGGCAAGGGTGCCGCGGTGAACATCGACCTGAACCAGCCGATGAGTGAGATCCTGGCCGAGCTCAGCAAACACCCGGTCAAGACCCGCCTGTCGCTGACGGGCACACTGGTCGTGGCTCGCGACATTGCGCACGCCAAGATCAAGGAGCGCCTGGATGCGGGCGAGGAGATGCCGCAGTACATGAAGGACCACCCGGTGTACTACGCCGGACCGGCGAAGACGCCTGCTGGCATGGCGTCCGGCTCGTTCGGTCCGACGACGGCCGGTCGCATGGACAGCTACGTCGATCAGTTCCAGGCCGCTGGTGGCTCGATGGTGATGTTGGCCAAGGGCAACCGGTCGAAGCAGGTCACCGACGCGTGTGATTCGCACGGCGGTTTCTACCTCGGCTCCATCGGCGGCCCGGCCGCCCGGTTGGCTCAGGACTGCATCACCTCGGTCGAGGTGCTCGAGTACCCAGAGCTGGGCATGGAGGCCGTCTGGAAGATCGAGGTCCAGGACTTCCCGGCCTTCATCGTGGTGGACGACAAGGGCAATGACTTCTTCGCCGACGTCAACAAGCCCATCGCCTTGACGATCCAGACCCGACCCGGCGTGTAGCGGCACCGGGCCGCCCGAGCGGTCGATCAACACTCAGCGGGTGTTTGACGCATGAAAATGCGCTCAAACACCCGCTGACTTTGTCGAATAGATCAGTCGCTTCTGCTCAGCGGTTCAGTCGCTGAGAGGCGCGAACGGAAGCCCCCGAGCGGTGAGCTCGGCCTCTCCGCCATCGATGGCGGTGAGGACCCACAGCCCAGCTCGCGTGTAGGCGACCGAGTGTTCCCAGTGCGCGGCCCACGAGAAGTCGGCGCTGACGACGGTCCATTCGTCGCTGAGCGTCGCGGTCTGTGGGGACCCGAGGGTGACCATCGGCTCGACCGCCAGGCACAACCCATCGACGATGCGAACGCCACGCCCCGCACGTCCACGATTGGGCACCTCGGGAGGCTGATGCATGGCCGATCCGATCCCATGCCCGGTGTACTCGGCCACGATCCCGTAGTGACGATCTTGGCTTTCGATGTACGACTGCACAGCGTGAGAGATGTCGCCGATGCGGCCACCGACGTGCCCCGCCCCGATACCGGCCCACATGGCCTCGCGCGTGACCGCGTTCAAGGTCGCCAGTTCGGGTTCGAGTGTGCCGACGCCGAACGTCCGCGCGGCGTCACCGTGCCACCCGTCGATGGACGCGCCGAAATCGACCGAGACGAGGTCCCCCTCCACCAGCACCCTGTCGCCAGGAATCCCGTGAACGACTTGCTCGTTGACCGACACGCAGGTCACTGCCGGGAAGGGCGGGATACCCAAGGCTGCCCCGTACCCCAGAAAGGACGAGGCGGCCTTGGCCTCGACAAGCATCTCTTTGGCCAACCGGTCGAGTGCGCCGGTAGTGACGCCCGGCACAGCGCATTCCTCAAGCGCCTCGAGCACGCGCCCGACGATCAGTCCGGCCTTTCTCATCTGGAGCAGCTGGCCAGGACGCTTTCGCTCCAGTCCCCAGATGTGCGTCAGCCCACCTTGGCGTCGAGGGCGGCCACGATCCGCTGACCAACCTCTTCGACCTCGCCCATGCCGTCGACGGACACGAGCAGGTTGCGTTCGCGGTACATCGCCAGCAACGGTTCGGTCTCCGCGGTGTAAACCTCCATGCGGCGACGGATCGCGTCTTCAGTATCGTCGGCGCGTCCTTCGAGTTCGGCTCGCTTGAGCAGCCGGGCGATCAAGATCTCGGGGTCGACGTCCAACGACACGACGGCATCGAGCTGCCCGCCGCGCTTCACAAGCATGTCGTCCAGGGCACCCACCTGCGCGACGGTGCGCGGGAAGCCGTCCAACAAAAAGCCATCAGCGGTGTCCGGCTCCCCGAGCCGGTCGTCGACGATGGCGTTGGTGACCTCGTCCGGGACGTATTCGCCAGCGGCCATGATGCGTTGGACCTCTTTGCCCAACTCGGTCTGGTTCTTGACGTTGGCCCGGAAGATGTCTCCGGTGGAGATGGCTGGGATCTCGTAGTGGGCTGCGATGCCCTTCGCCTGCGTTCCCTTGCCAGCACCGGGGGCACCCATGATCAGGAGTTTCATTTGAGGAACCCTTCGTAGTTGCGTTGCTGGAGCTGACTCTCAATCTGCTTCACAGTATCCAAACCAACGCCCACGATGATGAGAATCGAGGTTCCGCCAAACAGAAACTCCTGCTGCGATCCGAGCATCACGAAGGCCAATGTCGGGATCAACGCGATGATCGCCAGATACAGCGATCCGGGGGCCGTCAACCTCGACAAGACGTACGCCAGATACCGCTCTGTGGCGCTGCCCGCGCGGATGCCGGGGATGAAGCCGCCGTACTTCTTCATGTTGTCGCTGATCTCCTTCGGATCGAAGGTGATGGCGACGTAGAAGTAGGCGAAGAAGACGATCAGGACGAAGAAGATGCCGTTGTACCAGATCGAGTCACCCTTCGACAGGTTGGCCGCGATCCAGCTCGCCACGGGTGAGTCGGGTTGGAACTGCGCATACAGCACCGGTAGATACAGCATCGATGACGCGAAGATCACGGGGATGACGCCGGACTGGTTGACCTTCAACGGGATGTAGGTCGTCGAACCGCCGAACAGTCGTCGCCCGACCATGCGCTTGGCGTACTGCACGGGGATTCGACGCTGGGCCTGCTCGACGTAGATGACGGCCAGCATGATCAACAGGCCGACGGCGATGACGGCGGCGAAGGCCAGCCAGCCCTGTACGCCCTCGCGGGACTGCTTGACGCTCCACAGCGACACCGGGAAACGCGCGGTGATCTGCGTGAAGATGAGAACCGACATGCCGTTGCCGACGCCGCGGTCGGTGATGAGCTCACCCATCCACATGATGACGCCGGTACCGGCGGTCATGGTGAGGATCATGACGACGATCGGGAAGAGCTGGTCGCTGTGCAGGATGCCGGTGCAGCCCTGGAAGAGCTGGTTGTTGGCCGCCAAGGTGACGAAGGCGGTGGCGTTCAGCACGGCCAGCACCAAGGTGAGGTAGCGGGTGTACTGGGTGATCTTCTGCGTCCCGGCGCCGCCCTCCTTCTTGAGGGTCTCCAGGCGCGGAATCACGACGGTCATCAGCTGCAAGATGATGGACGCCGTGATGTAGGGCATGATGCCCAGCGCGAAGATCGACAGGTGCAGCAGTGCGCCACCCGAGAACAGGTTTACCAGCGAATACAGACCTGCCTGCTCGCCCGCCTCAGCTTGCGTGCGGCAGACCTCGATCTGCGCCAAGTCCACGTTGGGGGTCGGTACCACCGAACCCAACCTGAACACCGCCAGCATGAAGAGGGTGAATAGGATCTTCTTGCGCAGGTCTGGACTCCTGAACGCATTCCCGAAGGCCGATAGCATCGAAGCCCTCTCTCCATTCTCTGGGCAGGTCAAAGCATCGCCCGGTCAGGCAACCTGTGGAACTCTATCAAGCCCACGGGGGTAACCAGAATCCGGAAGACAGCTTGTGCGCGCCCCAACTCGATGGACACCCCGGAGCAGGTGACCAGACAAACACGTCATCCGCCGTCTGGCTACGGCACCAATGCGACGCTCACACTGTGACGCTGTTACTCAACCTGGTTGTGGAGCCCCCGCGTCCTTCGGACCGCCCTTCCACGCGAGTGTCACCTGGAAGCTGGCCTCGGCCGAACCCTTGGCCACGAGCCAGCTCGTCTCGCCTGCGACAGCGATCCCGAACGTGATCTGCGCCTCGTCAGGCGCAAGCTCACGGACTTTGGACAGGACTGCCTGGGCAGCTCGGATCGAGGGCTCGACCGCGTCTTGGATCTTCCCCAGAACCACATCAGCAGGCTCGAAGCGCAGTCCTCGCTCATCGTACGGAGCAACGAAACCAACAGCGGTTCCATCCTCCAACTCGTAGTAGACAACATTGTCAGGCATGGTTTCCTCGTTTCACCCCGCGTGGCCATCGTAGAAGCGATTCGGCCGGCGAGCGGGCGTTTTCGAGGCCCGGCGTTCCTCCGGGGGCCTGCCTAGAGTCAGTACTGGAGAGAGGTCATCATGCCGATCTCGGCGTGGTAAATGTTGTGGCAGTGGTAGGCCCATCGGCCTGGATTGTCCGCCTCAAGGTCGACGGTGATGCTCTCCATCGGCAGCACCAGCACGGTGTCCTTTCGCAGGCCTCCGCTGCTGGGCAGGGACCAGGTGTGCCCGTGGATGTGCATGGGGTGAGCCATCATCGTCATGTTCATCATCTGGAACCGGACCCGCTTGCCCTCGCTGGTGCGAAGGGGGGTGTCATTGCCGAACGTGGTGCCGTTCATCCCCCACGCATACGGCTTCATCTGACCGTTCAGCGTGACCTGCTGCGTCTCGTCGGGCTCCCGGTCGTCCAGCCGGGACTCCTCAGTCGGCGCGAGCTTGGTGAGTAGCAGCGGGTCGGAGTCGAGTTCTGAGGGTCGCACGTTGGCCTTCGGCGCTGCACCGGAACCGGTGCGGACCAAGATGAGGCCCTGACCGTCCTTGCCTTCGGCTGACGCAACCAGCGGGAACACGCCGTCACCGAGCGTCACCAGGAGGTCCACCCGTTCGCCCTGGGAAATGTACAGCGCCTTGGTCGTGGAGGGCTGTACGGCGAAACCGTCGGTGTGCGTGACGGTGACGGTGTGCCCGCCCAGTGCCACCCGGAAGAGAGTGTCGGAGGCCGCGTTGATGATGCGGATCCGCGCCTTTTGACCCGGCTTTCCCTGCAGCGTCAGTGGTTGGGCCGGAACCCGTCCGTTGATCAGATAGTGGGGGTAGTCAATGTCGCCGACGTCACCGAGCGGGGAACTAGCCGAGTGGTCCATGTCATGGTTCATGCCCTTGCTAACGGTGCCGTTCTCAGCCTTGTAGGCCGCCAGGATCTGGTCCGGGTTTTTGCCCACCCCGTCGGTCCAGTCATCCAGCACAACGACCCATTCGAGGTCGTAACCGCCGGGCTCGGACGGGTCGTCGACGATCAGCGGAGCGTACAGGCCGCGGTCGAGTTGGACGCCGCTGTGCGGGTGGAAGAAGTAGGTGCCCGGATCGGGAACGGTGAAGGTGTAGGTGTACTCGTCACCGTTCGCGATGGGGTCCTGCGTCAGGCCGGGCACGCCGTCGGCCGAGTTGTGGAGCCGAATCCCGTGCCAGTGGACGCTGGTCTCTGCCGGCAGATCGTTTTGCACCTTGACCTGTACGACCTCGCCCGCTTTTGCCCTGATTTCGGCACCTGGAATCCGGCCATCGTAGCTCCAGGTGTTGACAGTCAGTCCGCCAAGGTCGACCTTTCCTGCGACGGGGCGCAGCTTTGCCTTGACGGCCGGTGGGGCCATGGACGGCTCGGGCGGGACCGTCACGGTCCCGCTGGGTTGGCCTCCAGAGCCGGAGCTGCAGGCACTCAGCAGCGCCCATGTGCCCAAGCCAAGACCGCCTGCGAGGAGGTGACGTCGAGAGAACACGTGCGGCTGGCGGGGTGCAGTCATGGCCACCAGTCTGCGCGAGGGGTGACCCGCAGTCCATTGCGATTCGATGTGGTTTCGATGAAGATCAGGCGTGCACGGGCAGCCAGAGGGTGAAGGTCGCACCTCTTCCGGGCCCGTCGCTGGATGCCGTCAGCCGCCCGCCGTGGGCCCGAGCGATGGCACTGCTGATCGCCAGGCCCACACCGGTGCCACCGCTGTCACGGTCGCGGGCGGTGTCTGTGCGGTAAAAGCGTTCGAAAATGTGCGGCAAGTGTTCGGCGGCGATTCCATCGCCGGTGTCACTGACTCGCAGGCTGATCCCTGCTGCGTCGGGTTCCACGGCCAGCCTGACCTCCTCGCCGCCGGACGTGTGGCGCAGGGCATTGGACAGCAGGTTGCTGAGGACCTGTTCCACTCGACCCCGGTCGGCGAGCAGGAAGACGGTGGTTGGGCTGGTGGCGACAGCGAGCCCGACCTGCTTGCGGTCGAACGCTTCCCGGGCTGCCAGCACGACCCCTGTGGCCAGTTCGTTCACGTCGAGCGAGGCGAGGTCGAGTTCGAGGCGGCCTTCCTCTGCTGCGGACACCTGGCCCAAGTCGTCGGCCAGCCGAGAGATCCGGCCGATCTGACTGGAGAGAATCTGCCAAGCCTGCGGACCAGGGTCCATGACGCCGTCCTCGATGCTCTCGACGCAGATCTCCATGGTCGCCAGCGGGGTGCGGATCTCGTGGGCCAGATCGGTCAGCAGTCTGCGGCGGCTGCTCTCCACCGCATCCAGTCGGGCTGCCATCGCGTTGAAGCTGTCGGCCAGCGCAGCCAGTTCACTCGAATCGGCGCGCTGCATCCTGTGACCGTAATCGCCCGCCGAAATGCGGGCGGCGGCCCGATCGAGCTCCGTCAGCGAACGATGGAGCCGGCGGCTGACAAGCACGCTGACGGCTATGGAACCCGTTACAGCGATGCTCAGACCGATCAGGAGCGCCAGCGCACCCGCCGCGTTGAACGCCTCCTCGGAGTGAAGGAGCACCTCCGGGCTGGGGTGACCGGCGGCTCGCATGTGAGCCTCAAACAGCGGCGGACCCGCGATGACGGCCACCAAGATCATGGTCAGCGCCATCGCGACGGAGACGACGATCTGCAACAGGAGCAGTCGGGTGGTGAGGCTGCTGGGCTTGCGCACGCTCACTGCGCTGGGCCCATGCGGTAGCCGATGCCTCGGACGGTGTCGACAAACGAAAGGTCGGACACCGTCGCGAGCTTGCGGCGCAGATGACCGATGTGGACATCGACCAAGCGCTCATCGCCGACCCAGTCTGGACCCCACACCTCCTCCACAAGGACTCGCCGGCTCAACGCAGCCTGCGGCCTGGCTGAGAGCGCGGCGAGGAGATCGAACTCGGTCCGCGTGAGTTCCACCTCGTCATCGCCCACCCACACTCGCCGCGCAGTTGGGTCCAGCCGCAGTCGACCGACCAGCCGCGTCGGCTCCTGCGTTACTCGGTCAACGCGCGGACGCCGCAGCAGCACTTGCACTCGGGCAACCAGTTCGCGGGCGCTGAACGGTTTGGTCATGTAGTCGTCCGCCCCGCTGGACAGGCCGCGCAGCAGGTCGACCTCCTCATTGCGCGCGGTGAGCATCAAGACGTAGCAGTCCGAGCTCTGCCGGATCTCGCGGCACACCTCCAACCCGTCCTTGCCGGGCAGGCCCAGGTCGAGCACCACAACGTCAGGCGAGAGCGTCTGGGCCAGTTCGACCGCGCTGAGGCCGTCATGGGCCAGCGTGGTCTCGAAACCGGCCCGTCCCAGGTAGTTCGCCACCATTCCGGCCAGCACGGTCTCATCGTCCACCACCAAGACGTGCGCGCTCGTCGCCGTGTTACTCATGGGCGCCATGATGCGCCCGGCGAACCACGGATTCCAACGTGCATCACCAAACCCGAGTTCACGGAGGAATTCGAACGACGCGGTCGAGGGCGCAGCCTAGGGTGGCGTCCATGAGCGAACTGCCGTACGGGTCGTGGCCGAGTCCGATCAGCGTGGACGATGTCGTGGCGGCGGGGGCGTCCTTCAGCGACGTGCGCGCCGACGGCGCCAGTCTCTCCTGGCTGACGTCGGTGCCTGAGCAGGACTCCCGCCTCACCTTGACGCGTCGCGACGGTACGGGTGCCCAACGTGAGCTGACTCCCGCGCCCATCAACGTGCGCAGCCGGGTCCACGAGTACGGCGGCGGTGCGTGGGACAGGCGTGGCGGGGTGAGCGTCGTGTGCGACGACGCCAGCGCGAGGCTGCTGGTCGTGACAGAAGCCGCCACCGACCCCGTGACGCCACCGTCGAGGGACGTCCGGTTCGGTGACCTTCGCGTGTACCCCGAACACGACCTCGTGCTGGCAGTCCGCGAGGACCACCGTGGCGACGCTGAGCCCACCAACACGCTCGTCGCGCTGGCCTTGTCGGCAGACAACGCAGACTTCGGTCAGGTCCTGGCCGAGGGCGCCGACTTCTACGCCGGGCCCGTCCTCTCGGACGACGGACGCGTCGCCTGGTTTGAATGGGATCACCCCAACATGCCTTGGGACGACACGCGGGTCGTCGTGGCGCCGCTGCGACGAGGCGATTCCGGCGAGTGGGTGCGCGGACCCGCGCTCGTGGTCTCGGGTGACCACGAGTCGGCGATTCACCCCGCGTGGTTGCCCCCGGGCAGCACCGGCCCGGCCGAACTCGTCTACGCCACCGACACCAGCGGCTATTGGAACCTGACGCGCTGGACCCCTGAACTCGGCGCGGTCACCTGCCTGGACCTGGTCGCCGACATGGACACGCCGCCGTGGAACTTGGGCAGCCACGTGTGGGCCGTGGTGGACGGCGAAACCATCGCGGTGTCGTGGCTGGTCGACGGTGCGCCCCGACTCGGGATGCTGAACCTACAGACCGGAACGTTGACCGGAATCGACGGCCCGGACTTGGCCGACGTCAACTCGCTGGCCGTGACCGCAGACGGACGCGTCTTCGGGGTTGTCGGGTACGTGGATCGTCCGGCCGAACTGGCTGAGATCACCGACACCGGTCCGGTGACGATCGTCGCCAGCCCCGCCCCCACCCCGGCCGCCGAGTCCGTCTCGCGCCCACAGGCACTGTGGCTCGACGGCGCGTCGGGACCCGTTCACGCCTGGTACTACCCGCCACTCCTGGCGGGGGTGACAGCCCCAAGCGGAGAGTTGCCGCCCCTCATCGTCAAGTCACACGGTGGACCGACCGGCATGGCTTCGGTGACCTACGACGCCGACAAGCAGTTCTGGACTTCGCGCGGGTTCGCCATCGTCGACGTCAACTACTCGGGTTCTGCCGGTTTCGGCCGCGCGTACCGCAAGCGGTTGGCGGGCCAGTGGGGAATCGCGGACGTCTCGGACTGCGCGGACGCGGTCGCACACTGTGTCGCGTCCGGTCTCGCGGACCCCGCGAGAATCGCGATCACCGGCGGCAGCGCCGGGGGGTACACGACACTGCAGAGCCTCGTGACCCGCGACATCTACACCGCTGGCGTTTCGCGCTACGGGATCGGGGACCTGCTGGCGCTGGCGCACGGGACCCACAAGTTCGAATCGCGCTACGTCGACGGTCTGGTCGGGCCGCTGCCCGCCGCCGAGGCCGCCTACGCCGAGCGTTCGCCCATCCATCACGTACAAGACATCTCCGCGCCCATGCTCATCTTGCAGGGCGCCGACGATCACGTGGTGCCGCCCCAACAGGCCACGGAAATGGCGGCGGCGGTGGAGTCCAAGGGTCTGCCGGTGGCGCTGCAGATCTACCCGGGTGAGGGGCACGGGTTCCGCCGCCTCGTGACGAGGAGGTCGGCGCTGGAGGCCCAGGTGAGCTTTCTCGCGCAACTGTGGCGCTTCGTCCCCGCCGACGACGTGCCGGTTCTGGCCATCACGAACCTCCGCTAGGTGCGCCGAATGGACCCGCACACGGGCACGACGAGGTACAGGGTTCTCGCCTCTTCGACCGAGCACGAGATCGAGATCAAACGGTCGCGCTTCCTATGCCTGGTGACCAGGGCCGCGTCAGAGGAGGAGGCGCGTCTCGTCATCGGGGAGCGCCGCCGGCAGTTCCATGACGCTCGACATACGTGCTCGGCGTTCGTCCTCGGACCGGGCCGCGAAATCTCTCGCTCCAGCGACGACGGCGAACCGGCCGGGACCGCCGGCGCCCCCATGCTGGATGCCCTCACGCGGTTCCACTCCGAGGACCCGCTCTCGGACGTCGTTGCCGTCGTCACGCGCTGGTTCGGAGGCATCTTGCTGGGCGCTGGCGGTTTGACACGGGCGTACTCTCAGGCGGTCGCGGAAACCCTGCAGCGATCGCGGTTCGTCACCCGCGAGTTGCAGCGGACCTACCACGTGGACTTGGACCACGCGGTCGCCGGTCGGGCGGAGTCTGCGATCCGTGCGACCGGATTGATCGTCACCGAGGTCGAGCACGCAGGAACGGGGGTACGTCTGAGCCTGGCTGCCCCCGTGGCATCGGGAGCCGAGGCCATCGCCAGCCGCATCGACGAGGCTACGTCCGGATCGGGCCGATTGAGTGTCGGCGAAGTCGCCTGGATCGACCTCACGGACCGTCCCTAACCGCCCAGAAGGCTGCGCCATGGCGCCCCAGGGGCTTCGGGTACGAAGGTGAATTGGTCGAACAGCGCTCATCTGTGCACACTCCCACCAACATCAGTGGCCCGCAGGTGGGGTCGGAATCGCTCCCCTAGGCTCCTGCCAAAAGCCACCGCGGCGCTGCGGTGGCCGAGGAAGGAGTCTCATGAAGGTCCTGTTTGCAGCCGACGGGTTTGTCACTCCTGAGGTCATGGGCACGGCATTAGCCAAGGCCCTGCCTGACGCTGAGACCTCCGCGATTCAGTTCAGTTGGCCCGTGGAGCCGAACTATGACTTCGGCGGTGTGAAAGAAGCCCAGGGGGACGAGGACGAGTTGATCGCCGCCCTGGTCGGCGCCGAGGCGTGCATCACCCACACCGGACCCATCACCGAGAAAGTGATGAAGGCCAGCCCCGATCTCAAATTGGTGACGGTAGCGCGGGGCGGACCCGTCAATGCCGATGTCGCTGCGGCCACCAAGCTGGGGATCATGGTCACGAACGCCCCAGGACGCAACGCGACGGCCACGACAGAGCACACCATCGCCATGATCATGGCCGGGGTGCGTCAGATCGTGCCGCGCCACATAGAACTGCTCAAGGACGAATGGCACGGCGACTACTACGAGTACGACAAGGTCGGGCCCGAGGTCCGGGGCTCCACCGTCGGGGTCATCGGTTACGGAGCAGTCGGGTCGCGCGTGGCCGCGATCATGCAGGCCATGGGTGCGAACGTCCTGGTCTTCGACCCGTGGACCGACCCGGCCAAGATCGCCGCCGGCATGGAACTCGTTCCCGAGATGGACGACCTGCTGCGACGCTCGAACATCGTGACGATCCACGCTCGGGTGACGCCCGACAACTATCACATGATCGCGGCGCCGCAGATCGCTCTTATGCCACCGGCTTCGGTGCTCGTGAACTGCGCCCGCGGGCCGCTGCTCGACTACGACGCTGCCTGTGATGCCCTCGATTCGGGCCATCTGTTTGCTGCGTCATTCGACTGCCTGCCGTCGGAACCGCTGCCGCCCGGGCATCGCCTGACACGTACACCGCGCGTGGCAATGACGCCGCACCTGGGCGGAGCGTCAAAACAGGCGGCAGAGTTGGCGGCCCGCATCTGCGCTGACGATGTTGCGCTGTACGCGCGGGGCGAGCGCCCGCTGCACCTCATGAACCCCGAGGTGCTCGGCTAAGCGGAAGGCTGCGAGCTTCACACGGAGGCGTCCTCCCTTTCCGACGGACGGGGAGGGCGCCCCGGAAGTCAGCCTGCCCAGAGGCCTGCCCTGCGCTGCCTGCGGAGCGTGCTCACGCCGTACGCGGCACCCAGGGCGATCACTGCACTGTCGACGGCGAGCATGGTGAAGCGTCCAGGCGTCACGTGCATCACGGTCGAGACGACCAATCCCGCAAAGACGGCCAAAGCGGCGACCGCGATTCCGATGCGCAGTGCGGTCGTTCGGCACAGGCGGCACAGCGATCCATTGACCGGTAGGAAGACGAGGCCCAAGACCATCGCCCACAGCACAGGGCACAAGATCAGAGCCACCAGGGATTCGGGTGAACCCTGAGCGATTCTTGGAATCTCGAACGCGGCCACAAGTGCCAGGGCCGCGGAGAGGATCGCGACGCTGCTGGATCGACCACGCATATGCATGGCGCGTGACCATTTGCGACGCGATTTGCCGACACCCGTCTCACCAGGAAGTTCGGCGGCGTGGGCCCTGCGGGCGTCCGACAGGCCATCGGGGCGGGGGGGCGCCGGGGCTGTGCGAAGTCCGGAAGACCATGGTGTGCCTCTGGGGGATGAAGCTGAAGACGATTCTCAGGGTACGCCGCATTCGCAGGTGCGGTCAAAAGGTATACCGGCGCGTCGCATAGATGGTCTCGGGCAGCACAAAGGCGGGGCAGCTACAGCCACCCCGCCTTCGCGGAAAATGCTTCAGATCACAGCTCGTTGGCCGTGCCTCCGGCCGCCTCGATCTTGGCCTTGGCAGACGCGCTGTAGGCGTGTGCGTCCACCTCATAGGCGGCGCTCACCTCTCCCCCGCCCAAGATCTTCACGAGCGAGTCCTTGCGAACGACGCCCTTGCCGACCAGGTCGATGACGGTGATCTTGCCGCCCTCGGGGAACAGCTCTGCGATCTTGCCGACGTTGACCGTCTGGTAGGACACGCGGAATGGGTTCTTGAACCCACGCAGCTTGGGCATCCGCATGTGCAGCGGCATCTGCCCGCCCTCGAAGTTCTCCGGCACGTTCTTGCGTGCGCCGGTGCCCTTCGTGCCACGGCCAGCCGTCTTGCCCTTGGAGCCCTCACCGCGCCCGACGCGGGTCTTCGGGGTCTTCGCACCCGGGGCCGGGTGCAGGTCATGCAGCTTCAGCGCCATGTCAGTCAACCTCCTCGACGGAGACGAGGTGAGGAATCGAGTTGACCATGCCGCGGAACTCGGGCCGGTCCTCCAACACCCTCGTGTCTCCAATGCGCTTGAGCCCGAGCGTACGCAAGGTCTCGCGCTGGCTCTTCGTGCCGCCGATCGGCGACTTGATCTGGGTCACCTGCAGCTTGGCCATCAGACTTCCCCTTCCCTCTGCGCGCGCAACAGCGCGGCGGGGACGACGTCCTCGACGGGCAGTCCGCGACGGGCAGCAACGTCCTCGGGACGCTCCAACCCTTGCAGAGCCGCGACGGTCGCATGCACGACGTTGATCGCATTCGCGGAGCCGAGAGACTTCGCCAACACGTCCTTGACGCCCGCGCACTCGAGGACCGCACGAGCCGAGCCACCGGCGATCACACCGGTACCGGGCGTTGCCGGTCGCAGCATGACCACACCGGCCGCGCGCTCACCCTGCACCGGGTGCGGGATCGTCCCTTGGATGCGCGGCACGCGGAAGAAGTGCTTCTTGGCCTCTTCAACGCCCTTGGCGATCGCGGCCGGCACCTCCTTCGCCTTGCCGTATCCGACACCAACCGTGCCGTCGCCGTCACCGACGACAACCAGGGCCGTGAAGCTGAAACGACGCCCACCTTGAACGACCTTGGCGACGCGATTGATCGCGACCACCCGCTCCAGGTAATTGCTGCGTTCCTTGTCGTTTTGCCCCTGCTGGCCACGACGGTCATCGCGGCCGCGGCGCTCACCACCTGCGCCGGCACCGCGACGCTGGGTTCCGTTCGCCACTATCTCCACCTTCCCGTCAGAATCCGAGTCCGGCCTCGCGCGCACCCTCAGCGAGGGCAGCGACGCGACCGTGGTACTTGTTGCCGGCCCGGTCGAACACGACGGTCTCGACTCCGGCGGCCTTGGCGCGTTCGGCGACGCGAGCGCCGACGCGCTTGGCGCGCTCCGACTTGTCACCGTCAATGGTGCGCAAATCGGACTCCATGGTCGAGGCGGACGCCAGGGTCACACCTCGCGAGTCGTCGATCACCTGCGCGAGGATGTGGCGGCTGGACCGAGTCACGACGAGACGCGGACGCTCGGGCGAACCGGTGACCGTCTTGCGCACCCGCGTCTGCCGACGCAGTCGCGCAGCCGTCTTGGCGGTCGTGCTCTTGGATACAGACAGCGACCTGCCCATCACTTACCAGCCTTTCCAACCTTGCGCCGGATCCTCTCGCCGGCGTACCGCACACCCTTGCCCTTGTACGGTTCGGGCTTGCGCAGCTTGCGAATGTTCGCCGCGACTTCGCCGACGGCCTGCTTATCAATACCAAGGACGGTAAAGCGGGTGTTGGACTCGACGGTGAACGTCACGCCCTCGGGTGCATTAACCACAACGGGGTGGCTGTAGCCCAGGGCGAACTCCAACTGCTGGGGTCCCTTGGAGATGACGCGGTAGCCGACGCCGACGATTTCGAGCTTCTTCTGGAAGCCCTCCGTGACGCCAATCACCATGTTGTTGACCAAGGTCCGGGTCAGGCCGTGCAGTGCGCGCACCTCACGTTCATCGTTGGGGCGCTTCACCTCCAGCTGACCGTCCTCATTGCGTGCGACCTCAATGGGTTCCGCGACGGTGAGGTTCAGGGAACCCTTGGGTCCCTTCACGTCCACCTTCTGACCGTCCAAGCTCACCTCGACGCCCGATGGGACGGTGATCGGGAGCCTTCCGATTCGAGACATGTTGTAAAGCTCCTGTTCTCACCAGACGTAGGCGAGGACTTCCCCGCCCACGCTCTTTGCCTTGGCTTCCTTGTCGGTCAGCAACCCCTGCGAGGTGGAAATGATCGCGATCCCCATTCCGCCGAGAACCTTGGGCAGGGACGACGCCTTTGCGTACACGCGAAGTCCCGGCTTGCTGATCCGCCGGACACCGTTGATTGAGCGCTCACGGTTGTTGCCGTACTTCAGCTGGATGGTCAGGGTCTTGCCGACCTGCCCCTCGGTGGGATCTGCCACGTCGAACGACGTGATGTAGCCCTGCGCCTTGAGGATCTCGGCGATGCCGACCTTGATGTTGCTGTGGGGCATGCTCGTCTCGTCGTGGTACGCCTGGTTGGCGTTCCGCAGCCGGGTCAGCATGTCTGCGATCGGGTCTGTCATTGTCATGGCTGTGTCAGCCTCTTTCTCGCGCGGTTTCACCGGATGGTGACCTGCGCGGATTGCGTGGAACTGAGAAACGGGACGGCTCGGTGATCACCAGGACGACTTGGTCACGCCGGGAAGCTCACCCTTGTGGGCCATGTCCCGCAGGCAGATTCGGCACAGGCCGAACTTGCGGTACACCGAACGCGGACGACCGCACTTCTGGCACCGGGTGTACGCGCGCACCGCGAACTTCGGCTTGCGGGCTTGCTTGACTTTGAGCGCTGTCTTTGCCATCTGCTACTCAGCTCACTTCTTCTTGCCCACGAAGGGGTTCTTCTTGCGGACGACGACCTTCTTCGGATCGTTCTCAGGTGCCTTGAACGGGAATCCGAGCGCCTTCAGCAATGCTCGTCCCTCGTCGTCGGTCTTCGCGCTCGTCACGAACGTGATGTCCATGCCCCGCACGCGGTCGATCTTGTCCTGATCGATCTCGTGGAACATGACCTGCTCGGTCAGACCGAAGGTGTAGTTGCCCTGTCCGTCGAACTGCCGGGCCGAAAGGCCGCGGAAGTCACGGATACGCGGAAGCGCGAGCGTCAGCAGCCGATCGGCGAACTCCCACATGCGGTCCCCACGCAAAGTGACGTGGCAGCCGATGGGCATTCCCTCACGCAGCTTGAACTGCGCGATCGACTTGCGGGCCTTCGTCACGGTCGGCTTTTGGCCGGTGATGGCGGTCAGGTCCCGCACGGCGCCGTCGATCACCTTGGAATCGCGGGCGGCTTCGCCCACACCCATGTTGACGGTGATCTTGACCAAGCCAGGAATCTGCATGACGTTGTCGTAGCCGAACTCCTTGTGGAGTGCCGGCGCGATCTCACTGCGGTACCGCGTCTTCAGGCGCGGCATTTCGCGAACAGCCGTGCTCACTTGATCTCCTTGCCGGTCTTGCGGGCGATGCGCACGCTGCGCGTGCTCGTGTACTCGGTCCCGTCGGCACGCTTCTTGGTGACCTCAACGCGGTCGTACCCGACCCGCGTGGGAACCTCTTTGCCGCCGACCTTGACGACCAACTGCACGTTGGACACGTGAATCGGCGCCTCAGACGCGATGATCCCGCCCTTGATCGGGTTGCGGGTGCCACCGTCGCGGTCCTTCAGGTGACGCTTGACGACGTTGACGCCTTGCACGGTCACGCGCTGCTGCTCGGGGAACACGGCGATGACCTCGGCCACGGCGCCCTTGTCCTTGCCAGCGATGACCTTGACGCGGTCACCCTTCTTCACATGCAGGGACTTCGCCATGTCAGATCACCTCCGGTGCGAGCGAGATGATGCGCATGAAGCGCTTCTCGCGCAGTTCGCGACCCACCGGGCCGAAGATGCGGGTGCCGCGAGGCTCCCCATCGGCCTTCAAGATGACTGCCGCGTTCTCGTCGAACTTGATGTACGAGCCGTCGGGACGCCGACGCTCCTTGCGGGTGCGCACCACGACTGCCTTGACGACGTCACCCTTCTTGACACCGCCTCCGGGGATCGCATCCTTCACGGTGGCGACGATGGTGTCGCCGAGATAGGCGTAACGACGCTTGGATCCGCCGAGCACACGGATGCAAAGGAGTTCCTTCGCACCGGTGTTGTCGGCGACTCGCAGTCGCGTCTCCTGCTGGATCATTGCTTTCTCCTCCGTCTCGCCGGTTCCAGCAAAGCTGGCCTGGCGGAACTCGTTGTTACTTGGCCTTCTCGACGATCTCGAGCAAACGCCAGCGCTTGGACGCCGACATCGGCCGAGTCTCCATCACCCGCACGCGGTCGCCGATGCCAGCCGAGTTCGACTCGTCGTGAGCATGCAGCTTCTGGGTGCGCGTCATGACCTTGCCGTACAGCGGGTGCTTCACCCGGGACTCCACGGACACGACGATGGTCTTGTTCATCTTGTCGGAGACGACGACGCCCTCACGAACCTTGCGGCCTCCGCGCTCTTGAATCTCGGCGGTCACTTCGCATCATCCTGTTCTTCGTCGATCTCCGGCACGATGCCGAGGTTGCGCTCCTGAAGCACCGTGTAGATGCGAGCGATGTCCTTGCGGACAGCCCGCAGCCGACCGTGCGACTCCAGCTGGCCCGTGGCCGCCTGGAAACGCAGGTTGAAGTGCTCTTCCTTCAGGTCGCGCAGGAGCTTGTTCAACTCGCCACGAGACTGGTTCCGCAGATCGGCGGCGATCAATGCCTTTGCCATCAGATCTCACCTGCTTCGCGCTTGATGAACCGTGCCCGGAACGGGAGCTTGTGAATGGCCAGACGCAGTGCCTCACGTGCGACATCCTCGTGGACGCCGGACAGCTCGAAGAGCACGCGACCGGGCTTCACATTGGCGACCCACCACTCGGGCGAACCCTTGCCGGAACCCATCCGGGTCTCGGCGGGCTTCTTGGTCAGCGGACGGTCCGGGTACACGTTGATCCAGACCTTGCCGCCACGCTTGATGTGGCGGGTCATGGCGATACGAGCCGACTCGATCTGACGGTTGGTCAGGTAGGACGATTCCAGAGCCTGAATGCCGTAGTCGCCGAAAGCGAGCTTCGTACCGCCCTTGGCAACACCGGTCCGAGACGGGTGGTGCTGCTTGCGGTGCTTGACGCGACGGGGAATCAACATGTCCTACGCTCCTGCATTCTGAGTCGAGGGCGCCGCAGACTCGGCCGCGTTCTCGGCCCGACGGCTCCCGCCGCGCGGTGCACGGCCACGGCCGCCTCCGTCGCGACGCGGACCGCGGTTGTTGCGAGAACGACCGCCAGCGCTTTGGCGTGCGGCCTTCTGCGCGGCGCGCTCGGCGCGAGTTCCGGAGACCTCGCCCTTGTAGATCCACACCTTGACGCCGATCCGGCCGAACGTGGTGCGAGCCTCGTAGAACCCGTAGTCGATGTCGGCGCGCAGCGTGTGCAGCGGCACGCGACCCTCACGGTAGAACTCCGAGCGGCTCATCTCGGCGCCGCCGAGACGACCCGAGCACTGGATCCGGATACCGGCAGCACCCGCACGCATCGCGCTCTGCTGAGCCTTGCGCATGGCGCGCCGGAAGGCGACGCGGGCGCTGAGCTGCTCGGCGATGCCCTGAGCAACCAACTGCGCATCGAGCTCGGGGTCCTTGACCTCGAGGATGTTCAGCTGGACCTGCTTGCCGGTCATCTTCTCCAGATCACCGCGGACGCGCTCTGCCTCGGCGCCATTACGGCCGATGACGATGCCCGGACGCGCGGCGTACAGGTAGATCGTCACCCGCTCGCTGCGGCGCTCGATCTCCACGGAGGAGATGCCAGCGCGCTCAAGCGTCTTGAGGAGGTACCGGCGGATCTTGACGTCCTCGCCGACATAGGCGGCGTAGTTCTTCTCCGCGTACCAGCGGGTCTTGTGATCGGTGGTGATCCCCAGGCGGAAGCCATTGGGGTTGATCTTTTGGCCCATCCCTAGGCTCCCTTCTCTTCCTTGGGCTCAACCACGACAGTGATGTGGCTGGCACGCTTCATGATGCGGCTCGCCGATCCCTTGGCGCGGGGACGAATGCGACGCAGGCTCATGCCCTCGTCGACAAACGCCTTGGAGATGTACAGGTCGTCGGTACGCAGCGAGTGCGTGTCCTCGGCGTTTGCGGCCGCGCTGGCCACCACCTTGTACACCGGTTCGCTGGCCGCCTGCGGCGCGAACTGCAAGACGGCCAGGGCCTCTTGCACGTCCAGCCCCCGCACCAGGTCAACGACCCGGCGCACCTTCTGTGGGGACATCCGCACGTGGCGGGCTACGGCGAACGAGCCAGGACGGTCCCCGAGCAGGGCAAGGCGCCGTGCTGACGGCTTGTCGATATCGCTCATTGGTCAGTCAATCCTCTTCTCGTCGCCTCAGCGGCGGCGCGACTTCTTGTCGTCTTTGATGTGGCCGCGGAAGGTCCGAGTCGGGGCGAATTCGCCCAACTTGTGACCAACCATGGACTCGGTAATGAATACCGGCACATGCTTACGGCCATCGTGTACGGCGATCGTGTGCCCGATCATGTCGGGAATGATCATCGAACGGCGCGACCAGGTCTTGATGACCTGCTTGCTGTTCTTCTCGTTCTGGGCCTCGACCTTCTTAACGAGGTGGTCGTCGACGAAAGGACCCTTCTTCAAGCTACGCGGCATGGTTTCCTCTCAACACTCCCACTCAGCGCTTCTTGCCGGACTTGCGACGACGCACGATCATCCGGGTGCTCGCCTTGTTCTTGTCGCGGGTGCGGCCCTCCGGCTTGCCCCACGGCGACACCGGGTGACGGCCGCCGGACGACTTGCCCTCGCCACCGCCATGCGGGTGGTCGATCGGGTTCATCGCGACACCGCGGACGGTCGGTCGGATGCCGCGCCAGCGGTTCCGTCCAGCCTTGCCCCAGTTGATGTTGGATTGCTCGGCGTTGCCGACCTCGCCGACCGTGGCGCGGCAGCGGACGTCAACCATCCGCATCTCGCCACTGGGCATGCGCAGGGTCGCCATGCGGCCTTCGCGGGCGACGAGCTGGATCGCCGCACCGGCAGCGCGGCCCATCTTCGCTCCCCCACCGGGACGCATCTCCACGGCGTGCACGGTCGTGCCCACCGGGATGCTGCGCAGCGGCAGGTTGTTGCCGGGCTTGATGTCTGCCTCGACGCCCGCCTCGACGGTCGCGCCCTGCTTCAAGCCATGCGGCGCAAGGATGTAGCGCTTGGCGCCGTCGTGGTAATGCAGGAGCGCGATGCGGGCGGTGCGGTTGGGGTCGTACTCGATGTGAGCGACCTTCGCCGGAACGCCGTCCTTGTCGTAGCGCTTGAAGTCGACAACGCGGTAGGCCTGCTTGTGACCACCGCCGATGTGACGCGTCGTCACACGGCCCTGGTTGTTGCGGCCACCGGTCTTGTTGTTCGGCTTGGTGAGCGACTTTTCCGGAGTCGAGCGAGTCAGTTCGACGAAGTCCGCGACGGACGAGCCGCGACGGCCCGGCGTTGTCGGCTTGTGCTTTCGGATACCCATGGGTTAATTCCTTGTTCTCAGCTCACGCCGGTCAGGAGACCGGCCCTCCGAAGATGTCGATGCGCTGTCCGTCGGCCACGGTCACGATGGCGCGCTTGGTGTCGGGACGCTTGCCCCACCCGGCGCGTGTGCGACGGCGCTTGCCAGCCCGGTTGATCGTGTTGACGTTCAGAACCGTCACGCCGAACACGTTCTCGACCGCGAGGCGAATCTGGGTCTTGTTGGCGTCGGGTGCGACGAGGAACGTGTACTTGTTCTCGTCGAGCAGCCCGTAGCTCTTCTCGGACACGACCGGCGCCAGAAGGACGTCGTGGTGCGTGCGAATCTTCATTTCGGCGCTCACTTGCCGCCCTCCTCGGTCTCGTCGGCGCTCTCGGCGCTTTCGGGTGAGTCCGCGCTGTCGGCCGAATCTGCGCTGTCGGCGCTCTCGGGCGAATCGTCCTCGGCGACCTCGGTCTCCTCGACGACCAGGCCCTTGCTGGCCAGGAAGGTGTCGAGGGCGGCGCGAGTGAACACGACTTCGTCGGCGCGCAACACGTCGTACGTGTTGAGCTGGTCAACGACCAGAACGTGCACGGACGGGACGTTGCGCAGGCTCATCCACGCGATGTCCTCGTCGCGGTCCAAGACGACCAGGAGCCGGGCCTCGCCGACCTCGCTGATCGCGGCCAGCGCGTTCTTGGTGCTGGGGACGTCGGTGACGCCGAAGTCCTTGACGACGTGCACGAGGCCCTCGCGAGCCCGGTCCGACAACGCGCCAGCGAGTGCGGCGGCAATCATCTTTTTGGGCGTGCGCTGCGAGTAGTCGCGCGGCTGCGGGCCGTGCACGACACCGCCGCCGGTCCACTGCGGAGCGCGCCGCGAACCCTGGCGGGCACGACCGGTGCCCTTCTGACGCCACGGCTTGGCGCCGCCACCGGAGACATCGCCGCGCGTCTTGGTCGCGTGCGTGCCTTGGCGAGCCGCCGCGAGTTGGGCGACGACGACCTGGTGAATCAGGGCGACGTTGGCCTGGCGGTCGAAGACCTCGACGGGCAGCGTCACGCCGGTGTTGTTGGTCCCGAGGACCTTCACGGTCAGCGAACTCATGCCTGAGCTCCCTTCTTTGCCGCGGTGCGCACGACGACGAGTGAGCCCTTCGGGCCGGGGATCGCACCCTTGACGAGGATCAGTCCACGCTCGGTGTCCACGGACTGCACGGTGAGGTTCTGCACGGTGACGCGCTCGACGCCCATGCGCCCGGCCATCCGCAGTCCCTTGAACAGGCGGCTCGGCGTCGCCGAGGCTCCGACGGAACCGGGTGAACGGTGCTTGCGGTGCACACCATGGCTGGCGCGCAGACCACCGAAACCGTGTCGCTTCATGACACCGGCGGTGCCCTTGCCCTTGCTGATGCCCGTCACGTCGACGATGTCGGCGGCAGCGAAGGTGTCAGCGCCGAGCTCTTGGCCCAGCGTGTACTCGGAGGCGTCGGAGGTGCGGATCTCCATCAGGTGCTTGCGCGGCGTGACGTCGGCCTTGTCGAAGTGACCAGCGGCGGGCTTGGTCACCTTCTTCGCCTTGATCGCGCCGTAGCCCAGCTGAACTGCGGAGTATCCGTCCTTCGTCGCGGGGGTCTTGACCGCGGTGACGACGCACGGTCCAGCCGCAATGACGGTCACCGGCACGACGCGGTTGTTCTCATCCCACAACTGGGTCATGCCGAGCTTCGTACCCAGCAGCCCCTTGACCTGTCGTTCGTTACTCATCAGTGACCTCACGGAAGCTTGATCTCGATGTCCACACCGGCCGGAAGGTCGAGTCGCATGAGCGAGTCCACCGTCTTCGGCGTGGGTTCGAGGATGTCAATGAGCCGCTTGTGCGTCCGAAGCTCGAAGTGCTCGCGGCTGTCCTTGTACTTATGGGGCGAACGGATGACGCAATACACGTTCTTCTCGGTCGGAAGCGGCACGGGGCCGGCCACCTTGGCACCAGTGCGCGTCACCGTGTCGACGATCTTCTTCGCCGACGTGTCGATGACCTCGTGGTCATAGGCCCGGAGCCTGATCCGGATCTTCTGTCCCGCCACAGTTTCCTCTTCTCGTACTGCTTGACCGGCAAACCGGTTCGGCGTTGAGAACTCACGGTGAGTTCCCCCTGTTGCTCCCCACCCCCGCGGTCGGGCGTGTCGCGCACTCAGGCCGCATGGATCTCGTTAGAGATCGTTGGCTGTGTGCTGCGCGGCGATTGCCACCCGGCGCGGTTGCCAGCAGGCGCCGAATCCTTGCGTTTGCATACGCACGCGAACAACGGCTCCGCCGGAGCAACCCGACAATCTTGGCAGATGATGCGCAGAATCGCAAAGACGAGGGTTGCGCGACCCCCTTTACGGGTGGGCGGCCACCGTCACGGCCCCAAACCGCGCGAATGGGGTGGGTGTCAGATCGACACCCACCCCATTACACGTTACGAACCCTCAGGTCAGATGATGCCTCGCCGGCGCCTGACCAGCAGGATCACGCCCGCTGCCAACACGGCCGATCCCAGCAGGACCGCCGCGATCGGGACGGCGCTACCGGTCGTTGCGAGGGCTCCCGAGCGGAACGGCACGATGGCGTCGTCCTCAGGAGAGTCCACGTTCCGCTTGCGCGGGTCCTTACCGGTGGCGTGCGCGGTGTTCGGGATGTCCTTCCCCGCGTCCGCTTCCGCCTGGGTGACGGTGTGGGTCCCCGTGCAGGTGGTCTTCTCGCCCGGCTTCAGCGTCGTCGCCGCGCATTCGGCCGGAGCGTCGATGCGATCGTCGACCACCGCGATGTCCGTCAGGGTCACTGCCCCGACGTTCGACACGATAAAGGTGTAGTCGATGACGTCACCTTGCTTGGTGTAGTACTGCGTGGACGTCGACTTGTCCAAGGCGAGCTGAGGAACCGGGTTCTCGGTGCACAGATCGTTGTCGTCCTTGCACTCCGAAGGCGGGTTGCTGCCCTTCGGAACGACGAAGTTCAACAAGATGTTGTCGCCGCGGTCCCCGTTGGCCCGGACCTTGACCTTGTACTGCACGGACACGGTGGCGCCCGCCTGCACGGTTCCCGAGATGGTGAACCGGCCGTTCGGCGCCGATTGATCCGAAACGGTCAGGCCCGAGGGAATCACGAAGCTGCCCGAAACAAGGTCAGCGTCATCCAGCACACCCGAGATCACGTCGTCGTAGCTGATCGGCCCGGCGACCTGCGAGGTGTTCTTGAACGAGACGGTGTAGGTCAGCGTCTCGCCCGGCAGCACCGAAGAGCCGCTTTCGGGGTTGACTGCCTTGGCCACGGTGATCACCGGGACCGGGTTGTGCGTACACAGCGGATCGTCTGCCTCACAGGTGGCGGGCGGCTCAGTGCCCGTCTTGAAGATGACATTGTCGATGCTGTTGTCGCCGCGCTCCTCGTTGGGCAGCACCGTGGCGGTGTACTTCACCACAGCGGTGGATTTCGCTGCGAGGTTGCCGGTGACCGTGAACTTGTTGCTGGAGATGGACGAGGCCGTCAGGGCTCCGCTGGGAGTCACGGACGGGTTGCCCGTGATGTCCGCATCGTCGACCAGCGCCGACAGATCGTCGGTGTAATCGACAGCGGCGCTCGCGCCCCCGGTGTTCTTGAATGTCAAGACATAGTGCAGCTCGTCCCCGGCCTTGACCGAGTCGCCGTCGATCGAGTTTCCGGACGCGTCTTGCACGTCCTTGGTGACACTGAGATCCGGGTAAATGTTCGTGATCGTACAGACGATCGCAGAGACATCAGCGTTGGGAATCGAAATGCTTCCTCCGCTACCCGTGCCCGAGGCGATGACGGCCGTTGGGTCGGAGGCAAGAGTGTCAACGCACGACCACGAACCCACGTAGGCGGTGCTGCCCGTGGTTGAGGTCTCGGCGAAGTTGTAAGTCTTACCTCGTGTCACGAAGACAGGGCCTGCGACCTCGCTCGGGTCATCGGCCTGCAGGCCGCTGTCGGTCCCGGCTGTGAGGCCGGTATTACCGCCGACATACGGCTCGTCGCCGGTGATCTCCAGGCTGAACTGATCCGCATCGACGAGACGTCCGTCGGGCAGGCTCTTCAGCACCCGCAGGGTGGAAGGCGATGCACACGACGCCAGGTCGGTGATGTTGCCGGCAGAGGTGGCGTAGGGGCGCAGCGCACCAAACGAACCCGAGATGGGTTGAACCTGGAGAACGCCCTGGCCGCCGCCACCGACGATCAGCGTGCCGTCGGCCGCGAAGGCCGTGCCCGCGTAGGAGACAAGGGGCGAGGCCGGGATGGTCGTTACCCTTGTTGCCGTCAGGATGGTCGATGACGGGTCGGTGGGAATGTTGCCGTCAACGCGGTAGACCGCACCCTCGACGCCGCCGGTGACGTTGGTCCCAGCGACGATGTACATGTGGCCGGAGGCGTCAAAGGCGATGTCGCCGTTGGCAGGCATGACGGATGTCGGCAAGACGACTCGCACGACGCCCGACCCATCACCACGAGCTGTGTTCGTGTTCAGGTCGAAGGCGCTGACGGAGAAGCCGACGGACCCATTAACGAGCCCGAAGCCGCCCAGGTAGTAGATGTC
>RRZU010916722.1_pt1 | contig 51552 bp, 47 predicted proteins | sample 2165561 | NCBI WGS metagenome assembly RRZU01 (sample SAMN10456909, study PRJNA506462) | wastewater metagenome | isolation source: wastewater sludge | place: USA: Moscow, Idaho | reverse complement strand
TTTATATACTCACTAGCGTAAATCCCAATACCCTCATCTTTAAAGAGCATATTTCCAACACCTATAATAATTGTATTTTTCATATAAATATTTAAAAGTTTTAGAAGCTTTTGCTTCTAAAACCTACTTCTCCTCTTCTTTTACAAACTTACTTCCACCAAATACAATAGCAATATCACCCTCTTTCCAGAAGATTGTTCTCCAAATTTGATAATAAATATGGAACATTACCCAAATAAGTATAAAGTACATAGTGTAATGATGAGCAATTCTAACTCCCATATTTCCACCAAAAACATATAAAGTCCAATCTGTAACTAGATGAAGCATTGCTGGCCACCAAGCTCCAATAGAGCTATTTCCTGAACCTAAACCATGAACATATAGTTGAAGTCCTGAAAAAAGCATAAATACTAGCAACAGATGAAATATTGTAAAAAACACTATATTAAAACTATCACTATGTCTTGAGTCAAATTTTTTTCTTCTATTAAGTGTAATTAGATTTAAGAACACTTCAAAAAATTCAACAATATTTTGTTTATTAGGAATTAGCTTTTTATAAGGCTTTTCAAATCTTGAAAAGAAATATAAATATGCAACTAAAATAGCTGTTACATCAAATATAATAGCAACTATAAAATGTGCCCATCTATTCCATGCCATAATATATTTATCAACCGCAGGATCAGCTATGAATGTTTGATAATATGGATGGCCAATATATAAGCCTGTAATTACAGCTACTATCATACTAAGAAATGTAACCCAGTGAACTATTCTCATAGTTCCTGTCATTCTTTTTATTTCTATATTTTTTGACATAGCATCTTCCTTATACTGGATTTACTTTATAAACACCAAGCTCTTTACCATTTGTATCAATTAGGTGAACCGCACAAGCAATACAAGGGTCAAAACTATGAATAGTTCTTAAAATTTCTAAAGGTTGCTCAACATTTGCTACTTTTGTACCAATTAAAGCTGATTCATAAGCACCCATTCTTCCTTTATAATCTCTAGGAGCTGCATTCCAAGTTGAAGGAACAACAGTTTGATAATTTACAACTTTTCCATCTTTTATTTTTACCCAGTGGCCTAATGCTCCTCTTGGAGCTTCTTCTAATCCAAATCCTTTTGCATCTTTCGCAACTGTACTAAAATCAAACTCTGTCCATGTTGATAGATCACCTTTTGCAACGTTTGAAGCTAATTCATCTACCCATTCGAGCATAATATCTGCCATAAGCTCACTTTCTATTGCTCTAGCTGCTGTTCTTCCCACTGTTGAGAATAAAACTGTTGCTGGAAGATTTGCATTTGTTAAGAAATTTATAACGTATTTTTTAATTCTTTCATCGTTACTTGCAAATCCTACAATCATTCTAGCAAGAGGACCCACTTCCATTCTTTCATCATTGTATAATGGAGATTTAATCCAAGAGTATTTATTTTTAGTATCTAAATAAGCAATATTATTCTCTTTTTTACCAAATCCTGTATAATTTGGTTTTGTAACTCCACCAAATGGATGTAGGTTTGTATTTCCTTCATACCAAGCATGTGTTACATCTTCAGTGATTTTTGTCTCATCTAGTTCATAAACTTTAGTTAAATCTCTATTTTTTACTATACCAGCTGGGAATAATTTTTTTGATTTATAAAATGGTAAGTCATCTAGATTAAATCCACCATACGTCATATAGTTTCCTAATCCACCACCTGTTCCATTTAGTGCTTCTTCTCCATACATTGTTCCAGCCATATAAACATCTGGCAAATAAGCTTCTTTTATAAACTTTCTACCTCTTTTAAGAATTTGTTTAAATTCAGCAATTCTTGCAGGATTTTTAATATCTTGAACACAAGTAACTCCACCTACTACAAAAGATTGTGGATGAGGATTTTTACCACCAAAAATAGCCATCATTTTTGCTAAATCTCTTTGTAACTCTAGTGCATCAAGATAATGTGAAAGACCTATTAAATTTTGTTCAGGCGTTAATTTAAACCCTTCGCTACCCCAATAAGCATTTCCAAAAATACCAAGTCTTCCTTGTTTTATATATTTTTGAACTCTTTCTTTTACTTGAATATATACATCTTCATTTGCATTCCATGCTCTTTGTCCTGAAAGTGCAGCCCATTTTTGAGCTTCAGTAACAGTAGCTTTTGGGTCTGCTTCAAGTGCTTTTGTAATATCAACCCAATCAAGTGCATGTAAATGATAGAAATGAACAACGTGGTCATGAAGATATAAAGCACCTTGAATAAGATTTCTAACCAATCTTGCATTTTTAGGAATAGTTACATTAAATGCATTTTCCACAGCTTCAATACTTCTTTGATAATGAGTTCCTGTACAAACTCCACAAATTCTCATAGCAAGAAGTCCACAATCTCTTGGATCTCTTCCTTTTAAAATTTCTTCAATTCCTCTAAACATTGTAGAAGATGAGTAGGCATCTGTAATAACATTGTTTTCATCTATAATTGCTTCAATTCTAAGATGTCCTTCAATTCTTGTAATTGGGTCTACTACCAAATGTTTCTTTACCATTATATCTCCTTGTTTTCATCTGCTTTTTTTCCAGCAACTACACTTGCAATTGCATGAATTCCAATACCAACAGCAGTTGCTGTTAAAAGACCTAAACCAAATTCATCAACTGTTTTTTCAACTCCACCTGTAGGTGCTTTAATTCTTGCAGTTGCCATCGGTCTTTCATAAGCATATTTGTCCCAAAAATCTGGTTCACTACATCCAATACATCCACGTCCAACACCAACTGGCCAGTTTGCACCATCGTTATATCTAATTATTGAACAGTTGTTAAATGTCATCGGTCCTTTACAACCAACTTTATATAAACACCAGTTATTTTTAGCACCTTCATCTCCCCACTCTTCTACGAACTCTCCTGCATCAAAATGGGCTCTTCTTTCACAGTTATCATGAATTCTATACCCAAATGCAAATTTTGGTCTTAAAAGTGAATCAAGCTCAGGAACCTGACCTGTTAAAACGTAATGTAAAATTACACCAACCATATTTGCTGGATTTGCAGGACAAGCTGGAATATTAACAATTGGTTTCCCTTTTACTAAATCCATTACTCCTACGGCACCTGTTGGATTTGGGGCAGCAGCTGGAACTCCACCAAATGTAGCGCATGTTCCAACAGCAACAATAGCAGCAGCATCTTTTGACATTCTCATTAAATGGTCATGGAAAGTTTCACCCATTGCTCCAATAGTTCCATATTGACCATTCATAGCCATAGGAATTGCACCTTCAACAAAAAGAAGATATTTTCCTTTAAAATGATGAACAGCTTCTTCTAACTGTTTATCTGCATCAAATCCCGCAGCTGCTTGAAGAGTTTCATGGAACTCTAAACTTAAAACATCAAATAGCAAATCATCAACTGTTGGAGCAGAACTTCTTAATAGTGCTTCTGAATTCCCTGCACAATCTTGTAATTCTATCCAAACAACAGGAACTCTATTCATAAGTTCCGTTGCTTCTGCAACAAGAGGAGCAAACATAGGAGGAAGCATAAGTGTAGCAGTAGTTGCACTAACCCACTTCATAAAATCTCTTCTATTTATTCCTTCACTCTCTATAACTTCCATCATATCAATGTTTTTAAGAGGTTCTTGTTCTCTTAAAGATTTAAGTCTTGTTTTTGATTTTTCAAATAAAGAGTTATAAAATTCATCACCTTTATTTGTATCAACTCTAGTTGATTTTTGAGTAAAAACTTCTCTTACCCTTTCCATATTATCAGTCATATTTCCTCCTCCTACTTAAAAGTAAATATTCTTTAACAAAATATTGTAAGAAAACTTATAAAATTATAAAAACAATAACATAAAAACTGATTTATTTGGGTCTTGTGATAAAAAGGTAAAAAAAAATTTACGTTTTTTTGGTGGTTTTGGAATTATAATTGTTCAAAAAGTATATAAGCGTAAGAAAATTTTAGTTTTTATTAATTGTGTTACTAATTTACACTAAAATTTATAATTGATAAAAATTATTTTTTAGAAAATAATAGTAGAAAACTACTATTATTTTGCTAGAGAGTATTCAATTTTAAGATTATTATATAGTTCTTCAAAACTTATATTTTCAATTTTTTCTAAAAGAGAAACCATTACAACATTATCTTCTATGTGATTCCACATTTTTTTGTAAGAACCCTCTTTATATCCATTGTCTTGTCTAAATTGATTTAAACAATTTTTACCAATATAAAGTTTTTGTAACCAAGTAAATGAAAGACCTGAAATTTTACAGCATCTAAAAAATTGGTCTATAAATCTTTCTATACCACTAAATGAAGGCATATTCCCTGTATCAATTGCTAAAGCAATATATGATAATTTTTCAGCTTCTTTAACCATAGCTTTTACATCAATATCTTGAGAAGCTTCATATATACAATGTGTATTTACTAAAGATACTGCTTTAGGAACATTTGTTTCTTGAAGAATATAACTCATTAAGAAATGCCAAATATCAACCAATTCAACATGAATATTATTCATATCTGGGTCTGAATTTATATTTTTCCAATGTTTCCAAGGAGTAGATTCTATTAGCTCAGAAACTTCCATATGTATACATCTTAACCAATTTATTTCTTTACCAAATTTATTTACGCCTAATTCCCAGTTTTTACCATTTGTTGAATCATTCAATTTTTTTTGTAATAAAAACATCTCTTCTAATTTATGTGGAAAAGATGAAGCTTCTTCAAGTAATGTAGCAAGTGGTAAACACTCTTCTACTATACTTTGTAAACCCCAATTTGTAGGTAAAACCTCTTTTTCACCTTTTAAAATATGTAATAACAAAGAGATTGTATAAGGAACTTCATTTTTTGTTTCCCAAGATAAAATATCATCAGAAGTAACTCCTGCGTATTTTATAAAATCCTCAATTGTTAAAAAACCTAAATTTTTAATACTCTCTTTAAAATCTTTATAAATCAAATTATTCTCCTATTTTTAATGGTAATTCTATAATGAATTTTGCTCCAATTTCACTATTTAAAGCATATATTTTTCCAGAACTATGTTGTTCTATGATAGTTTTACTCATATACAAACCTAATCCTGTTCCATTTTTGTTATTTTTTGTTGAAAAATATGGATTGAATATTTTATGTAAAATTTTACTATCTATTCCTCCACCATTATCCTCAAATTCAACAAAAAGTTTTCCATTTTTTTCATAAGTATTTATGAAAATTTCTCTTTTTTCTATATTTTTTTCAAGCATGATATCACAAGAATTTTTAATTAAATTAATAAACACTTGTACCATTTCATTTAAAAAAACCTCAATATTTGAATGAGAATTATTTTTTAAATTTATTTTTATAGAATTTAATTTTAGTAAATAAGATAAAAAATCTATGGATTTATTCAAAATATGTTCAATATTTGTCTCTACTTTTTTCTTATTTGGTTTAAAATAATCTCTAAAATCATCTATAGTCTTAGACATGTAATCTAACTGTAAATTTATTGCATTTGTTACATCTTCTAAAACTTCATCAGTAATTTCACCTTTTAACATTTTTGTCATAGAAAGTTTCTGATTTAGTATTGATATTGCTTGTAAAGGTTGTCTCCATTGATGAGCAATAATACTTATCATCTCTCCCATAGCAGCAGATTTAGATTGTTCTATTAAGATTTTTTGTTTATTTTTTAATTCTACACTAGATGTAATATCTTCATTTATAGAGTCATAACTTATAATATTTGAATTTGAATCAAAATTTGGAAGAATTGTTGATTTTAACCAAAAAACATCACCATTTTTTTTGATACTTTTTAAAGTTCCGCTCCACATTTCTCCAGATTTTAATCTCTCTTTTAACTCTTCAAGTTTTTCTTTTTGATAATTTGGATAATTCAAAATATCAAAATTTTTACCTATTAATTCAAATGCTTCATATCCAGTTAGCTTACAAAAAGCAGATGAAACACTAGTAATTTTACCTTCTTTATCGCATCTGCTCATTAAAACATATTTATCTACAATATCAACAGATTTATTTAATGCACTTTCAATTTGTTCTATAGATTTAGAGTATAAGTCTAAAAGTTCTGAAAGAATAGATTTGAAATAAAAATCAACTCGTTTTTCTAAAAAAGAGGATTTGATTTTTTCATTTGTTGCAAAATCTATTAAAGCATCTTTAAATGCTAGAAACATTAAAAAGAACTCATTAATTTTAATATGGTGTTTTTTTAAATATTTCACAAAATCAATTATTGAATGGTCATTTTCGTTTTTTCCATCATTTTTTATAACTAAAATATAATATTCAACAAGCGCAAAAGCATATCTTCTTATAAATAAATTTTCATCTAATGAATATTTTTTTATTAAATCTAAAACTGTAGAAGATGAAACCCAAAGTCTAATTAGTGAAATTTTATTTTTTTCTATATGTGTTAAAAAATCTTCCATTTCACTCCTTAGAAAATTTTGGTGTATAAAATTTACAATCTTCTTGACTACTTTTTTTTACAATAACTGATGGAAGTTGAGCAGATTTAAAACCATAAGCTTTGCAACCATGACCTCTTCCAATTTCCCAAGTTACATAGTAATGTATGCATTTTTGACAAATAATCTTTTTTTGCATAATTATTAAATCTCTACCCTACTTTGTATAGCTTTTGACAGGGATAATATATCAACATTTTCCAAACTAACTCCAGTAGGAACACCTTGGGCTATTTTTGTAAACTGAAGATCATAATTTTTTAATTTACTCTCAATAAACAATATAAATGCATCGTTTGCAATAGATGGTGTTATAGCAAATAATATACTTTTTACACCATTGTTTATTATAAAATTTTCAAGAAGATTTATTTTATCTTGTTCTAATTCATCAATTACAAAATATCTTCCATCAAATGTTTTTGAATCTTCAATAATAAAAATATCTTTGGCGCTTTGAACAATACAAAGTTTTTCTCCAACTCTACTTTCATCTAGGCAAAACTCACAAATTTCATGCTCACTCATAGAACCACATCTTTTACATTTAGTAATATTTTTGAGAGCATTCTCGATACTATGGGCAAGTTTTATACCACAGTAATTATCATTCATTACAATATGATATGCAAGCCTCAGTGCTGATTTTTTACCTACAGTAGGAAGCGATTCAAAAGCTTCAACTAATTCATAAAATTTTTCTAGTCCTCTATTCATTTTGGGATTATATCTAAATAAAAATTAATCGATTAATTTATAATTATTATTTTTTTTGATAACATACGGCTTTTAAAAATTATTATTTTATGGAGAATTAGTTTTGGTTGAAATTGACTATTATGAATTATTAGAAATAGAGAGAAATGCTGATAAAACTGTTATAAAAAAGGCATATAGAAAACTAGCTATGCAATATCATCCAGATAAAAACCCAGGGAATAGTGAAGCTGAAGAAAAATTTAAAGCGATAAATGAAGCCTATCAAGTTTTAAGTGATGATGAAAAAAGAGCTATCTATGATAGATACGGAAAAGCTGGTCTTGAAGGACATGGTCAAAGAGGCGCAGGAGGATTTGGCGGTTTTGATGATCTAGGTTCTATTTTTGAAGAGATGTTTGGATTTGGAAGAAGCCAAAGAAGAGAAAGAAAGACATATAACTACAATTTAGATATGGTTTTTGATTTAACTTTAGAATTTAATGAAGCTGTATTTGGATGTAAAAAAGATATTAGTTATAAATATAAAACTTCTTGTAAACCTTGTAGTGGAACAGGTGCTAAAGATGGTAAGTTGGAAAACTGTAGAACTTGTGCTGGACAAGGTCAAGTTCATTCAAGACAAGGATTCATGACTTTTGCTCAAACTTGTCCTACTTGTGCTGGAAGTGGAAAAGCTAAAGTAAACGCTTGTAAATCATGCAATGGTTTAGGATATGAAGAGCAAAGTGATAATTTCAAAGTTGATATTCCAGAAGGAATAAATGATGGAATGAGAATGAGAGTTTCAAATAAAGGAAATATCGCTCCAAATGGTCAAAGAGGAGATTTATATCTTCAAATAAAAGTAAAAGAAGATAGTCATTTTGTAAGACACGATGATGATATCTATTTTGAAGCTCCTATTTTCTTCACACAAGTAGCTTTAGGTGCAAAAATAAAAGTTCCATCTTTAAGAGGTGAACTTGAGCTTGAAATTCCAAAAGGTGCTAAAGATAAACAACAATTTACTTTTAGAAATGAGGGAGTTAAATCAGCTCAAGGATATGGAAAAGGCGATTTAATAGTTCAAATAAAAATTGAATATCCAAAAAGCTTAAATGAAGAACAAAAAGAGTTACTTCACAAACTTCAAGAAAGCTTCGGAGTTGAAAGTACTCCTCATGAAACAAAATTTGAAGGAATGTTTGACAAAGTTAAAAAATGGTTTTCATAAATTTATAAAAAGAACAATTGGGGGAATAAAATGAAATTTGAGTATGTAGGATATAAACCAATAATAAATCAGCATGGTGTATCTTTTAAACAAGGTAAGGATGATAAATATATTTATTTACCATTTATTTATGAAATTTTAGATGCAGTTAATAGCGACTATGATACAAATAAAAATCACTCATACTCAATTAAAATTGATAATTCAAATATAGATAAATTATATAAACAACTTTTATCTTTAAATCCAGATTTAGAAAATAAAATAAATTTAGAATTGGAAGAATATAAAAAGCATATACAAAACAAATACAATGAGATTGAAAATAGACATAATATGAATGAAATTGAAAAATATGTTTACATCAATAATCTTAAATCAATGGAAATGTATAGAATAAATAGAGCAAAAAACAAAATCTTTTATTATGCAGCTGTGTATGCAATAGCTAATTTAATTAAAATTAAAAAAATAAAAAAGTTAGAAATACCTTTTAATGAGAAGTTTTGGCATACCTTAAAAACTTTACAAGGTGTTTTATCTGCTGAAAGAGTAAGTTGTAATTTAGTTACATATGAAAAAGATAATTCTATAAATCTTATATTCACTACAAATCTATAATCAAAATTGTTTGATTATAGATTTATTAATTTCTTCAAGTTCTTTGTAATTTTTTATAATTTCATCATACTCTTTTGAATAATTATCATATAAAAAAGAGTATTTGTTATTTTTTTCCTTATATTTATCGTAACCTTTTTTATAATTAGAAGATAAAGAGTCTAAAAAATCAAAAGAGTTTACTTTTAACAAAATATCATCTAAATCATTTTTACTAATATTATTTTTATTTCCATTTATGGAATAAGATAGAGACATATGTAACAAATCAAACAATGAAGTATTATCAAATTTTGCTTTTAAATAATTGTTTTTATCACTAAATTTACTACTTAAATAATCATATCCAGAACTTATAGGTTTTTTTAAAATAGAGTTAAAAAGAGTCTTACTTAATATTTCATCTTTTGAAAAAAATGTAGCCATTTTAAGATTTTTTGCTAATATTTTTTCATCTTCATCTGTATATTTTTCTTCTATCTCTTCTATACTTAAAGTTTTAATATCTTCATAAGTTAAAGATATATTTGTAGTATTCTTAATACTATTTATAGTATTAAGAAATTCATCATTTTTCTTCTTTATTTCAGTTGATTTTACATCAAAATCTCTATTTGATATGGCTAAATTGGGAGTTATCATATTAATATCCTAGTAAAATAAAATCAATTAGTAACAATCGTCTTTTTTTGATAAAAATTTAAGTTCATCACACGAAAAACCAGCTTCTTTTCTAGCAATAAAATTTAAATCCATTTTTCTTCGTGTACTACCTGGAAAAATTCTTTCAATAGCTTTATAATATGTATTTATTGGGTCAAGATTTAACCTTTTACATTCATATTTAAACCAAAAATCACCTTTTCGAACATGTTCAACTTCTTCGTCTAAAATAATCTCTAGAGCTTTTATAAATTTCACATTAAATTCATCTTTATTTGAATTTAGTTTTTGCATTATTTTCGGATTTTGATCGAGTCCATTTGCTTCTAAATATCTAGGAACACAAGCCATCCTACTTAGAAAATCGGGAGTTTGTTGCATAGCTTCAAAAAGATTTTTATGAACATCAAATTCTCCATAAAAGCCACCTAATTCTTTTAGTAGTCTTTCTAACATTAGAAAATGTCTAATTTCATCATTTGCCACTTCTAACCAATCTTTATAATATTCAATTGGCATATTTTGGTATCTCAAAGCTGCATCTAGTGCTAAATCAATTGCACTGTATTCAATGTGTAAAATTGTATGAACTAAATATTTTTTTCCTTCAATTGATTTGAAATTTTTAATTGGTGGTAAAGCAGTTGGTTTTATAGTATTAAGAAAACTTGAATATGATGGATTATTTAATACTGGTGCTTGATAATTATTATCAAAACTTATATCATTTTTTAAAAAACATTCGTAAAATTCATTGAACATTCTAAATTTATTTTCTGCTACATTCTCAATCAAAATAGCTTCAAGAGTAGAAAAATAATCCATAAATTAACCTTTTTTTGATATAATCAGTCAAATTCTAGCAAAGTAAGGTTTAAAATGAATATAAAAGTTCATCCTATGGGTGATTATGGGACTAATTGTTATATTGTTACTATTGACGATAAAGATTTTATAATTGACCCAGGAGTTGGTGCTACTGCTTGGATTAAACAAAATGTTGAAAATCCTGTTGCTGTGTTAAATACTCATGGGCATTTTGATCATATTTGGTCTAATCAAGAGGTAAAGGAACTTTTTAATATAAAACTTTATGTACCAAAAGATGATGAATTTATGTTGACTTTAAATCCTTATAATCTAGGAATGCCTCCATCTTATGCAGATATTTTGGTAAATTCTGATGAAGAACTTGAAATTGCTGGTGTTAAAGTAAAATTTCATCATTTTCCAGGACATACTCCAGGATGTAGTGTAATAGAGATAAATAAAACACTTTTTAGTGGAGACTTTATATTTAGTGGAACTATTGGAAGGTTTGATTTTCCTATGTCAAATGAAAAAGATATGAAAAAAAGTCTTCAAAAAATATTAAAATGGGAAGATAATTATCATATCTATCCAGGTCATGGTTCGAAAACAACCTTAAATAATGAGATTCAAACTATTAAGCAGTGGGAAAAATATATAAAGGCTTGAAATATATGCAGTATTCTTGTGAATTAATAATAAATGAAAATGATAAGTTGAAAGTTTCAGACTTAGACAAAAGTGCTTTAAATATTTTTGAATATTTAAAACTACATCACAACATAAATGCTATAAAAATAGATATTTCTAAAAAAGATATAAAAGAAAACATTTTTTCTTTATTTGATTTAGATACAAATTATATTGAATTTTCTATGGAATTTTCACAAAATATTGACACTAAAATTATATTTATTTTTTTACTAAGAGATGAAAACGAAAAAGAATTAGTTTTACAAGATTTTGATAAGATAAAAATGTCTTTAAATCTTTTTTCACAATCTTTATATAATAAATATATGGAAAAGACAATAAATGATTTATCTTTAATTGATCCAGTTACTAGTTCGTACAATCGTACTTATTTAAATAATTATGTTTCAAATTTATTAAGTCTTTCAAATAGGGAACAAAAAAAAGTAGCTTTTATAAAAATTGGAATAGATCACTTTAAAGCTGTACTTGATGAATTTGATTATGAAGTTGGTGATAAAGTTTTAAAAGCTTTGGCAAATTCATTGAAAAGTAGTGTGAGAGAATCTGATATTGTAATAAAAATTTCAAATGATGAATTTTTAGTAATTTTATTAAATGTTCTTTCTGATACAAATGCTGTTATGATTGCTGAAAAATTAATAAGTAATTTTAGTAAAGAAAGTGTAATTGTAAATGAATCAAATAAACAAACTTTAATGAAAACAATTTGTGGAGGAATATCAATTTTTCCAGATAATGCAACAACAATAGAGGAAATAATAAAAAAATCTGATATTGCGCTCTATGAAGCTAGAAATAGAGGTAGAGGGAAAGTTTTTTTATTTAATGATGAAGAAACAAATAAAATAGATTTATTTTAGGAAATATATGAAACATAAAATGATGGAATTAATAAAATCTTCTGCTACGAATGAGTTTGCATACAAAGCATTAGAGAGTATATTTTCTCTTCAAGAACAACTAACATATTCTACAAATCTAAAACAACTCGCTGAAGATATTTTTAATTGGTTAAGTTATGAATTTAAAATTACAAATGTTGAATTTAGTTTATTTGACATAAATAAAAATAGTAAAGATAAAATTTTTTCAAAAGGTGAAGAGTTCTTTTTAGATGATGAATTATCTCATTTTTTCATTATAAATACACATATTAGTCTAAATGCCACTATCTCTTTTTGTGCAAATTCTAAATTGCATCACAAAATGATAGAGGATAATTATGAAACAATACAAGCTTCATTTTTTCAGATTAGTCCAATTATCCAAAGTTTAATTTTAAAGAAAAATTTTATTGAATCATCATCTCTTGATTCTGTTACAAATGTTTATAATAGAACTTATTTAATTCAAAATTTAACAAATCATTTGAGATTATCAAACAAAAATCAAGAAGAGATATATTTTTTAATGGTTGGAATTGATAGATTTAAAGCTGTAATTGATGAATTTGATTATGATATTGCAGATAAAGTTTTAGTTGAATTAGCAAGGGTTATTCACTCAAATATTGATAGTTTTGATTTAGTAGGAAGATTAGGTACAGATGAATTTTTGGTATCAATTTTAAATAATTCTAGTGAAAAACAAATAGAAGAACTTGCTCTAAAAATAATAGAAGATTTTGCAAATACTGATATAGTTGTAAATGATACAAATAATCAAACATTGAAAAAAACAATATGTATAGGAATGGATAAATTTGTTTTAAATTCAGAAAAAACAATAAATGAGTCAATAAAACATTCTGATATAGCGCTATATGAAGCAAAAAATAAAGGTAGATCTCAGTTCCTAAAATATAGTGATTTAACTGCTGCAGATGGTGTTGAAATTTTTGATGAATCTATAGAATTTTTTTAATAATATTTTAAACTCATAAGTAATAGAATGATTAAACAATTATGAAAGGAGTTTAAAATGCAAATAAATTCTAATAACTCTCTATTAAATCAAAATGTATATTTAAATGCAAATCAAGCACTGACTAGAATTGCTACGGGAATTGAATTAAATCGTTCAAGTGATAATGCTTCTAGTTTAGCAATAGCAAATAATTTATTGTCTCAATCAAGTGGTTATTCTCAAGCCATTGAAAATACAAACTCAGCAGTTGCAGCAACACAAATTGCTTCTGGTGCAACAAATGAACAATCAAAGATTTTAGATAACATTAAAGAAAAACTTCTACAAGCTTCTACTGATACAACAAGTAAAGAAGGAAGAGATGCTATTTTAAAAGATATAAAATCTCAACTTGAACAATTTGATAAAATTGCAAGTAGTACAAATTATAATGGTCAAAGTTTACTTCAAAAAAGTGCTACGGATAATTCTGCTTCGAATATTCAACAGTATCAATCAGGATTAAAAGGTGAAAATCTCATTGAAACACCAGCAGTTCAGTCAAATACTACTGGATTGGGGCTTTCAAATTTAGTAAATCAAGATTCTTCTACTTTTACATCCGAAGTAGCAAGAAATTTTTTAGAGACAGTTGACAAAGCCAATAATGGGTTGAATACTATTAGAAGTGAAATGGGTTCTATTCAAAATCAACTTGAAAGTTCTGGAAGAAATTTATTAACTCAAAGAACAAATACTCAAAATGCAGCTTCAATGTTTGATACAGATTATGCTAAAGAATCATCAAATTTTTCAAAACAAAATATATTAGCTAAAATTGGTGCTTTTGGACAAGCTCAATCAAGCTATATAAACCAACAAATAGTTTCTAGACTTATTGGTTAACTACTAGGGGTTTAAAGTTTTTTTAAACCCTCTACAATTTAAATCAAAATATTTATTTTTTTCCTAAAAAACATCTAAATAACTTCGTTATAATAGAACTATTAATACAATTATTCAACAATTTTTAGGTAGAATTACACAATTTTTAATTACACAGTAGGAGTTATATTTAAATGAGTGCATCTATATTTAGAGAGTACGATATCAGAGGAATTTTTCAAAAAGAATTAAATGAAGATATTGTAAAAAAAATTGGGTATTATTTGGCAAAATCTTTATTAAAAAGAGTTCCTAATGCTGTTTACATGGCAGTTGGTTATGACGCAAGACTTCATTCACCAACTTTAAAAGGTTGGTTAAGTTCAGGAATAAATAAAGCTGGATTAAAAGTACTTGATATGGGATTAGTTCCAACTCCTGCAAATTATTTTGCAAACTTTAATGAAATTGATGGTTTTAAATGTGATGGTTCTGTAATGATTACAGGTTCTCATAATCCTCCAGAATATAATGGATTTAAAATTACATTAAATAAAGATCCATTTTTTGGTGAAGATATTTATGCTTTAGGAAGAGAGATTCTTGCTGATAACTCAACTATTGAAGATAATGAAGAAACAATAAAAATAGATTGTAAAAATAGATATATTGATTATATTGTAAATCATTTTTCTCATTTAAAATTAACAAATAAAGAGTTTGTTTTTGATTGTGGAAATGGTGTTGCTGGTGTGGTTTTAGGTGAAATTCTAACAAAATTAAATATTAAACACAAAATTTTATTTGAAGAGCCAGATGGAAATTTCCCAAATCATCATCCAGATCCAAGTGATGAACATACATTAGAAGATATCAAAAAAGAACTTGCTAGTGGAAAATTTGATTTTGGATTTGCTTATGATGGAGATGCAGATAGAATTGCTCTACTTTCTCCAAAATATAACTTTAAAGGAGATATATTAGCCATATTCTTCTCTAAACATATTAAAAATCCAACAGTTATTGGTGAAGTTAAATGTTCGCAAGTTATGTATGATACTATAAACTCTTATGGTAAAGCTATCATGTATAAAACAGGTCACTCAAACCTAAAAGTTAAAATAAAAGAGACAAATGCATCTTTTGCAGCTGAAGTATCAGGTCACTTATTTTTTAATGATAGATATTTTGGTTATGATGATGCAATTTATGCAACATTCAGAGCTTTAGAGTTGATTGATCAAGGTTTTGATTTTGATAAAGAGTATGAAGCATTACCAAAAGTATATTCAACTCCTGAAATAAATATAACTGTAACAGAAGAGACAAAGTTTAAAATTATTGAAGATTTAAAAGTAGCTTTACAAAATCCATCTTCAGATTTTCCAAAAATTAAAGATATCATAACAGTTGATGGTGTAAGAGTTATTTTTGAAAAAGGTTGGGGATTAGTAAGAGCTAGTAATACAACTCCAAAATTAGTAACAAGATTTGAAGCAGATACAAAAGAAAATGCAAAAATATATGAAGATGCATTAATAAAATTATTTAACAACTTAAAAGGAAACTAAGATGACAAATCCAATCAAAAAATGTTTATTCCCAGCTGCTGGTTATGGTACAAGATTTTTACCTGCAACAAAAGCGACACCAAAAGAGATGCTACCTGTATTAACTAAACCTTTAATTCAATATGGGGTTGAAGAAGCACTTGCTGCTGGTATCGAAAATATGGCAATAGTTACGGGAAGAGGAAAAAGAGCAATTGAAGATCACTTTGATATCTCTTATGAGCTTGAACACCAAATTAAAGGAACAAGTAAAGAGCACTATTTAACAGAAATTAGAAGTGTTATTACAAAATGTACTTTTTCATATACTAGACAAATAGAGATGAAAGGTTTAGGACATGCAATTTTATGTGGTGAAAATTTAATTGGTGACCAACCTTTTGCTGTTCTATTAGCAGATGACTTGTGTGATTCATCTTCAAAAGGTGTTTTATCTCAGATGGTTGATTTATACAAAAAATACCACTGTTCTATTGTTGCAATTGAAGAGATTCCAAAAGAAGATACAAATAAATATGGAGTTATTGCAGGAAATGAGATAGAACCAGGTATCTTTATGGTAAAAGACATGGTTGAAAAACCTGAACCTGAAGTAGCACCTTCAAATTTAGCAATCATTGGAAGATATATTTTAACACCAGATATTTTTGATATCATCAGAGAAACAAAACCAGGAAAAGGTGGAGAAATTCAAATTACAGATGCATTACTTACTCAAGCAAGAAAAGGTATGGTTTTAGCATATAAATTTGAAGGACAAAGATTTGACTGTGGAAGTATTGATGGATTTGTAAAAGCAACAAATTACTTTTATGATAAATCAATAAAAGATGACAAAAAACAAGAAAAAAAAGATAACGGTAAAAAATAATGAAAAACAATCTTTATTATCCTTTTGTATCTCTAAGTGATGAAGATATTTTTACAGAAATAAAAAAAGAGAGAGAAGATATTGGATATTACTCTTTACCATATGTTGACACTTCAGTTATAAAATCAAGACTTGATAATCTTGATTTTAAACAAAAACAAATAGCAATTATTGGTATTGGTGGAAGTACTTTAGGAACTTATGCAATCTATAATTTTCTAAAATATAACAAACAAAGAAATAAAACTCTAAAAAAAGAGCTTTTTTTCTTTGAAAGTACAGATCCAATAAATTTAAATGGAACAATAGCTCAATTAAATCTTGAAGATACTTTATTTATAGTTATTTCAAAATCAGGAACAACTATTGAAACTATCTCTATTTTTAAATATTTAAGTTCTATTGTAAAAATGAATAGTCAAAATCTTTTAGTTATTACTGAAGATGATAGTAAATTAAACTCTTTTGCTGCTGCAAATGGAATTTCTACATTTGAAATACCAAAAAATGTTGGTGGAAGATTCTCTGTACTATCAAATGTAGGATTAGTGCCTTTATATTTAGCTGGTTTTGATATTGATGAACTTTTAAAAGGTGCTAGAAAAATATCAACTTCATTTTTTGAACAAAATGAGTTATATAATCAACTTCTTAAAAAAGCAAGAACTTATTATGAATATAAAGATGTTTATAATATAAATGCAATTTTCTCTTACTCTCAACTTCTTGAAGGTTTCAATAAATGGTATATTCAACTTTGGGGTGAAAGTTTAGGAAAAATTGATGCAAATAATACAAATCAAGGTTTAACTCCTATTGGACTTTTAGGACCAGTTGATCAACACTCATTTTTACAATTAATTGTTGAAGGAAAAAGAGATAAAACTGTAACATTTATTAAAATTAAAGATTTTAAAGATGATACAAAAATTGCTCCAATAACTCTTGAAGGACTAGAAGATTTAGACTATATAAATGGACTGAACTTTAAAGAATTGATTAACCTTCAAGCAGATGCAACAATAGCATCAGTAAAAGAGTATAAAAAAGATATTCCTATAGATTTAATAGAGATAGAAGAAATCAGTGAATTTGAAATAGGCAAATTGTTATTTTACTATGAATTATTAACTTCTATTGTAGGAAAATTCCTAAGAATAAATACTTATGATCAACCAGGTGTTGAAGGTGGAAAGATTATTCTAAAAGAGATGTTGAAAAAGAAAAACTAGAATAATGGAACAGATTTTTTCTAGTTTAATTCCAATTTTTTCGCTTATTGTGATGGGATACTTATTTAAAAAAATAAGTTTTCCTTCCAATGATTTTTGGCCTATGGCTGATAAGCTTACATATTATATTTTAATGCCTGCTCTTTTAATTTTTACACTTTCAAAAGCAAAACTTGATTCAAATAGTGTAGATTTAGTTTTAGTTTCTATTTTTGCAATATTTCTTACAATGTTTTTTTTAATTATTTTTAATAAAATTAGCCCTACTTTAAATAACTCTTTTACATCAGTTGTTCAAGGTGGAATTAGATTTAATACCTATGTTTTTTTAGCTTTAAGTAGTTCTTTGTTTGGAGAAAAAGGTCTAATTTTTTCAGCTATTATAATAACTTTTGCGATTCCCATTTTAAATATTTTTTGTATTACAATTTTTGCTATTTATTCAGAAAATAGTAAAATTAGTTTTTCATATATTTTAAAATCTATTTTTAAAAATCCTTTAATAATCTCTTGTATTATTGGTGCTATGATAAATATTTCAACTATACAAATTCCAGTAAGTATAGAAAATCTTTTAAAAATTTTAAGTGGTGCAGCTTTACCTTTAGGATTAATTTCTATAGGTTATAATCTGGTTATAAAAGAGATAAATAGCGGTAAAAAAGATATTATATTAAGTTCTTTTGCTAAATTTTTACTTCTTCCTTTTTTTATTTATTTCATAGGTAAAATGTTTGAATTAGAAGAAGTTATGATTTCAGTACTTGTTCTTTTTGCAATAATGCCAACGGCACCAACTTCGTTCATTTTAGCACGTCAGTTAAATGGTAACTTATCACTTATGACAAGTATTATTACTGTACAAACAATTTTAGCAGTCCCTATTCTAATATTTTATATAAAATATTTAATTTAAAAAATATTTTTTATAATTACTTGAAAAATTAAATTTATTGCTAAAAATGTAAGCATAATTTTTAAGATAATTGCAAATTTTTTACCATCAATTCTATTTCTTAGTTTTGTACCAACATAACTTCCTAAAATAGCCCCAAAAATCATACAAACAATGATTCCAATATAATCAAAGAATAAAAATCCAAAATATATAAATACTACAATCTTCAAAAAATGTGTGATGCTCATAAGAAGAGCTCCTGTTGCAACAACTTTATCTTTGTTTTTAAAATCTTTGAATAAAAGTGTCATTGTAAGAGGACCAGTCGCTCCAACTACCATTGATAAACCTGTTTGAAAAAAACCTGCAATGTAATAATTTTCATATTTTTTTATCTTTTCATTAAATTTTTCACTCCATAAAGATAATAAAATATAAATACCTATAAATAAAAGTACATAATCAAGAGAAATTAAAGATAAAATTCCTGCAAAAAAAGCTATACCAAAAATAGAACCTAATAAAAATTTTGGAACAACACTAAATTCAATATCTTTATAACCAAAATAGGCACGACTTAAATTACTTGAAACTTGAGTAAGACCATGAATTGGTATTAATGCATTTGTTGCTAAAAATGATGGTAAAATTGCAATTAACATCATACCTCCACCTATTCCAACAATCGCAGCTACAACAGATGTAAAAAAAGTAAGAAATCCTAAAAAGAGCTCTTCCATAAAAATCCTAAACTAAAATTAAAGAAAAATACCAAATAAAGCCTTTATTATTAAAGTTTAAATATAATTTATTTTTAAAAAAAAGGAATAATTATGAAAAAAATACTAATCGTAACATTTATTTTTACAAATTTTTTATTTGCAAACTATAACTATACAAGTGAGAATAGTGGCAAAATAGATATGCATGGTGGAAAAGGTGAAAATTTATTAAATAAAAATAATTCACTATCAAATAAAAATTTAAACAATATTGGAATTGTAAAACCAACGCCTCCAAAAGCTCCTGAAAAATTAATAAAAGAAGAGAAAAAAGAGAATAAGGAAAATAAAAAATGAGAAGATATAAATTTATATCTTGGAATGTAAATGGAGTAAGGGCCGTTGATAAAAAAAACGCTTTAAAATGGGTTGATGATTTTAATATTGATATTTTAGCTATTCAAGAAACTAAATCACAAAACACACAAATTCCTAAAACTATATTTCAAAAAGAGTTTGCTCATATTATAGCAAGTGAATCAAAAATAAAAGGAAGAAGTGGAACAGCACTTTTTACTGATATAAAACCGCATTTTGAATGTATTTGTCCTAGTGTAGATATTTTGGATGAAGGAAGAATAAATGAAATACATTTTACTTTAGGAGATAAATATATAGCATTTTTTAATATCTATTTCCCAAATGGACAAAGTTCTCAAGAAAGATTAAATTATAAAATGGAGTTTTATGATAGATTTTTAGAACATTGTAAAAATCTAAAAATACAAAACAAATCAATAATTGTTTGTGGAGATGTAAATACGGCTCATACTGAAATTGATATTGCTCGTCCTAAAGCAAATGAAAATACTAGTGGATTTTTAAAAATGGAAAGGGATTGGATTACAAAATTCTTGGATCATGGATTTATTGATAGTTTTAGATTAATAAATGGTGATATAAAAGACAAATATTCTTGGTGGAGTTATAGAGCAAATGCAAGAGAAAATAATGTTGGCTGGAGAATAGACTATTTTTATATAAGTGATGATTTAAAAGATTTTGTAAAAGATGCTTATATTTTAGCTGATATTCATGGAAGTGATCACTGTCCTATTGCTCTAGAAATAGAAATTTAAGTAAAAATAATAGTGGAATTCCACTATTACAAAATTTTTCTAGCTTTTATATAAACTCTTTTAGGTGCTGGATATCCTTCAACAGTTTTTGAATTATCATTTGGGTCTAGAAAGTTTTCTAAACTCTCATCAAAAGACCAAACTGTCGCTCTTTGCGCATCTGTTGTTGTCACAACAGTAGCTAAAACTTCAATATTTTCAAAACCTGCTCTAATTAGCCAGTTTTTTAAAGCTGGAATTGTTGGTATAAAATAGATATTTGGAATTTTAGAGTATCTTTGATTTGGAGTTAAACAAATTTCATCTTCACCATCTATCATAAAAGTATCAATAATAATTTCACCTTTACTATTTAATCCTCGTGCTAACGATTTTAAAGTTCCAACAGGATCAGCTCTATGATATAAAACTCCAAGCATAAATATAAAATCAAATTTATGATTATAAAACTCTAAATGTTCAACACCTAACATTTCATAAACAATATCAGATTTAACAAAGTGATTTACAAATTCAAATTGATGAAGAGTCAAAGGTGAAGGGTCAAATCCTACTAATCTTTTTGGTTTATCTTCAAGCATTCTAAACATGTAATAACCATTGTTACATCCAATATCTGCAACAATTTTATTTTTTAAATTAAAATGTGGTCTTAACAAATTATATTTTAAATTACTTTGCCATTCACTATCAATTTCTAAATCAAAAATCTTAAAAGGTCCCTTTCTCCAAGGAATAAGAGTTCTTGCAGTTTCAACTATGATTTCATATTCATCTTGTGTTAAATCTTCTTTTTTTCCAACACTAAACCAGTCACCATAATCTATAAACAAATCGTTTTTTTCAATTTTTTGTGCATTTTGAAGCTTTTTATACCAAGGTTCAACATTTTTCCAAGATCTGCACTCATCTTTTTTCTTTTTAAGTTCTTCTAAATTCATAGATGCAATTATAGAAGAAATCATCTTAATTCGAAGGTTATAGTACCTATATCTCATGATTTTTAAATAAGATATGCTAGAATACGCACCCTTATTAACTAAATGTTAACAAGAAAGCTATAAAATCCCTTGAAAAAACTTATATAAAGGACTATTTTGAATTTTAAAAGTATTTTGTTCTCTTTTAAAACAACTCTTGTATTATTAGCTATTTTAGCTATTGGGGCTGGAGTTGCTACGTTTATAGAAAATGATTTCGGAACTTCTTCCGCAAGAGTTTTAGTCTATAACAACATTTGGTATGAAATTGTAATGGTTTTAACAACTATTAATCTTATTGGAATAATTTATAAATTTAAAATGTGGAAAAATTTACCAAGATTTTTATTCCATTTTTCATTTGTAGTAATTTTAATAGGAGCAATAATAACAAGATATGTAGGTTATGAAGGTATTATGCAAATACCAGAAGGAGTAACTACAAATAAAATGATATCATTGGAGCCTTATTTACAAGTAACTGTAAAAGATGGTGATAAAATAGTTTCTCACAATGAATATCAAAAAGAGTTTACCTCTTTAGTTCCTTCATTAAATAATTTTTCTTATACAAATAAGTTCGATAATAACAGCTTAACAATCTCTTATAAAGATTTTATGTTTGCAAAAAAAGAAAAAGCAATGATGGGTCTTTTAACTGTTGATGTAACATTTAATGATAAAAAAGAGAGTGTTAGATTACCTGGATTAAGAGGTCAATTAGGAGTTCCAAAAGAACTTAAGTTTGATAATTATACTGTTTTATTAGAGTATGGTTCAAGATATTTAGATTTACCTTTTTCTATTAGATTAAATGAATTCCAATTAGAAAGATATCCTGGTAGTATGAGTCCTTCATCATATGCATCTGAAATTACAGTAATAAAAGATGATAAAACTTATGATTACAGAATTTTTATGAATAGAACTTTAGGTGAAGGTAACTTCTTATTTTTCCAAAGTTCATATTTCCCTGATGAGACTGGAACTATATTATCTGTAAATAATGACCCAGGTAAATGGCCTACATATCTTGGATATTTTCTATTAACTCTTGGATTATTTTTAAATTTCTTTGACAAAAAATCAAGATTTAGAAAATTAACAAACTATGTTAGCAACAAAAATTTAGCTATGTTTATTTTAACAATTGCTTTACTTTCAAATTCAAACTTAAATGCAAATGAACAAAAAGTAACTGAACCATCTGTTAATAAAGTTGAGCAAACAGTTCAATATTTAAATAAATTAAAAGATGAATCAAAAGTAACAGCTGATAAATTTGGGCACTTAGTAGTTCAAAGTAATGGTGGAAGAATGAAACCTCTTGCAACATTAAATAGAGAAATTGTTCAAAAACTAAGTGGAAAATCTACTTTTTTAGGAATGGATGCAAATCAAATTATTTTAGGAATGTTATCAAATCCTGATGTTTGGAAAGATGTAAAAATTATAAAAATCCAAACTCCAAAATTAAAAAAATTCTTAAATATTCCAGCTGAAGAAAAATATATATCTTTCTCTGAAGCTTTCAATGAAAAAGGTGAGTATCTTTTAGCTGCTGAAACAGAAAAAGCTCTTCAAACAAAACCTATTGAAAGAGGAACTTATGAAAAAGACATTATTAAAACTGATGAAAAGCTAAATATTATTTATTCAGTATTTAATGGTGCCTTATTAAATATTTTCCCAAAAGTTTATGATCAAAAAAGCGCTGATGATAACTTTAAATGGTACTCTCCATTAGAAGCTATGCAAAGTTTTACAGGACAAAATCAAGCAGCAATTCAAAGTGTAATAAAAGGTCTTATGACTGCTTTAGCTGAAAATAACTGGGAAGCTGCAAATAATTTTATAGATATGACTTCTTTATATCAAGATAAAGTAGGAACAGATATAAAACCTTCTAAAGAAAAAGTAAATGCAGAGATAATTTTCAATAAATTAGATATTTTCTTTAATCTTACATTAGCTTATGTACTTTTAGGATTTATTATGGTTGTTTTAGCATTTGTTATAATCTTTAAACAAGATTTCAAACCAGCAAAAACAACAAAATTAATATTTATTGTTTTATCTTTACTATTTATGATTCAAACATTTGGTATGGGATATAGATGGTATCTTTCAGGACATGCTCCATGGAGTGATATCTATGAAACTTTAATTTATATATCATGGTCAGCTGTTTTTGCAGGAGTTATCTTCTTTAGAAACTCTTTACTTGCACTTGGTGCTGCAACAATAATTGCTGGAATTTTTATGTTTACAGCACATTTAACAGATGTTGATCCACAAATTACAAATTTAGTTCCTGTTCTTAAATCTTATTGGTTAACTATTCATGTTTCAATACTTACAGCATCTTATGGATTCTTTGGACTTAGTGCAATATTAGGTTTCTTAACTTTGATTATGTTTATCTTTAGAAAAAATAGAGCACATTTAGATGATATTATTAAACATGTTAGTGCAGTAAATGAAATTTCATTAATAATTGGATTAGCATTTATTACTATAGGTAACTTCCTTGGTGGAGTTTGGGCAAATGAATCTTGGGGAAGATACTGGGGATGGGATCCAAAAGAGACATGGGCTTATGTTTCAATAGTAGTTTACGCTTTAGTGTTACACTTAAGATTTGTAAAATCTCTAAATACTCCTTATGTATTGGCAACAGCTTCTTTATTGGCATTTAGCTCAATTATGATGACTTATTTAGGAGTAAACTTCTATCTATCTGGAATGCACTCTTATGCAACAGGAGATCCTGTACCAATTCCAACATGGGCATATGTTACAGTTGCAACTGCGTTTGCGGCTATAATTCTTGCTTATAGGAATCGAGATTTAAAAGAAGTTGTTTAATTAAAGGGCTTGATTTTCAGGCCCTTTTTTAATTTATAATTATTTTCAAAAGGATAACTATGCCAACAATTTTAGATATATTTAAAGATATCACAAAACTTCAAAGATGTTCAGGAAATCACTCAGAATTTATAGCTTATATGCAAAATTTAAGTCAAAAACTAGGTTATATCTGTTTAGTTGATGATGTTCATAATATTTTATGTAAAAAAGAAAATAGTAATGCAAAAATAGTATTTCAATCACATTATGACATTGTTTGTTTAAAAGAAAATTGTGTACCAGAAATTATTGAAGATGAATATAGTTTAAGTGCAAAAGATTCGACTTTAGGGGCAGATAATGGAATCGGTTGTTCTTATATGATTGCTTTAATGTATGAGAGATTTGATGGTGAATTTTTATTTACAAGCGATGAAGAGATAGGATTAATTGGAGCAAATGGTTTAAATCTTCCTATAAATGCTAATTTTATGTTAAATCTTGATAGTGAAGAAGAAGGTGAAATTTGTATAGGCTGTGCAGGTGGAGTTGATATAAAAGCTATATTTAATAACAAAAAAATTGTTCCAAATATTGATAATTTAGATTTATATGAAATTTCTATTTCAAGTTTACCAGGTGGTCATAGCGGTGTTGATATTGATAAAAATATACCAAATGCTATAAAACTTTTAATACAAAGTATAAAAGGGTGCGATGGTAAAATACTGGATATTAGTGGTGGTGAAAGAATAAACTCTATTCCTGCGAATGCAAAAGCTATAATTGCTACTAAAAAACAACCTAAAAAATTAATTGATAATATGAAAATAGAAAAAATAGATACTAAAAGTGAACATCTATCAATCTATGATGATACTCTTTTAAATTATCTATACTCTTTTAAAAATGGTGTAAGAGAACTAAATAAAGAATTAAATGTAGTTCAAGATTCAATAAATCTTGCATTAATTAAAACAAATATAGATGAAATTGTTATTGAATTTAGTGCCAGATCTATGAATAATGAAAATTTAAAAAATTTAAAAGATAGTACAAAATCAGATTTAGAAAAAATTGGTTGTAATGTAAATACTTATGGAAAATATCCTGCTTGGAATCCAGATATCAATAGTTTTACAGATACTATTTTAAATATTTATAAAAATATAAATAGTAAAGCTTCTCTAAGAGCAATTCATGCTGGTTTAGAATGTGCAATTTTTAAAGAAAAATTCCCAAATTTGAAAATAGCTTCTATTGGACCTACAATAAAATATCCCCATTCAAAAAAAGAGATTGTATATAAAGATTCAATAAATAATGTTTTTGAAATAGTTAAAATAATTGCATATAATCTAAAATAATTAAAAATATTTTTTAAGCTTTTAATTTTAAAATGATATAATTAATATCATTTTAAAAGGGGCTTATTATGGGAATTCTAAAAAAACTTTTATATACGTTTGTATCATTAATTTTTTTGTATATCTTATTTGGATTTTTTGTTCTCCCCCTTATTTTAAAAGATCAAATTACAAAAAATTTAGATGAAAATCTTAATGCAAAAGCAACTATTGAAAAAATAGAGTTTAATCCTTTAACTTTTGATTTAAAAGTTCATAACTTTAAACTTGTTTCTTTAGAAAATCAAGAACTTATAAAAGCTAAAGAGCTTGAAATCAGACTTGGAATACTAAAATCTATTGACCAAAAACATTTTAGAATAGAATATATTTTACTTGATGAACTTTTTGTAAATTTAATTCAATCAAAAGATGGAAATATAAATTTGGCACAACTTTTAAAAGAGAGTAATCAAAAAGAAGAGCCAAAAGTAGAAGATAACACATCAAAAGAACTTGCTTTTTTAGTTGCAAAATTAGATTTAAAAAATACAAACTTTAATTTTACAAGTAATATAAATCAAGAACCTTATATTTTAAATTTAAAAGATATAAACTACACAATTTATGATTTAGGTACATATAAAAATTTTCTATCATCAAATAATCTAAGTTTTACAATAAATAAAACTACCGATGTAAGTATAAGAGGTGCATTTAATATAAATCCATTTAAAGCTTATGGAAAAGTTGAAATTAGTGATTTAAAAGTTAAAGATATTTTAGATTTTGATAAGAGTTTTTTCAATTTTTCAGTTAATGATGAAGCAAATATTAATCTTATATTAAATTATAATGTTGATGCTTCAAAAGAATTTTTATTAAATTTAAATAGCGAACTTTTAGAAATAAATAGTCTAGATTTAATTCAATCAAACAATAAAATTGCAAATTTTAAAAAACTTGATATAAAGAAATTTGATTTTGATTTAAAAGAACAAAATATCAATTTTGATGAAATAAATATCAATAATTTAAATGCAAATATGGTTATGGATAAAAATGGAATTAATTTTGCAAATTTAATAAATTCAAAAAAAGAAGAACAAAATAGCGAAATAGTTACAAATACTGGAATTTCAAAACCTTGGAAAATAAATATAAAAAACATAAATCTAGATGCAAATTATAACTTTGATAATATTTCATTAAATAGCAAAATTGATGTTAAATCAATAGTTTTAAATGCGAATGATTTAAAAATAGTTGATTCTAGTGTATATTTAAATAAAGCAGATTTAAAAACACCAAATATTACTTATATTGATAAACAAAATAATTTAGATATAAAATCAAATAATACAAATCTTAGTTTAAATAATCTAAGTGTAGTAAATGGTGATTTGAAAATAGAAAATATTAATCTTATTAAAGATAATTTTGATTTTAAAGAAAAAAAATTAAATATAGATATTAATACGAAAAAATTAGATAGCTCATTTAAAAATCTTGAAATTGCAAAAAACATATCTTTTGAATCAAATGATCTAAAATTAAATAGTTTAAATTTTAAAGATAATAAAAATAAATTAAAAATTGATAGTTCTAATTTAAATGTATTGATAAGTAATTTTTTAATAGATGAAAAAAATAGTATAAATCTAAAAAACATTGTATTAAAGAATTTAAAACTTCATTTTGAAGATTTAACAAATAAATTATCAGTTGATACAAAAAATATAAATATAAATTCTAAAGATTTATTAATTACTAAAGACTCAAATATTACTTTAGGAAATTTGAAATTAGCTAAACCAACAATAAATCTTTTAGACAACAAAAATAATCTAAAAGTTGATGCTAAAAATTTATCTTTAGATGTAAATAAATTTAAATTTAATAAAGGAAATATATCTTTCAATTCAATCAAGTTGGTAGAACCAAATTTAGGTATTTTAAATACTCAAACAAACCTAAAAATTGATACAAAAAATATAAATTTAAATTTAAAAAAATTGGTATCTAAAGAGAATTTTTTTAGAATAGAAAAAACAGATCTTGTAAATCCTTATATTTCTATAACTTTACCAAAAAATGAAAATGTAACTAATAATGAAGATAAAAAAGAAGAAAAAGTAGTTTCTCAAACAACTGAAAATAATAAAGATATAAATTCTAATGAAAATAAATTTAGATTAAATCTAGGTCCAGTAAATATAAAAAATCTTACTCTTGATTTTGAAGATAAAAATCTTCCAATTCCATTTAAAACAACTGTTTCAAAATTAAATGGTGAAATTTCTGAGATAAAAAATAAAGAGCAAAGTGTGTCTCAGCTTGAAATAAAAGGTGAAGTTGACCAATATGGAGTGGCAAAAATAACTGGTTTGGTAAATCCAAATAGTTTAAAAATATTAACAGATGTAAATATGAAATTCCAAAATATAGCTATGAAAAGTTTTACTCCTTATACAGCAAAATTTGTTGGTAGAACTATAAAAGATGGTAAATTAGAATTAGATTTAAATTATAATATTAGTGATTCTAATTTAAAAGCTAAAAACAGTATTATAATTAAAAAATTAGAATTAGGAGAAAAAGTAGAGAGTCCAGATGCTATATCATTACCTCTTGATTTAGCTATTACTTTATTAGAGGATAGTTCAAATGTTATTGATATAAATCTTCCTGTTTCTGGAAATGTTGATGATCCTCAGTTTTCTATTGGTTCTATTGTTTGGAAGGCTTTTGTAAACTTAATTACAAAGGCTATAACATCACCATTCTCATTGATTGGAAGCTTATTTAATTTTAGTGAGGATGAGATAAAAAGTGTAAATTTTGAGTTGAAAGAGAGTGAAGTAACTCCAATACAAAAAGAAACTTTGGATAAAATTGCTCTAATTTTAAGTAAAAAAGAAGAGATAGCAATTAAATTTGCTCCTTCATTTAATGAAAAAGAAGAAAAAGAGAAATTTGCAAATCAAAGAGCTCAAAATATTAAAGATTATTTAATCAAAGAAAAAAGTATAAATCCAAAACAGATAATTATATTAAATGAGATAAAAAAATCATCTCAAAATATTGATTTAAATATTGAACAAATTAAATAAAATTAAGAGAGATTACAAACTCTCTTAATTTTAAAGTTTTACAACTTTTGCTCCAAATCCACCACTACTTGGATGAGCGTCTTCAAAACCTTTTACTTTTGGATGCTTTTTTAAAAATTCTTTAGTAGCTTGTGCTAATTTTCCAGCTCCTATTCCATGGTAAACTAAAACTTCTTCAAATCCAGCAAGTAAAGCATCACTTAAAAATTTATCTAGATTTTCCATAGCTTCTTCAACTCTTTGCCCATGAAGATCAAGTTTTATATCCCCACTTTGTGGTTTTGTTATATTTACACTAACCTTTTTCTTTGGCTTTGGAGGAGGATTTCCACTTCTTCTTAAATCTGTTAAAAGAACTTGCATTTTAAATCCTTCATCATTTTGTATAAATGCCTTAGAACCTTTTATTGATAAAATATTTCCTTTTGTATTTCTATATTTTACTCTGTCCCCTACTTTTAACTCTAATGCCAAAGTTTCATCTTCAACTTTTTCAACTTCTATTTGACTTGCAAGTTTGTGCGATATATTTAAATGTCTGTGAGAATCTTCAATAAGTTTTGTTTTTATAGCTTTTTTTGCTTCTTCTCTTGCATCTTTATACTCTTTGTGAAGTTTCGATTTCTCTTTTAAAATATGAGTATCTAATTCTTCTTTTTGCTCTTTTAAGTTATTTGATAATCTTTGATAATTCTCAATTTCACTATTCAATTTTGCAATTTTTTGTTTATATTCTCTTTCAAGTTCACTACTTCTTTCAATAAGCTCATTTAACTTATCTTTATCTTCCCCATAAACTTCTTTTGCTCTTTGAACAACTCCTTTTGGAATTTTATATCTTAATGCAGTTTCAAAAGCATAAGATTTTCCAATTGTTCCTTGTAAGAATTCATATGTTGGTCTTTGATTTTCTTCATCATATAGTGCTGCAATTAATTCAACATCTGGATTAGAAGCCATAAGAGCTGCTAACCTTTTATGGTGAGTTGTAATTATTATTTTAATATCATTTTTTATTAAATCTTCAATAATAACTTTAAAAAGACTTGCTGCTTCATCAGAATCTGTTCCTAATTCTATTTCATCTACTCCAACTATTGCATTTTTAAGTTCAAAAAATTTTGAGAACTCAAGCATTCTTCCTGCAAATGTTGAAATATCATTTTTTACACTTTGGGGATCATCTAAAACAGCATTTATTGATTTAAAATTACTAACTTTTGTACTTTTATTCGTATTATATGGAAGTAAATATTTTGATAAAAAAATTGCACTTAAAATTGATTTTAACATCATAGTTTTACCACCAGCATTAACTCCAGTTAACATAATAACTTTCTTTGAAAAGTCAACAGTTATTGGTTTTGCATTTGTTAATGCAGGATGAGAAAAATCTACTAATTTATTTATTCCATCTTTTGAAGGAAGAATAAAATTTTTATCTCCTATTTGGGCAAAAAATATTCTAGCTTGATAATGATCAAATTTATCAAACTCTTTATTTATAAATTTTAAAAATAGAAGATTTTTCTCAAAAATAGAACAAACTTCTTTACAAATTTTATATAAAACTTCTTCTTGCTTATTCTCTAAATCACTTCTTTTTTGTTTTAATTCACTAATACTATGAGGTACAACATAGAAAAAACCTGTATTTGATCTATCAATAACACTACCATTTAATGCATGATTAAAACCGCCTCTTACTAATAAACACTCTTCTTGATTTATATAATGAACTTGCATATCTACTAAATAAGGTTTTAACTTTGAAGAATTTACAAGTTTATAAAGGCTTTGTTTTGTCTCTTCTTTATTTCTACTTATTGATTCTTTAATATTGTCATAATCTTCACTTATTCCAGATTTTAACTTTGAATTTTCATCAAAATAATCACAAATTTTTATAATATCATTTGGAATTACTATTTTTTCCATCCATTCAAGAAGTTTACCTTCAAAGTTGAATCTTTTAAGATATAAAAAATAATTTATTATTTTTACGAATTCATAGATTTCATATACTTTCAAAACCCCTTGTTTTTGTATATGCATTAGCTGTGAATCAAGATTTATTGTATTTTTTGGAGGATTAAAATTATAATTTGAAAGTTCACTAATTATTTTATAATGTATATTTATATCACCTTCAAGAATTATAGATTTCTCTCTCGAAAAAAGCTTAGAAAAGCTTGTTATATAGTCATTTAAGTCTAGTTTTTTAATTAATTTTTCCATGAGGTGGATTATATCTTAAAGGGCTTGATATTTTTATGAAAATAGTGAATTAGTTAAAATCACTATTTATATACTATTTTATAGTACAATTTATAAAATAAAATGGAGGTTGTTTATGTTAAACAAAAAAGTAGTTGTTTCATTTGTAACGGTTTGTTTGTTAGGCTCATCTCTTTATGCAAAGCAAAATGATGAAGAAAGAGGTAATAAGGATAAACAAGATAAATATCATAATCACTATGATAAAAATCAAGATTATTATGATGATAAAAAAGTAAAATATGAAAAACAAAAAGATATTCCTCAAGGTCTTCAAAAGAAATTAGAAAATGGTGGAACTCTTCCTCCAGGTTGGGAGAAAAAAATTGCAAAAGGACAAGTTGCAGATTCTAGTATTTTAAGTAACGGAATAATTGTTACAGGAAAATATCCAAGAATAAAAAATACTGAAGTTTATCAAGTTGAAAATAAGATTTTCAGAATTTATGGAGATACAAGGGAAATTTTAGATATTTTAAAATAGTAAAAGTTGGTATATTTCATACCAACTTTTAAATTCAAAAGCTTACTTTTTTGGTCTAAATGCTTTAATTACTTCTTCGTTTGTTTCTAAAAATGGACCTTCAATTAGATCTATACAGTATGGAATAGCAGGAAAAACTGCATCAAGGCACTCTCTTATTGATTTTGGCTTTCCTGGAAGATTTACTATTAAACTAGTTCCTCTAAGACCTGCAGTTTGTCTTGATAAAATTGCAGTTGGAACATATTGTAAACTCACACTTCTCATAAGTTCACCAAATCCTGGCATCATTCTATCACAAACTGCTTCTGTAGCTTCTGGGGTTACATCTCTAATAGCTGGTCCAGTTCCTCCTGTTGTCACAACTAAACAGCATTCTTCATTATCAATTAAATCTTTTAATGTATTTTCAATAGTATCTCTATCATCACTAATACATCTATAAACACTCTCCCAAGGAGATTTTAAATAATCATTTAATGTATCAATTATAGCTTTGCCTGACAAATCTTCATAAATTCCAGCACTAGCTCTATCACTTGTTGTTACAATACCAATTTTTGCTATCATAATAAATGTCCTTTATCCTTAAAATAATAAACTGTGGCAAAATCTTTAAAAAATTCTTTTGCCTCATTTGAATCAATTATTAAATCTTTTTCACCAAGAAAAACTTCTATTTTTATACCTTTTGAAACTAATTTTTTTAGTTCCTCTTTATTCCAAATAAAATTTAGAAGTTCTTTTAATTCTTCTATACTTCCTTTTGAAAAATACTTTTCTACATCTTTATAAAAAGGAGATTTTACATTTTCTAAAAAGTTTTTTATATATTGTTCTTCATCTTTTTTAAAAAACATTAACTGCATTTTTTTGAATTTCTCATCTTTATTTTGAAAAAATGCTGGAGATAAAAGTTGTAATTTATCAATTCTAGTTTCACAATTTATTGCTTTTTTAAAAGCTTTTATAGCACCGTATGAAAAACCACTAATAGTAAAATCATTTCTCTCTAAATATTCATCGAACAATTTTGATTCATTTTTAAAACAAAAACCACTAAAAAAATTTTCAGAAGTCATCTTTATTTATAACCTCATTTTTAATCATAATTTCTTTTAGTCTATCAATTTCAGAAATATTTTGCATAAATTCAAGTTTTAAACTCTCCTTTACACTAAATATAATTTCATCAATACTAGCCGCCATTTTATATTTGTTCACCATTTCTATTGCAATATCTTCTGCTCTTTTTATAGCATCTTCACCTATTGCAAATTTTTCTTTTTTAATCAATTCAAGACCAACACTTCCAGCTAATTCTCTTTTTATATTTTCTAGCATTTCATTATAAGATAGAAATACATTATTTATTTTATTTACGCCTTCATCTAAAAGATTTACTTTTGATTTTGAAATATAAGCTTTACAGGTTTGATAAATTGCTAAAATTTCTTTTTGATCACTATCTAAAATTTTTAATTGTTTTTTACCAAATTCCAGTTTATTTTTTGCAATTTCAATATCACTTTCATCTAATATATTTTTTCCACTTTTTATCATATATAAAAGCGACTCATTTACAAGTGTTGATAAACTTGCTGAGTTAAATCCTGCTGTACTTAAAGCTAATTTTTCTATATTAATTTCATAATTAACATCTTTCAAATATAATTCTAAAATTTTTTTTCTATCATCAATATTTGGTAATCCAACATGTAATCTTCTATCAAATCTTCCAGCTCTTAAAAGAGCATCATCAAGAATTTCAATTTTGTTTGTTGCAGCCATTACAATAACTCCACTATCACCTTCAAATCCATCCATTTGAGTTAAAAGTTCATTTAAAGTTGATTCTCTTTCATCATTTGATTTTCCACTTCTACTTTTTCCAATAGCATCAATTTCATCTATGAAAATTATTGAAGGAGCACTTAATTTTGCACTATTGAAAAGTTCTCTTACTTTTTTTGCACCCATACCAACATAAATATGAACAAAACTAGCACCACTTTGATAAAAAAATGGAACCTGTGCTTCACCAGCAACAGCTCTTGCGATAAGTGTTTTACCAACACCTGGAGGTCCTACTAAAAGAACACCTTTTGGAAGTTTAACTTTAAATTTTTGGAATTTAGAAGGATTATTTAAAAATTCTACAATTTCCTCTAACTCTTCTTTTATCTCTTTAATTCCAGCAACATCTTTAAAAGTTATATTTGACTTTACAGGAGAAATTGTTGAATCTAAATCTTTTTTTGAGCTTTTTGCAGATGTCGTTTTTGATAATTCATCATCAAAAGTATTAAAACCCTCTTTATTAATAAACTTTCTTATTTTTTCTTGTTTTAACTTTAAAATAAAAGCTAAAATTAAAAGAATAAATAAAAAACCTATTCCTAAGTAATAAGTAGTTCCTTCTATTACAGTTTTGCTTTTATAGATTGTGTAAACAAACAAAATAACTAGAATTAAAGCTGAAATAATCATCAGCTTAAAATTTTTATCAATATTTCTACTATTTAAATCTTGCTTCATTTTTTGTTGTTCCTATTTTATAATCATCTAAAATTAACCAATCTCCAACTAAATCTTCATCTGAGCTTATTTCAACTTGATTAAAAAATTGATCAAAACCTAAATATTTTCCATTTTTTTCTTGTTCAACCAATACTTCAAGAGAAACTTGATTGTTTTTTCTAAATTCATAATTTTTTTGTTTGATTATTTCTACAAGCTCTATATACCTATCTTTTGCTATGTCACCTTTTATAATATCTTTCATAGTTGCACTTGGTGTTCCATCTCTTTTTGAATATGTAAAAGCATGTATGTGTGTTAAAGGAAAGTTATGTAGATTTTTCATAGCTTCTTCCCATATTTCAGGAGTTTCTCCAGGATGACCTACAATAAAATCTGTACCTAAAGCATAACCATTTGAACTTAAAAATTCAAAAAGTTCTAAATCACTTAAAACTTTATTTCTTCTATTCATGATTTTTAACATCTCTTTTGATGTATGTTGTAATGCAATATGAAGATGTTTTGCCATAAAAGGTTCATTTATCAGTTCTTTAAATTCATCATCAATTTGAATAGGTTCTATACTTCCCATTCTTATTCTTTTTACACCTTTTATTAAAGCCATTTTTTTTAAAAGTTTTGCCAAAGAAGTATGCATTTTTTTACCATAACTTCCTACATTTGTACCTGTTAAAATAAATTCACTAAATCCATTTTCTGCAAGAGTTTCTACTTGATTTAAAATTACATTTTCTTCATAACTTCTAGCATCACCCCTAACATAAGGAATAATACAATATGAGCATCTAAAGTCACAACCTTCTTGAATTTTTATAAATGCCCTACTTTTACCAACAAACTCTTCAACAACTGTTTTATCAAGTGATTTTAAATCACCTAATTTAAAAAATTTATCATCTATTTTTAAAAGCTCATTTATATTTTCTTTTTCACTTGAACCAAAAAGTCCATCAATTTTATCTTCTGTAAATAATTTTTCACCTTTTGTTCTAGTTCCACAACCTGTAAAAATCACCTTTGGATTATTTGAAAGTTTTTTTAAACCATTTATGTAGCTTCTTGCTGTTGTATCAGCACTATTTGTTACAGTACAAGAATTAATTATTACAATAGATGCTTCTTTTTCATTTTGAGTTACTTCAAAATCTTTTAGATTACTAATCATAACTTGAGTATCAAAAATATTTGTTCTACAACCAAAAGTTTTAAAAAATACTTTTGGTTTTTCTGTACTAAAATTCATTAAAAAATTTCCTGTCTTTTTGTAATAATATCTTCAATATCATCTATATCTTCTTTCATCATTTTTCTTGAAGGTCCATAAGCATTTGAAGTTTTATTTATATTTATTTGTTGCGTTGGATAAGCTATGTGAATATCATCTTCTTTCATTAAAGCTTCAACTATTTCAGCACAAATTGTACTTCTTAAAACTAAAGCTGCAAATGAATTTGTAAGATACCAACCTGATACAACAACACCATATTTTTCAATTAAAGTAAATACTCTTGGTTCAACACCAGTTGCTCTTAATTGATATTTATTTCTCATTTTTGATAACTGTTTTCTTGTAATATCACTATAACCTTTAGAATAATGTTTTAGAATATCCCTAATTATTTTTTGTGCCTTCTTAAAGTTTGAATCAAAAGTTAAAGTGATATCAATTCCATCCCAAACAGTTTTTAACTCAGAGTGACTATAATTTGCAATAAGTTCAGAGAAAATATAGTTATTTGGAACAAAAAATATTCTTCCTGCTCTTCTATTTTTTAAGTAACTAACCATAGTTACGTCTTCTTTTATTGTAATTTTAAATAATGATATATCTAAAACATCTCCAACAGTTTCAACATCACCTTTTGTAACTCTTATCCTATCTCCAACTTGAATAGATCCTGAAGTAACTATAACCATCCAACCAAATAAAGACATAAACCAATCTTTTAAAGCAATAGCAATACCAGCAGAAGCAAATCCAAGAATTGTTACTAGATATGAAACATTATCAATATATGAGAAAAGAAGAACCATTAGAATCAAAAATACTAGAGTAAAATTGATAATTTTATTTACCATATAGTAGTTTTCATTTTGTGAAAAATATTTTTTCAAAGCTAATTTAACTAAAAATGAAACAGCTAACATAATAATTATTATTACAAAAATAGCAAGCATTTTTTGAACTTGTTGTGTGATTTGATTTTTCATATCTAAAATTACTTGTTCAATTTTTTTACTGTAAACTTCTTGAGTTGTACTTACTATGTCTAATACTATTTCAAAATCTTTTTTCTGCTTTTCAAGATATGTAATTTTTTCTTTATATTCAGGTTTTGGATCAAGTTCATATAATTTCATGTAATTAATCAATTCTTCTTCTAATTTATCAGTTAAAGAACTTATATCAATTTCAACATTTGCAAATTGTTTTTTATTAGTTTCCAATTTTTTTACATTTGATAAAGCATTTATTATTCCAAATGGATTTGTAATATTTTCAACTTTTTCTATTTCTGGAGGATTCATTAATGAACCAATAGCCGAACCTTTATATTCTGCTATTAACTCTAGTTCATTTTCTTTTACTCTTATTTTATTTGAAAGTTGAAAACTCTCTTCTTCACTTAAATTATTTTTTCTTTTTAAACTATCTTTTAAATTATCAAGTTCTGCAGATATTTTTCCATAAGATAGATAATTTGAATATCTTTTTAATAAAATATTATCTTTCAAAGAGAGTTCAATTTTACTAATTTTTTCATTTAAGATATTTGCTTCCACCATATTTTCTATTTCAATATCACTTTCTGCTAAACTAGTATCTTCTTTAGTGGTTTGTTCTACATTTTTTTCAGTAGTTTTTTCAACTTTATTAGCAGCATTTAAAAATAAAAAACTAGCAAGTATTAAGAGTAAAATTTTTTTCAATTAAAATCCTTTTAAAATTTCACAGACATCATCTTTTTTTATTTCATCAGTAATTTTACAATCACCAATTCCAACAGGTAAAATAAATTTAATTTTACTATTACTAGATTTTTTATCTAAAAAGAAATGTTCATAAAAGTCTTCAACATCTTCTATTTTATAAGTTGTTGGAATATCATATTTTTTTAGTAAATTTTCTACCCTTTGCTCTTGCTCTTTTGTCATTAATCCTAATTTAACAGCTAAAGCGTTTGCCATGCACATTCCAATTCCAACAGCTTCACCATGAAGATAAGTTTTATAGTTTGTAAGATTTTCTATAACATGTCCAAAAGTATGCCCATAATTTAAAGCAGCCCTTAATCCTTGTTCTTTTTCATCAATACTTACTACATAAGCTTTAGTTTCAACTGATTTTTGTATTGCAATATCTATATTTTTTTCATCTCTTAAATCATTTTTTTCAAGCCAATCAAAAAAATCACTATTAAAACAAACAGCCATTTTTATAACTTCTGCAACCCCTGCACCAAATTCTCTTTTTGGTAAAGTCTTTAAAAAATTCGAATCAATATAAACAGCTTTTGGTTGATGAAAACTTCCTACTAAATTTTTACCAAATTTATTGTTTATTCCTGTTTTTCCACCAACACTTGCGTCAACTTGAGATAAAAGAGTAGTTGGAATTTGAATAAAATCTATACCTCTTTGATATATTGAAGCAGCAAAACCAGTCATATCACCAATAACTCCTCCACCAAAAGCTACTAAAAGAGATTTTCTATCAAGTTTTGCTTCAAAGCAAGATTCTAAAATCATCTCTAAAGTTTTCATATTTTTATACTCTTCTCCATCAGGAATAGTACAAAAACTAAGTTCTTTAGCAGTTATTTTTGATTTTAAATATTCTAAATGAAAACCAGCAATAGTTGGATTTGTTACAACAACAACTTTTCTATCAAAGCTTAAAGCTTGTAGTTTTTCTATATAAATTTTATATGAATTATCATTTGAAAGGTCAATTTTTACGATCATTTTTATATCCAAAAGTTTTATTAAGTTTATTGGATAATAGCTAAAAGTTACTGAAAAACTAAATTTTTGTTTTTGTCATACTTATTTTAACTTTATTACCAGAATGACGAAGTAGAGTCATCTACTTCTAAATCATCTATTTCTAAAAAAAGATTTTCATTATAATCTAAAAAAAGAGTATAACTACCTTGTGAAAAGCTGTTTTCAACCTCCCTTTTATTAAAGAATGAAACTTCTTCACTATTATCACAAAAATCCTTGAAATGATAATCTAACAAAGATGGTGCTATATTATCTAAAGCAGTTTCTAGTGAAACAAAATCATCTACTCCAAAAAGGCTGTAAATACTCTCTTTATTTACACAAACAATCATTTCAAGTTTTAGTTATGAAATCCATTTAACAAAGAAGACATTCTTGTTAAATCCAATTTATTATCTTCTTTTTGTTCATCTTTTTTATTTAAAACATTTTCAAAAGAGCTAAGTAAGTTTTCACTTTCACTTATAGCTTCCTCTTCTTTTTCATTTTGAACTTCTTCTTTAACTATTTCTTCTTCTTTTTCTACTCTAGAAATAGGAGAAACAAAATCTAAGTTACTATCTTTTTTATTTAAAATATCTTCAATTTTTCCAAGCATAGAATAAATATTTGTTTTATCTTGCTCTGTATTTGTTTTAAAACTAGCTACATCTTTTTCTAAGCTTTCTTTTATTAACTCAAGATTTAATACTTCATCCTCAAGTTCAGCAACTCTTTCTTTTAAATTATTATTTTTATCTTGTAATTCTTCATATGCTTTGATTAATGTTTGTAAAGCGTTATTTAGTTTTGAAATTGTCTCAGCATTTGTCATAGTTATTAAATCCTTATGTGTTATATAATTAAAATCGTATTATTACAAATTTTTGCTAAATTATTCCATCTATTTTTAATAAAGAATCAACTTTTGGTTCTCTTTTTGCAAAATTATAGAAAAGCTTATCCATATTATATGAACCGCCTTTACTTAATACACACTCTTTATACTTTAATCCTAGCTCTTGATTAAAAATATTTCCACTTTCTATAAACATATAAAAAGCATCTGCACTTAATACTTCAGCCCATTTATAAGAGTAATATCCTGCACTATATCCTCCAGCAAAAATATGAGAAAAACCATTTTGGAATTTATTATATGATGGTGGAATTATAACTGCAAATTTTTCACGTACCTCGTCGAGTAATTTTTGGATTTGTTCTTCTTTTTTGTATAACTCTTGATATACTTTAAAATCAAACAATGCAAACTCTATTTGTCTTACTGTTGCCATTGAAGATTGAAAATTTCTAGCTTTAATTAATCTATTTATAGCTTCATCATCTAACACTTCACCAGTTTTATAATGTTTTGCAAATAGTTTTAAAACATCTTTATCATATGAAAAATATTCTAAAAATTGTGATGGGAACTCAACTACATCCCAAGCAACTCCAGATATTCCACTAACAAAAGGCTCATCAACTTTACTTAATAAATGGTGCAATGCATGACCCATTTCATGGAAAAGTGTAACAACATCACTATGTCTTAATAATGATGGAATATCTTTTGTTGATTGAGGGAAATTACCTACTATATAAGCTGTTGGAAGTTTTATTTTATCATCAGATGTTCTGTAATATGAATGCCAGTTATTCATCCAAGCACCACCTCTTTTATCACTTCTTGACTCTAAATCTATATAAATTCTAGCAATGATTTGATTATTTTCACTTATATTATATACTTGAACTTTTTCATCCCAAGCTTTAGATTCAACTTTTGTGAATTTAATATTAAACATTTTATACAAAAATTCAAAGAACCCATTAAGAACTGAATTTTGCTCAAAATAAGGTCTATAGTACTCTTCATCTAAATCATATTGGGCTTTTTTTAATTTTTCACTATAAAAAGCTATATCACTTGCTCTAAAATCATTTATACCATCTTTTAATGCTAACTCTTTTATTTCTTCAAACTCTTTTATAGCTTTAGGCTTTGCTTTATTTCCAAGTTCTTCTAAAAATTTTATAACTTCATCTTCACTTTTTGCCATTTTTGTAGCAAGTGAATATTGAGCAAAATTAGAAAAACCTAATATTTTTACTTTTTCTTCTTTTAATTTTAAAAGTTCTTCAATTATTTTTCCGTTTTCTGGAGCTCTTGTTGTATAGGCCTTGTACAACTCTTCTCTTTTTTCTCTAGATGTTGAATATGTCATAAATGCTATATAAGAAGGCATATGAAGAGTAAATTTATATTTAGACTTTCCATCTTCAACAAATTTTGCTAATTCTAAATCTGAATCAGGTATACCTTTTACATTTTCAATAATCAATGAATAAGAGTTAGTGGCTTTTAATAAATTTTGTGAAAATTTATGAGATAACTCACTTAACTGTAAATCTAACTCTTCTAATCTTTGTTTCTTCTCTTTTTCTAAATTACAACCAGATAATTCAAAATCTCTTATTTCATTTTCTAGCACTTTTTTTTGTATACTATTTAAAGTATTATTTTCATTATATTGTATATATTTTAAAGCACTATATATATTTTCATTTTGACTTATTTCACTTTCATATTTAGAAATAATTGGTAAGCACTCTTCGTAAACTTTTGAAGTGATTTCAGAATTTTTTACTGAATCAATATGAAAAATAGGAGTAATAAATTCGTTTATTCTCTCCCCTATTTCTTGAAATGGTAATACAAAATTTTTATAAGTTTTATTTTCAATAGCCAAAAGATTTTTGATCTCTTCTCTACTTTGTTCTAAAATCTTTTCTAGTTCTACACTAGAATTTTCTAAATTTTCTAAATTAAATTCACAAAACATTTTATTCCTTTTTATTTTTTAAATTTTAGAGTAAATCCTCTATCGAAATTTTCATAATCTTTATAAAAAGAGTAAAATTCTACATTAAACTCTTTAAAATACTCTTCTAAGCTATTTTTCTGGTCATACCCCATTTCACACAATAGATAAGGTATATTTTTCTCTTCAGTACTTTTTATAATATCCTTTAATAACTCATCACCTATAACTCCACCAAAAAGTGCATTTTTTGGTTCAAATCCTACGTTTTTTGGTAAAACATAACTATCTTTTATATATGGAGGATTTGAAACTACCATAAAAATATTATCTTCTATTACATTTTCAAATAAATTACTATATCTAAAATCAATTCTTTCAAGAACACCAAATTTTATTGCATTTTGTTTGGCTAATTCTAAAGCTTTTTCATTTATATCAACTGCAATTATTTTTATATTTTTTAATAAAACAGCTAACATTACAGATATAATACCACTTCCTGTTCCAATTTCAAGAATCAATTTTTTATCTTTTTGTTCTTTTAAAATATTAAAAGCATTTTCAACCAAAATTTCAGTTTCAGGTCTTGGTATCAAAACACCTTCATTTACAATAAATTGTTCTCCATAAAAAGAAGCTCTTTTTGTAATATATTCTAAAGGATAATTTGTAGCTCTTTTTAAAACTAATTTTTTAAGCTCAAACTCTTTTTCAAACTCTTTGTTATAATTTAAATGTAACCAAATCGGATTTTTATCAAGTAAATACATTATTAGTATTTCAACTTCCTTTGCAGGAATATGAGTTACTAATTTTAAATCATTTGTGTATTTTCTTACACACTCTTTTATTGTCAATTTTATTCCTTAATCTAAAATATATAATGCTAATTCATCAGCTAATAAATAATTATTGTTAAAAATTCTATTATCTTTTAACTCTAATTTTTTTTCAGTAATTAAATCTTCTGCTCTTTTTAATTCATTTTTATTTAAAAGTTCTATTTCTACTCCAAATTTACATCTAAATCCTAATAGAACTTTCTCTGCCTTAATATCTTCAAGACTTAACTCCTCTTTTTCAACTGAAAGTGGATTTTCTATATATTTTTCAATGTTTTTTTCACTATATTCTCTTGTATTATTTATACAAGCAACAGCTCCTGCGCCAACACCCAAATATTCTCTATGTTTCCAATAACCGTAATTATGCTTTGATTCAAACTCTTCGCTTGTTGCAAAATTTGCTATTTCATATTGTTTGAAACCTAATTTTGCTAAATAATCAAAAATTTCATAACTAAGATCTTCATCATCTATTTTTAAACTTTTTTTCTCTTTTTTCAAAGATTTTTCATCCAAAAAGAATTTTGTATTTTCTTCTATTATTAAAGAATATGCACTAATATGATTTATTCCTAGATCTTTTACTATATCAAAATCTTTTTTTAAAGTTTCAAAATTATCATTTACAACACCATATATGATATCGCAATTGATTTTTTTGAATCCTACTTTTTTAGCATTATTTACAGCTTCAATAGCACTTTGACTACTATGAGCACGTCCAAGAAATTTGAGTTTTTTTTCATCAAAACTTTGAACTCCAAAACTAATACGATTTACTCCTAAATCAAACATTTCTTGTTGCCAAGAAAGAGTTGCTGAATTTGGATTCGCTTCAGTTGTAATTTCAGCATTTTCAATTAAATACGGTTTTATTAAATCAAAAAGCTCTTTGTAGCTTGAAGCTTTTATAGTAGAAGGAGTTCCCCCACCAATAAAAACAGTTTCGATTTTTTTATTTGTATTTATTAAATGTCTTTTTAAATTATTAGCTAATTGCTTTTTTAGTGCCTCCATATAGTCATCTTTTAACTTAAATTTAGTTGTATATGAGTTAAAAGCACAATAGAAACATTTGCTATCGCAAAAAGGTATGTGTATGTATAAAAGCAATTTTTAATCCTATATTTATTAAAATATCTCCCTAATTATAAGGAAAAGTATATTTATGACTGATAAAGAAGAGATTATTAAAAAAGAGAAAAAGAATTTTAGACCAAATGTTGCAGCTATTATATTATCATCTAAATATCCAGCTAAGTGTGAAATTTTCATAGCTTCAAGAACTGATATAACTAATGCTTGGCAATTCCCACAAGGTGGAATAGACGAAGGGGAAAGTACTAAAGAAGCATTATTTAGAGAGCTTGAAGAAGAAATTGGTACAAAAGATGTTGAAATAATTGCAGAATATCCAACTTGGGTTTCTTATGAATTTCCTCCAGTAATTGCTCAAAAAATGTACCCTTATGATGGACAAAAACAAAAATACTATTTAGTGAAACTAAAAAAAGGCGCAAAAATAAATATAAACACTGAAATTCCTGAATTTAGTGAATATAAATTTGTACCTACAAGAGAGATTTACGATTATATAACTTTCTTCAAAAGAACTGTTTATAAACAAGTTCTAAAATATTTTAAAAGTGAAGGTTATATTTAAAAAGGAAAGAAAAATAGATGTTAAAAGTACTTAAATTCGGTGGAACAAGTGTTGGAGCATTAGATAGAATTCAAAATGTTGCAAATATCATTAAAAAAATAAGAGATGAAGGTCATGATGTAATTGCTATTGTTTCAGCTATGAGTGGCGAAACAAATAAATTAATCGAGTATGCTGAATACTATACTAAAACTCCTGAACCAAAAGAGATGGATATGCTTTTAAGCGCTGGAGAAAGAGTAACTTCAGCACTTTTATCAATTGCATTGAATAATATGGGTTATAAGGCTATTTCTATGAGTGGAAGAGAAGCTGGAATTTTAACAGATAATTCTCATACAAAAGCTAGAATAGAAAAAATTGATACATCAAATATGCAAAAAGCCTTAAAAGAAGGTAACATTATTATTGTTGCTGGATTCCAAGGAGTAACGCTTGAAGGTTCTAGAGTTACAACTTTAGGTAGAGGTGGAAGTGATTTATCTGCTGTTGCTATTGCAGGAGCTATAAAGGCTGATGTTTGTGAAATTTACACTGATGTTGATGGTATTTATACAACAGACCCAAGAATTGAACCAAAAGCTAAAAAATTAGAAAAAATCTCTTATGACGAAATGTTAGAACTTGCTAGTTTAGGTGCAAAAGTTTTACAAAATAGATCTGTTGAGATGGCAAAAAAGTTAAATGTAAATTTAGTATCAAGAAGTAGCTTTACACCTGATGTAGAGGGAACATTAATTACAAACGAAGAGGAAATTATGGAAAAACCAATAGTAAGTGGAATAGCTTTAGATAAAAATCAAGTTAGAGTTGGAATGTATGGAGTAATTGATAGACCAGGAGTTGCTAGTGCAATTTTTACAGCACTTGCTGATGCAAATATAAATGTTGATATGATTGTTCAAACAAGAGGACTTGATGGAACAACTGATTTAGATTTTACAATTCCTACAACTGATTTAGAGATTTGTAAAAGAGTTATGACTCAATTTACTGCTGAAGCAAAAAATATTGATTACAATGAAGCTATTTGTAAAGTTTCAATAGTTGGTGTTGGTATGAAATCTCATACAGGAGTTGCTTCAAAAGCATTTACAGCATTAGCAAATGAAAATATAAATATAAGAATAATCTCTACAAGCGAAATTAAAATTTCTATGATTATAGATGAAAAATATGCTGAATTAGCTGTAAGAGCACTACACGACGCATATCATTTGGATAAATAATTTGCAAGAATTTTTAAATTGGACAGTTGATACAATCAGGGAAGATAGACTTATATCTCCTTGGTTAGAAGAGAAAAAATTTGAATGGACTCCAATAGTTGCTAGAAATATAACAAATATTTTAGATAAAAATTACTCAGTTATCGTGATTACTGACAAAGAGAGAGATTGGTTTCTAAGTTATATTTTATCAAATATAAACTCTTCAAAACTAAATAGACCATTTTTACCATTTTATGATTTTAGATCTATATTTGGATATATAGATGGAGTAAAATCCGATGATGATATTACGAATATAAAAGATATGCTAAGTATTTCATTTCCAAATGGATATAGTTTTTGGTATATAGGGAAAAGTCAAGATAATAGAGCGAATATTGCAAAAATTTCAAAGAACTCTTTTCTTTGGCTACTTGATGAAGAAAAACAAGATGCTATAAATTTAAAATCAAATGATGAAGCTTTAGATATGAAACTACTACAAATGTTTAGATTGTATAATAAAACATTAAGTGCAGCTCTATTTGCTCAAATAAATGTGGAAAATTGATTTTGCAAGATTTTTTCTTTAAATCTCATATTTTACTTGTAGATGATATTCAAGATACATTAGATAAACAAATTTTGTTGTATCCAAAACACTCTACAAGAGTTATAAAAAATGAAGAAAAAGATGAATTTCAAATAGCACAAGCTCAAACAGCAATAAAAGAGGCTTACATTGCTACAAGTGAAGTAAAGTATATATTTTTATGTGGAGCAACTTTTAGAGTTGAAGCACAAAATGCTTTACTAAAAATTTTAGAAGAGCCTCCATTAAATATTGTTTTTATTATATTGACAAATTTAAAAAACACCCTACTTCCAACTATATATTCAAGGTTACCTTATAAAAATTTAAAAATTTTTGAAATAAAAAATGAATCGAATTTAAATATAAAAAAATTGGATTTAAAAGATATCTACAATTTTTTAAAAGACAATCAAAAGTTATCTAAAAATGATGCAAAAATTATTGTTGAAGAAATTTTAATAAAAATAAAAAATGAAAAAATTGAGTTAAAAGAGAAAGAATTAGAAGTTTTTTCTAAATCTATAAAACTTTTAGATTTAAATTCAAAACCCGTAAATGTATTGACTCTTCTTCTTTTAACTTTATTTAACAAAAAGATTTAATTATGGATATTTATAAAATTTCACTAAATGATGCTAATGCATTTTTAACAAAGCTTAATTGTGATAATAGTGGCGTTAAAATAATGTCTAAAAAAACAAAAGTTCATACTTTCTTAATAAAAAATATGCATGTTGGTGCTGCAAATATTTTAAAACAAGATGCATTATCTATAGGAGCTGATTTAGCTGTTCCAGAAGGTGTTATTGTGGCAAGAGATAAACATGTAAATGTAATGCTTATTGGAACTATAAAACATATTGAAATATTAAGTAAAAAAGAGTTAGCTCAACCTTTTGGATTAAAAGAATTAGCAAAGGTGTTAAAAAGTTTTCTACATGAAGAAAACTTTCCTGTAAAAATAATGGGTGTTTTAAATGCAAATGAAGATTCATTTTTTAAAAATAGTAGATTTGATAATTCATCAGCTTCTCAAAAAATAGAAAAAATGATTGAAGATGGAGCCAATATTATAGATATTGGTGCTGTTTCAAGTAGACCAGGAAGTCTTCCTGTGAGTCCTGAAATTGAATTAGATAGAGTAAAAGATATAGCTCAAACTATTTATAAGAATAAATATTATGATAAAGTTCAATTTTCAATAGATTCATATGAACCAAAAGTTATAAATTATGTTTTAGACCATGGTTTTAAAATAATAAATGATATAACTGGACTAGAAAACGATAAAGTTTGTGAACTTGTAGCAAAATATAATGCAACAGCAGTAATTATGCATATGCAAAATAATCAAACAAATATGCAAAATGATCCATATTATGAAGATGTAATAGTTGAAATTGACAATTTCTTTAAAGAAAGAGTTGAAAAAGTAAAAAATTTTGGTGTAAAAGATATAGTTTTAGATGTTGGAATTGGTTTTGGAAAAAGTTTAGAACACAATCTGCTTCTACTTAAAAATTTAGAACATTTCAAACATTTTGGATATGAACTTTTAATAGGTGCGAGTAGAAAATCAATGATAAATATGATTACTCCTACAGAAGTTATAGATAGGCTTCCAGGAACATTAGCAATTCATTTAGAATCTATTAGATATGGTGCATCAATTATAAGATGTCACGACGTTAAAGAGCATTCTCAAGCTATAAAAGTTTTTGAAGCAATAGAAAAGATTAATTAGATATTTTTATAAAAAGTATTTCCAATCCAAATTTGGATTGGAAATTAATATACAAAGAGTTAAGAATCTTTAGATTCTGATTCTACTTCTTGATTTTTTTTACATAAGATTTTTTTGATTCTATTATTATTTATCTCTAAAATTTCATATGTACAATTTTCATCTTCAATTATTTCACCAACAACAGGTATTCCACCAATTAAACTTATAATTCTTCCACCAATAGTCACAGAAAACTCTGTTTCATCGAAACTTATATCTAAAATTTCTTCTACTTTTTCAATATTTACCATACCATCAAGTTCATAAGTATTTTCGTCTATTTTTTTGATAGTTTCTTGTTTTGGATCATGTTCATCTGTCGTTTCACCAATAATTTCTTCAAGGATATCATCCATAGTAATCAATCCTGAAGTTCCACCATACTCATCTACAACCAAAGCTAAATGAATTCTACTTTTATTCATTCTTGTAAGGATAGAAGAAATTGAAGTATTCTCTGGAACCATAATAATTGGTCTTACAAGCTTAGAAAAGTCACTTATATTGTTTTGTAAAGCACTATTTAGTAAATCTCTAGTGTGAATCATCCCCGTTATATTATCTTTTCCACCATGGCAATATGGATATCTTGTATGTCTTGAATTTAATACTCTTTTAATATTTTCTTCAAAACTTTTCTCAGAGTTAATACAAATCATATCTTTTCTTGGAGTCATAATCTCTTTTGCAATAGTTTCTGAAAAGTCAACTGCATTTTTTATAATTTCACTTTCAACAGAATCAATATAACCACCCTTAAAACTTTCATTTACAATAATTCTAAGTTCTTCCTCAGAGTGCGCTAAATCATGAGCAGTTGCAGCTTTAACTCCAAGCATTCTTACAAAGAAAGCAGCAACAATATCAAAGAATCTAATAAGAGGATAAAATACTATCCAGAATAAATACAATGGTCTTGCAATATATAAAACCATAACTTCAGCTTTTGCAATAGCAACTGACTTTGGTACTATCTCTCCAAAAACAACGTGTAAAAATGTCACAAGAGCAAAAGCAATAATGAAACTTACTGTATGTAATAAAACAGAATCTCCAGCAAAATATGATGAGAAATTTGATTCAATAATTCTGGCTAATGCAGGTTCACCAATCCAACCTAATGCAAGAGAAGAAAATGTAATACCAAGTTGTGTAGCACTTAGATATGTATCAAGAGAGTTAGACATTTTTAATGCCAATGAAGCTCCACCTTTTTTTTGTTTAACAAACTCTTCAAGTTTACTTTTTCTTACTTTAACAATTGCAAACTCAGATAGAACGAAAAAACCATTTAGAAGAACTAGTAGTACTGCTGCTATGAGCATAAGAATGGACTGTATATCGGGATCCAAAAATTTTCCTTTAATTTTAAATTATTTTTAGCTATAAATATAAACTAAATAGACTTAATATTTGCTTTTTTTATTAATTTATACTTTAATATACGATTAATTTCAGTATTTATTAAGTCTAAATTTATTAGATAGAATTCTATCTAATAAATTACATACCTACTCTTTTATAATTGTAATAACCAATTCTCCAACAACAAATCCAAATTTTTTCATTTTAGAATGGTTAATGATAACTTTTTCATCTTGTAAATGAAGCCAATCTTGAACACTTAAATCAATTGTAGAACTTTTGTATGGCACTCTCATAATATAATCAATCATAACAGTATTTCCATTTGCTATCATTGGACTTTCACCTATAATATCATTTGCTGTTGCTATAAATTTTTTATTTCCGATTGGCTTTAGAGTCCAAACTCTTTTCATCTCTTCACCATCATCATAAACAAAATACTCGTCTAGTGTTCCAATACCATTTTTATCCCATGAACCAACCATAGTTCCTTTAAATGATCTAGTTATTTTCCCACTTCTATCTTTTACTATTCCGTAAGCTTTTAAATTTCCATTAAAATATTCTTGCGGAATAAACTCTGGTTTTGTATTATTAAAATCTTCTATTTTCATACTTGAACATCCTGTAAATAAAATTATTGTTAAAAAAATAAATATTAAACTTTTCATGCTATTAATCCTCTATTTAAATCTATATTTTGATCTCTTGTAAAAACTAATTGATGAAGATTTATATTTCTTGTTTTAAATGCTGCTTCACAGTAGTTTAAATACATTCTCCACATTCGTATAAAATATTCATCAAATCCTAATTTCTTAACTTCATCTAATTTTTTTTCAAAGTTTTCATGCCAAATATTCAAAGTTTTTGCATAATCTTCAGTAAATTCTTCAAGATGATTTAAATTTAATCTTGTATGTTTACTTGTAACTTGAAGAATTTTTGAAATACTTGGAAGATGTCCTCCTGGAAAAATATACTTTTGTATAAAATCTGTTCCTTTTGAATAAGCTTCATATCTTTGATCCGGCATTGTAATTACTTGAAGTACTAAAACTCCATTTGGTTTTAATAACTCTTGGCACTTTTTAAAGAATATATGAAAATACTCACGTCCTACTGCTTCAAACATCTCAACAGCTATAATTGCATCAAAAGTACCATCTAAATCTCTGTAATCTTTTAGTAAGATATCAATTTTATCTTCAACTTTATGTTCTTTAAATCTATCTTCACAAAGTTTTTTTTGCTCTTTACTTAAAGTCACAGTTGTAACATCACATCCTTTATCATTTGCCAAATGAAGTGCCATAGCTCCCCATCCTGAACCAATTTCTAGAACTTTAGAGCCCTCTTTTAGATTTAATTTTGATGATAATTTTTCTAATTTATTTTTTTGAGCTTCATATAAATCTTGGTTTTTGTCCGAAAAAACTGCACTTGAATACATCATAGTTTCATCAAGCATTAATTTATAAAAATCATTTGATAAGTCATAGTGCGCAGATATATTTTTTCTTGAATTTGTTTTTGAATTTTTTCGTAAACTATGTTTTATTTTATTAAAAACAGGCATTAGGTTTATTAGTTTATTTTTTTCATTTTCACTTGTAGTTCCAAGATATTCTGCATTTAAAAGAGCTAATTCTATAAGTTTTGTAAGATTTGATGTTTCAAAATCTTTATCAATATAACTTTCTGCAAACCCAATATCTCCATATAATATAGTTCTTGTAAAAAATCTATTATTTTTTATCTCTAAAGTGATTTTTTCTTGAAGTTTACCTTCTCCGTAAAGTTTTTTATTTTTATCTTTATAAATAACTTCTAAAGTTCCTATTTTTATCTTTGAAAAGAAGTTATCACCAAATTTATTCCATAATTTCTGCATTTTTAATACCTCCTTATTTTGTCATTTTCTCGTGGAGAATAGATTTTTAAACCCTTTATATACAACCTAAAAGCATGATAAAATGTTCTAGTTACCACTAAAAAAGTTGCAAACATATATCTTAGAAATATTTTTAATATATTTTTAAAATTATAAGGTTTTGATTTTGAGTTAAAAACCGCTGTTAATTTGTGTTGTTCATCTTCATATAAATCTATTTTTATGAATAATTTATTTTCATCATACTTTAGCTCAAATGCATAAATTCCCTCACACTTAAAAAATGGTGATACATACATATCTTTTTTTACAACACCAAAATAGGAGTTATTCTTTTTTTCAAGTTTTACGGGGTAAACAACCCTACCATTATTGTAGTTGTGAACTTCAGCTAAAATATGAGTTGGAGAATTTTCTTCATCAAATAAAACTAAAACACTAATTGGATTGAAAACAAAGTTTAAAACCCTTGGAAGTGTTATAAATCTCATTTTTGATGTAGCTTTTAAATCAAATTTTTTTAAAAGTTCTTCTATATTTTTTAAAAAATCAATACTTGTTCCAAAATGGTCAGAACTTTGTAAACTCATAAAATTTAATTTATTTAATGAAAAAATTCTATTTTTCAAACTTTCTAAATCAAATACATCAATATCTAATAAATAAAAGTTATATTTAAAATCATATTTTTTAGGAAGAAATCTTTTATGATAAATAGTTCCTTCATAAATATTGTGATTTGATATATTTTTCATTTAAAATTCACATCCAAGTTTCGAAGCTACTTTTGTAGCACTCAAAAGTCCATCTTCATGAAACCCATATTTCCAGTATGCTCCTGCAAAATATGTATTATTTTGTCCACATATTTCATCTTTTCTATTTTGCATTTTTATAGCTTTTGTATCAAATTGAGGATGGTCATAAGATATTTTTTCAATTACATTATCTATATTTTGAGTTTCATTTAAAGAAACAAAATAATTTTTTTTTGTTTTTAAATTTTGTAAAGTATTTATCCAATAAGTCAAAGTCACAACTTGATTTTGTTTATTTGAACTTGTATAGTTCCAAGCTGCATACATTTTTTTATCTGAGTATAAAATATTATTATCACTATGTAAAACTGCACTATTTTCTTTATATTTAAAAGCACTTAAAATCTCAATCTCTTTTTGTGTTGGATTTTCTAAAATCTCTAAAGCTTCAGGTGCATGCATAGCAAGAACTACTTTATCATAAAAAGATTTATTCCCATTTCTATGAATTAAATAAACCCCATTTTGTTCTCTTTGAACTTTTATAACATCTGAATTTAAAAATATTTTTCCAGAAATCTTTT
>RRZU011698636.1_pt1 | contig 51576 bp, 39 predicted proteins | sample 2165561 | NCBI WGS metagenome assembly RRZU01 (sample SAMN10456909, study PRJNA506462) | wastewater metagenome | isolation source: wastewater sludge | place: USA: Moscow, Idaho | reverse complement strand
GCGCACAAACCAGGAAAAAAATAACGGTATAAAAATGGTTGCGATCGTAGTCGCCATGATCATGCCGCCAAAAACACCGGTTCCCATCGATTGCCGCGCTGCTGAACCGGCGCCGGTGGCGATTACCAACGGAACCACGCCCAGTATAAACGCCATCGAAGTCATCACGATCGGGCGAAAGCGCAGTTGCGCGGATTGAATCGCTGCCTGTGTAGCATCCACACCCTGCTTCATCCTCTGGTTGGCGAACTCAACCAATAGAATCGCATTCTTCGCCGTCAACCCGATCAACGTCACCATACCGATCTGAAAATAAATATCATTGGGCATACCGCGCAGCAAAATCGCCACCAATGCACCCAACATCGCAAAAGGAATCGCCATAATGACGGCTATGGGCAATGCCCAGGTTTCAAACTGCGCGGCCAGAATCAAGAAAACCATCACGACCGCAAGACTGAAAGCAAAGATTGCTGCCGATCCCAGTCTTTTTTCCTGAAATGCGGCGCCGGTCCAGGCAATTTGATATCCTTCCGGCAAGGTTTCAGCCGCAATGTGTTCGACCAGCGCAATGGCTTCGCCGGAACTGACGCCGCTGGCGCCGCTCCCCATGATTTTCGCCGCCAGCAGACCATTGAATCGCTCCAGTTGTTCCGCACCGACGATGTCTTTTACTGTGCTCAAGGCTGACAAGGGCACCATCGAACCGGATTCCGCGCGCACGTAAACTTTTCCCAAGTCCTCCGCTTTCATACGAAACGCGGCCTCGGCCTGCAATTGCACGCGATACGTCCGTCCAAAGCGATTAAAATCATTCACATAAAATGTTCCCATGGTACTTTGCAGCGTGTCATAAATATCCGCGATAGCAACACCTTGCGCGATGGCTTTAGCTTCATCTACTTCGACAAAATATTGCGGTACCGACGAACGCAAAAATGAATTCACTGTGGCCAGCCTTGGCTCTTCCCTCAACGCCTGCATGAACTCATTCACAACCACGGCTAACTGTGCAGTATCTGAGCCCCCACGGCTCTGCACAAACAATTCAAATCCGCCGGTACTGCCCAATCCCCGTATCGCCGGTGGATTAAAGGCAATCGCCAGACCATCCGGCTGCTCGGCGCCTATTTGAAATATCTTCTTGACCGTTTCTTCCGCGCTGACCGTGCGTTCCGACCAATCTTTCAAACGCAGAAATATGGTCGACACATTCGTTTTGTTCCCGCCACCAATAAAATCCAACCCATTTACTGCAAACTGAAAAATCACCGCGGGCTCCTTACTCATCAGCTCAGCAACTATGGCGTCAGCGGTCTGCACGGTTCTTGCCAGCGTAGCACTGTCCGGCAAAATTACAGCTGCAATCACGAAACCTTGATCTTCCGCAGGAACCAAGCTCTCCGGAATATGCTTCACCAGAAACATCAATCCCACAATCACCAACGCAAAGATCGGTACACATCTGATCGAGTGGCGCAGACTCAAGCCCACCATGCCAACATAAAATCTGCGCACTTGCTCAAAATGTTTGTTGAGCCAGGTAAAAAAAATCGATTGACGATGTGCCGGTCGAAGTAAAACCGCGCACAAAGTGGGCGTTAACGTCAAGGCCACAATTCCGGAAATAACACCCGCCACCGCCACCGTTACAGCAAACTGTCGATACAACTCACCGGCTATGCCCCCCAGGAAGGCAACCGGAATAAAAACCGCCACCAGAACCATAGTCATCGCTACCACGGCACTGGATACCTGCTGCATCGCTTTGATCGCCGCATCAATTGGCGTTAGCTTCTCCTGTGTCATTAACCGCTCGATATTTTCCAGCACCACAATCGCATCATCGACCACAATGCCGACCGACAGCACCATCGCAAAGAGTGTCAAGGTATTAATCGAATAACCTAACAACCAAAGCCCGGCAAACCTGCCAATTAAAGAAATCGGAATGGCGATGATGGGCACCAGCGTGGCACGCCAGCTTTGCAGGAACAGATAAACCACCAGAACGACCAGCAGCATGGCCTCTGCCAGAGTTTTTACCACCTCCCAGATAGAGGCCTTAACAAACACGCTGATATCGTATGAAACAACGTACTGTACCCCTTCAGGGAAATAATGTTTCAGTTCATCCATCTTGGTTTTGACCGCCGCGGCCGTATCCAGTGCGTTAGCACCAGAACGTAAAAAAACACCGATGCCCAATCCGGGCTGTCCATTCAGTAAAGTCCGGGTCGCATAGTCTTGCGCACCCAGTTCAATCCGCGCAACATCTTTTAGATAAAGCACGCCGCGCGCCCCATCCGAACGCAAGATAATATTTTCAAATTGTTCGGGTTCTAATAACCGGCCTTTTGCAGTTACGGTATAAACCAATTGCTGGTCGGCCAACGCGGGTTCCTGTCCTATTTTACCAACGGCGGGTTGCGTATTTTGCGCGCGGATGGCGCTGGCGACATCATTGGTTGTAATGCCCAACTGCGCCATCCGATCTGGTCTCAACCAGATTCGCATGGAATAGTCCTGGGCACCAAAAATTCTGGCTTCGCCAACGCCCGGCGCACGCCTCACGTCATCCAGAATATTGTTGGTAATAAAGTTGCTTAGGAATAGCGCTGTGTGCTGAGGATCCTGGGATGTCACCGCAAAAACCAACAACAAATCATTGGTGCGTTTCTGGATAGTAATACCGGTGCGCCTGACTTCATCGGGCAGACGTGCCAGCGCGGTATTCACTTCATTGCTGACATTGAAAGTAGCGCGATCGATATCGGTGCCAATCTCAAACGTGACGGTAATCGTCAGGCGCCCGCTCGAATCAGCGCTGGAATTAAAGTACAACAATCCTTCAATGGCGCTGAGCTTCTCTTCAATCGGTGCAGCTACTGTTTTAATAACGGTTTCGGCACTGGCCCCTGGGAAGTTCGCGGTTACAATGACCGTCGGTGGCGTAATCCTCGGATACTGCTCGATCGGCAATTGCATGGCGGCCGCCAATCCTGCAAGTACAATAATGATCGACAAAACCGATGCAAAAATCGGCCGCTCAATGAAAAATCTAGCCATAAGTTGGATTACTGATTATTAAGATGGCACATTGTCAAGCGACGAAGATACCGCATCCCGTAATTGGGGCTCGACAATTTTACCGGGTGACAGTTTAATAAGATTATCCACGACTACCCGATCCCCCCTGTTTAATCCATCCAGAATAATCCAATCCTTGCCGATCCAATCACCTGCGGTAACAGGGCGCTGTGTAACCGTATTCTGCTCATCGATAACGTAAACGAAGCGTCCAAAATCCGAGCTCAAAACCGCAACCTGCGGAACTCTGAACACAGTCTCGGATTCCCCGGCGGTAACCCGAATCCGTACAAATTGACCAGGCAATATACGCTGATCTGTATTGTCAAAAGTAGCACGTAATTGCTGTGTTCCTAACAAGGGGTCAATTTTACTGGCGGCAAAATTGATCTTGCCTTCTTGTTGATATTCAGATCCATCCGGAAGAATCATCCGCACACTACGCACATTTTTTTCATTCAAATGTCCGCCAAACCTGGCCACTTCATTATCAGAAAAGCTAAACCGCACCCATATTGGAGACAATTGCGTCAACGTTGTCAGTAGGCTGTTATTGGCAGACACCAACGCCCCTTCGGAAAATTGCGAACGCCCGGTCACACCACCAACAGGAGCTTTAACCGTAGTATAGGAAAGATTAAGTTGTGCTTGTTGCACACGAACTTTTGCCGCCTGCAGGGCGGCTTCTTCTATCGCCAAATCCGCTGTGGTCAATTCATGAGCGCGCTGACTGACAAAGTTTTCAGCTAGCAATTGCCGTTGGCGATTCTCGTCGCTTCGGGCACGCAACACCCGAACTTCCTGTTCGCGCAACACTGCTCTGGTCTCGTTCAAGGCATTTTGAAAAGGCTCAGGATCAATTAAGAATAACGGCTGCCCGGCCTCAACCGCCGCCCCCTCGTTATACAAGCGCTGAAGTATAATTCCGCCGACACGCGGGCGAACTTCAATCTCTTTCGCACCTTCAGTTTGCGCAATCGTTTCAAGACTCATGGGCATATTGACTGGTTCAGCAACCATAAATGTCACCGCAATGGCTGGATTCATTTCGACTATTGGTTGAGCTGGCTCATTGCTCCCACAGCCCAACAACATAAAGCACGCTAGCCCATTGTAAAGAAAATGAATCTTCCCTTTTTTAACAAATTGTTGTGAAACTATCTGCATAGCCGGTAAGAAACAAAAATGATTCAGAAATATCAAAAAAATAGGAATCGTCACTCGAACAATTTGCTCAATAAGTTATAAATTTAGCATCCATCAATTATGGAAAAACCACAAAAGCATAATAGGGTTCTGTATAATGACTGTGATGATAGCTTGACGGACAATGTAGAAGTATTGCATAGATGAAGATAAGATATTCCTCATTATATTATTTTACCTGCCTACAGATACACAGTGGAGTGTTTGCACCGACGGATCTGTTTTATCAGATTGATCCTGACTATTGAAACTGGTGCCAATTACTCAACGCTGCATGATTCGATCAGCCATATTTATTTTTAATACTAGAAAATTAAAGGTGCATTAATATGCCTATCCATATTTTTATTGCCATATTGACTTTCTGCATGATATCGGTAGCAGTCAATGCTCAGGCATCCTTGAAGTTACCTGAAACGGTAAAAGTTGATCCAGCCGCGCTGACCAGTGAGCCCATGTGCGATCCAATCATTTCTGCCGCATGGCGCGAAGCCCAGGAAATTGAAGGCGTCAAAATTGAAGCATCCCCAGGTTGCAGTCCGGATAACCCCGCGTGGATCGTAGCGGCGGTCAAGGGAACCAATAATATCTCGATGGATACCTTGATGAAAACGGGGCTTTCACCCGATGCCATCATTAAAACCGATGATCTGGACGGCGATGGCGACCCTGACCGGATTATCATTAAACTGGAAATCATGGAGCTAAACGGCAAAACGCCGGATTTCCCAGGAGTGCTTCCAACCTTTGATATTGCCCCCGGCATTCAACCCGGCGCATGGGTTTTTTCCCCCAAGGCCAGCGGCATGTCGACCGAGAATTTTGAGAGCATCCGCGCCAATCCGCTGTTGAGACTCCCTTCACCGGTCATTCGCGTTGAAGTCGGTGATATCGTGCAAATCGTAGTAGAAAACACGCACTATTTTCCGCATAGCCTTCACCTGCACGGCGTTGATCACCCATTCTCGCATGGTGATCATGGTGGTCAAGACGGTGTGCCGCAGACCAGCGAAGTAGAACTGATGCCTGGCGAACGTCGCGTCTATGAATTCCAGGCGCGCCAACCAGGTACCATGTTTTACCACTGTCACGTGCAAACGCATACGCATTTGGCGATGGGACTGGCCGGGATGATTATCGTGGAAGAAAACAAACCGAATAACTGGCTGCAAACCTTAAATATCGGTGCGGGTCATGTACGGCATCCCTCCGTTGCCGTGCGTGAGCAATTCGATCAGGAATATGACCTGCACTATCATGCAATGGATAAGCAGTTAGGGGAGATCATTCAGAAACATAACGACCCCAGACTCATTGCGCGTGATATGAACCGGCGTTATGACATTACCGATTCAACCGAAGATTATTTTACTCTGAATGGCTTGTCATTTCCTTATACGCTCAGGGAATCGCTCATCATTGTCGAGCCGGATCAAAAAATCAAACTGCGCCTGCTAAACAGTGGCGGCGAGCAAATTGCCATCCATACACACGGCCACCATGCCACGATCACGCATTATGACGGTGTAGAGCACAATCCAATGGCTCAGATTATGCGTGACGTGTTTGATATAGCTCCAGCACAACGTATTGATCTAAAGCTGGAGACCGTCAACGATGGCAAGCACAGTTACGGCGAAGGCGACTGGCTCATTCATGATCACCGGGAAAAAGGAATTACCACGGATGGCATGGCCGAAGGCGGTAGCATGAGCTCAATTGTCTATACATCCTATTTGGGTAAAGACGGCATGCCGAAGGTGAGTCATTTTGGCATTGATCTGAATAAATATTTCACTAAGGAATACTTCGAAGGCAGACTTCCCATCTGGCAGGATCTCGATGAATGGGCAAGCCTGGGATCACCTGCCGGACAAACAGGGCTTGACGCGGCAACAAAAACCTCGTTGCTCGATGTACTCTACGGTTTATTGGCAGGCCTTCTGATCTATTTAATTTTCGCCAAAAGGGGGCAAATTAAGCAAAGCACCACAGCAACGTTTGCACGTCTAAAAAGCTCCAAAGGGAGTAACCAATAATGGCTAAGACTATAACAATTATTCTCTTGCTTTCTGGCATCCTTGTTTTCAATGCCTATGCGATTGCACAACAGCAAGATAAACCTAGTGAGCACGATCAGCATGACCATAGCGGTCATGACATGGATCATGATGCGCATGACGACCACAGCGGACATAGCATGCAGCAGGACGAGCATGATCACAGCGGTCATAGCATGAGCAAACAGACCGGCCATGCAGCTGAGCATGGTGCCGCCGACGATCATGGCCATGAACACGATATTGATCACAGTGCTCACGATACCGATATACAGGCTACGGAACATGGCGATCTCCATCACCATCACCACATGGATCACGATGACCACATCATGGATCACGAAGGCACCATGATCATGGGACAAAATCTGGACAAACTACCCAGCAGCTGTCAAAGCATTTCGGAAGAAGTTGAGATTACGGTACGTGCCGGCAGAAAGTATTCTGCAAAATTCCCCGGCACTGCTTTCGCATTCGATCAGCAACAGTGGCACGTGAAACCCTGCTCGAAAGTTACCTGGCATTTTATTAACGAGGATAGTGTCCGCCATCAATTTATGATGCACGGCCTGCCTAAATATCTCTATAAATATGGCATGTTTCATCTGGAAGTTACCGGCCCCAAAACCGTATCCGGCACGATTATTGTGCCGGGCGCCGATGACACCTACCTAGTACATTGCGATATTTCTCATCACATGGAAAAAGGCATGAAAGCGCAATTGGTGGTGGGAAAAGGCGGAGAAGATATTCCAAGTATTCCGGGTTTGACAGCTTACACAATCAACGACACCTACGAAGCGGAAGACCTGCCGAAAGTATCAGACAAAGCTGAGCAAAATGCCATAGTCAAGCAAATCACTGAATTCACAAACGATAATTTTAAAAATTATGGAATGATGCTGATTGGAGCGCTCATCGGATTACTTCTCATACCGCTATTTAAGAAAATCCCATTGCGTAAAAAGAGTGACTGATGAGTAGTTGTACTATCCAGCTTTGATTTTTGAGTCAATCAGACGAACCCAATTTTCAAATTGTCTGATTGACTTGAGGTGCCCCTGAATTGATGTTGATGGTTAGTGTGTCTTCTTCGACCAGGGAAATCGAAAACCGCCTTTATCACTTTTCTGAGTATCCAAGCTATCCACCTCCGCACCTGAATCAGTCGACACCGGTGGATCATTCTTGTTTTGCTCATTCGTGTTGTGCTGACTTTGCACAACTGCCTCCGGAGGCTTAGTGCTGAGTAATTGATTAAGCTGCTGCGATAAATGATGGGCTGTATCAATACTAACTGCCATCCTGCTGGACAATTTCACATTGATCGCATCCGGCAATTTTTCCCCCGATATAGCCATTTGATTCAAAATACTGAGGTTCTGTGGATCAAGAAAACCAAAATCGACAAGCACAACACCCTGCCCAGCATTCACAGTCGAAAAATTGGAATACAATGGCTGTCCCGCCTGTTCATTCGGTAACATCTTGATACTAACCTTTTTCGTCGTTTGTTGTGTTTTCTCATTTTTGTCCGGAGTCAAAATTTCTTTTTCATCAGCCATGTGTTTCCCCAATTAAATAATATTAATCACATTAACAGGTCGTTGAAAAATGTTTTTGAAGCAGCTGATGCAAGACAGCTGATGCAAGACTAAAAACAGGTAAAAAAGTGTAGTTTATGCCTAATAAATGAGCACTTTGAACTTGTTTTTAACACCGCAGCGGCAATGCAGTTAGTTATTCAACGGCTTTTTAAACTACGCACCCGCTCTTAACACCAATTACCCAAACATAAAATTAGAAACTTCCCGCTATTTTTTTTGCAGCAATTGATTCAGTTGATGCGCTAAATTGTGTGCAGCTTCAATACTCAGAGCGATCCGGCACGACATTCTTGCTCCGACAGTATTCGGTACTTTCTCGCCCGAACGCACCAGTCGATTCAGCGTATGCATGGTCTGAGGATCAAGGAAGCCAAAATCCATAATAACAATTCCTTGCCCCCCCTGAACCGAAGCAAAATTAGAATATAGTGGCTGACCAGTATGCTCACCCTGTTGCATCCTGACATTGACCTGCATTGCTGCCTGGCTTCCGACTGCCTCCGCCTTATTCGCGACCGGCACCTCGTTTTGTTCAGTCATTACTCTTCTCCTGATTATGATGCAATTTTAAATACCGACACCTCTTGCAACCACTCAAAGTTCCATGCTATTCCAACATAATAGTCTGATTTCATCAACGGCAGGTACACATTTTTCCGAGAAATTCAATACTGCCAATCATCAAAAACATCGACTCGAGGTTCCTCCGATAGCCGTTTTTGATCTTTTAACCAGCGCTTGAAGTATTTGTCATCAGTCAGTTGCTGCAAATCCTGTTGCATCGCGATCAAGTCTCTCTCGAAACATGATTCCTCAGTTCTGAGACTGCGATGCAGGTTAGCTACACTCACCGTTTCATAGGATTTGAGGCCAAATTCATGGCGCGCATCGTGACGCTGCTGTTGTAACTCGCTTTCTAATTCCTGAACTTGCTGTTTGAGTAACAGCGTCAACGCAGCAATTTTCTCTTCCGCCATTTTGGCAATGGATGCAGTGTCCGTTAGTTCAGCTCGCAGTTGGATCTGCAGCAGGGCTACCAAATCACGGCGATCGTAAGCGGCATTGGCTTCGCTCATTAGCACTGTTTTTCGGTCACGTTCCTCGGAATCAATAGCGCGGTCGGGATGCAAGGCACTGACCAGTTGCCGAAAAACCTTGCGCAGTGTGATTTCCGCCGCTTCCTGATCTGCCATGGCCTGGAGCTGAGCGGCGCTGGGTTTCTTTTTGCGAAACCGAGCCCGTTGCCGCGCTTCCTGTTCTGCTGCTTCCGCTTCTCGCAAACGTTCCATGCCTGCTCTAAATACGTCTTGCGCAGAGTCCAACGACTCGTCATCGGGCAGCGGCTCACCCAGCATATCTTCCATCATTTCACGCATGTCCATCATGGCGGCCTGCTCTTTCTGCTCCAAACTTTCTCTGCTGTGCTTATCGTGCAACGCTTTCATTTCCTCGTCCCCTTGAACAATCAGCTGCATGCTGAGATTGCAAAGTATGGTCGCGGCAATGCGTTGTTGCAGGGCACTTAAACCTTTGTGCTGCAATCGGCTATCCAGCAAAAACACCATTTCGCGCACACACAGGTTATAGCGCTCACGCAATGGTGTCAGTTTCTGGTGGTACACAGGGCGATGCGCATCACGCATCACCTGCATTTCAACCAGTTGCACTTTCAATTTATCAATGCGCTCCAGTAGCCGGTTAAAGCGCTGTTGACTTGGCGATAACTGATCATTCTGCGGCGTCAATTTGAGTACCGTCGCAGAGTCGTCTGAGGTTTTCTGGTCTATATCTTCAATCTCGCTGGAAAATAAATCGGGCTGATGACGCATTTGTTGTCCTGTTAAATCAGTAGGTGAAATGAATACAATACCATCAAGTTAAGCACACTTACACGCGTGTCTTTACTAGTAGCCTATGAATATTTCTGGGAAATATTTCAGTCTTCACACTGCACACTTTCTAACCAACGAAACTCGATTGATGGCTAGAATGATTGAGCCATGAGGAAAAAACCTGTAAATTGACGTACCATTGATGACTCTATTGCTTCGTGACTCTCATGACCCGGATGACTAAAACACTTTCACCATCGCTGTATTATATTCTGACATACGGCTTTCTCGGCAGTTTTTTCCTTTTAACCGGCTGCCAATCATTCTTAACCCAAACGACGAAATCAGCCAATCCAGCGGCTCGTTCATTGCCCATGCCGATTGCCAGCCATGAATACAGTTTCGATTCTGCCCGTGAAGATGTAGTGGGTAAATTACAAATCATTACCGCCCACGAGGACGATACACTTTCTGATATCGCTCGGCGCTTTAACCTGGGTTATGAAGAAATCGTCAGCGCCAACCCTCAAGTCGATCCCTGGTTACCGAAAGCAGGCACAAAAATCGTGATCCCAACCCAGTTTGTGTTACCGGATGCACCACGTCAGGGCATTGTGATCAATCTCGCCGCAATGCGGTTGTTTTATTTTCCACAAACCAAAGCGGGAGAACCACAAAGGGTCATTACGCATCCGGTCGGTATCGGGCGCGTGGAATGGAAAACACCGGAAGGCATGACACGGATCACCGCCAAGAACGAGAATCCCAGTTGGATACCAACCCCCTCCATTCGCAAAGAATATGCCAAAAACGGCAATCCACTTCCTGCCATCGTACCACCGGGACCTGACAATCCAATGGGTGCTTATGTACTCAGACTCGCCTGGCCGAGCTACGCCATTCATGGCACCGACAAACCACCCAGCGTTGGCTTACGTGGCAGTCACGGCTGCCTGCGCATGTATCCAGAAGACATCGCATTCATTTATAACGATGTGCCGGTAGGTACACCGGTTCGCGTGGTCAATCAGCCTTATCTGCTTGGCTGGCGCGATAACACGCTGTATTTGCAAAGCTATGCCATTTTAGAAGACGATAAGCGCAATCACACCACATTGCTTAAGAATTCATTGAGTGCTGCGCACGCATCGTCCAAAGCAAAGCTTGATTTACGGCCTCAGGTTCAGATCAACCAGGCTCTACTCAATGAAGTCATTCAGAATCCACGTACGATTGCGACGCCAGTCACACAACCTGAGTTGACACTGCAAGCCTACATTGATTTTGCAAAACGTGTACAAAACACGCTGCCGTTCAATGCAACCTGGGACGGAAACATGGATGGACATTTAACAGCAGCCGCAGTCATAGAGATGGCCGATAGAGACGAAGTTCGTACTCGATAAGTTCAGTACGTTTCCCTCAAAATTCGGCAGCGCACATTCACAAATCAATTTGAAGGGGCTGCGATACATACGCTCATTTACTTTCTGATCCTGCTCCCGATGACTTTACAATCAAATTTAGCTCCAGCTGACACGCCACCAATCCGCCTGTTGATTCACGGTGGCGCAGGCGGGATGGAGCGCGGCAAACTGACCGTGGAACGTGAACAAGCGCATACCCAAGTGCTGACGCAATCACTGGCTGCTGGCTATGCCATACTCAAGGCCGGCGGCAGCAGCATTGATGCTGTGATTGCAGCGATTGCGGTAATGGAAGATTCACCATTGTTCAATGCCGGCAAAGGCGCAGTATTCACTCATGCCGGGCACATTGAACTGGATGCATCGCTCATGGATGGCGCAACACGCATGGCAGGCGCCGTCGCAGGTGTCACCACAATTCGCAACCCGATTCGCGCTGCACATGCAGTGATGACCCAGAGCGCCCATGTCATGCTGATAGGCCAAGGTGCCGATACCTTTGCCACCGAACAAGGACTGGAAATCGTCGATCCTTCCTATTTCCACACCGAACTCCGCTGGAAACAACTGCAAAAAGCGATTACTGAGGATCGCATGCTGCGCGATCATGATGCCGATGTCGACCCCAATGCACCGCAATCCGGTAAGGATGAAAAACGCGGAACCGTCGGTGCTGTCGCATTGGATTATCATGGCAATCTTGCCGCCGGCACATCAACCGGCGGATTCACCAACAAACGTTTTGGACGCGTTGGAGACTCCCCCATCATTGGTGCTGGAACCTATGCGGATAACCGTTCGGTTGCGGTATCCGCAACCGGCACCGGAGAAATGTTCATCCGCGCCGCAGCTGCATTCAACACGGCGGCACAGGTTCGCTTACTACGCACTCCCATTGCCGAAGCAGCCGACAATGTGTTGGAAGAAATCGCCGCTATCGGTGGCGATGGCGGTTTGATCGTTCTCGATGCCAAAGGTCAATATACCATGCGGTTCAATACCAAAGGCATGTACCGCGGCGCTATCGGCAACGATGGCATTGCATGGACAGGGATTTATGCTGGGAATGAAATACCGCAAGAGAATTCCCGTAAATAACAGTCAAATATCTCCAGATTAACGGACAAAGAATCCACTAAGATGAAAAACTACCCAGTAAATCCCGGCAGCAAACTCCAGCTATTACAATGCGATCCCGACGATACCGGTAGTTATGAGAAGAAAAGCCGGCAAGACAAGAAGAAAGCCAAAGCCGTCACAGAAAAATTAACCGACCAATTGAGCGAGCTACAAGAACGTTTGTACGCTAACGGTGACCGAGCACTGTTGATCGTATTACAGGGGATGGATACCAGTGGCAAGGATGGCACGATCAAGCATGTGATGTCCGGTGTCAATCCGCAGGGATGCAAGGTAGTGACGTTCAAAACCCCTTCTGCAGAAGAGCTTGGTCATGATTTTCTGTGGCGCGTGCATCAGAAAGCGCCGTCCAAGGGACAGATTGGCATTTTCAATCGCTCGCATTACGAGGATGTGTTGATTACCCGCGTGCATGGGTTGATATCAGATAAGGCGGTCAAGCAACGGTTTAATCAGATCAAGGAATTCGAGGAATTACTATCCGAAAATGGTACGGTGATATTGAAGTTTTTTCTGCATATTTCAAAAGATGAGCAGAAAAAACGCCTGGAAGAACGCATCAACAATCCGGAAAAACGCTGGAAGTTTAACGCCGGAGATCTGGAGGAACGGAAATTCTGGAGAAATTATCAGAATGCGTTTGAGGCCATGCTGGCGGCCACCAGCACCGATGCCGCACCTTGGCATATCGTACCGGCCAACCACAAATGGTATCGCAATTTGGTCATCGCCCACCATGTCGTGAAGGCACTGGAGAGTATGAAGTTAAAAACGCCGCCGGCCCCCGCAGACATCAACTTTAAAACATTGAAGATTGAATAATTACAAATCTTTCCAGCCGCATTAGCCTACGGCATTCAAGGCAAGGAGTCCGTCATGGAAGTCGAACTGAAACTAGCCCTGCATCCACGCCATCGAGCGCGGCTCCAGCGCCACCCCCTGTTAACCGCAGTCACGTCGGAGCAACACCCACTGTTGAGCATTTATTTCGATACCGAGAAATTTGACCTCATGCGACGCGGCATTGCTTTGCGTTTGCGCTACGTGAATAATCGGTGGATTCAGACACTAAAAGCCGAATCACAATCGGTTGGTGCATTAACAAGCCGTCCAGAGTGGGAAGTAACGGTCATTGATGGCAAACATCCGGATTTCTCCGCATTGCCGCCAGTAGCGCTGGATCTGCTCGCTGGTATCAAGCTCAAGCGCATCGCACCGGTATTTACTACTGAATTTCAGCGCGCCACTTGGCTAATTGATAGTGCGCAAGCACAAGTCGAGGTAGCTCTCGATAGCGGAAACATCTATGCCGGAGATGCCTGCAGCGATATTTGCGAAGTTGAAATCGAGCTTAAATCAGGAACACCTGAATTTCTGTTCGATGTGGCAACACGATTGCTGGAACACGTATCGCTTCATGTTGAGCCCCGCAGCAAAGCTGAACGCGGCTATATTCTGAGCAACGCAGTGACTCCTGCTCCAGTCAAAGCGGTTCAACCGATGATTAAAAAAAATCAGCCGACTAAAGATGCCTGGAATGCAATCCTGCAAGCCGCGCTGGTACAATTGTCCGCCAACGTGCCAGGCTTTCTGGAAAATGCGCACGACACTGAATATCTGCATCAACTCCGTGTTGCCTTGCGCCGTTTGCACACTGGCGCGCGACTAGCGAAATCACTAGGGCAAGCAATACCCGACTGGAATCGACCACTACGCGCGTTGATGCAGGCGCTGAATCCGGCGCGCGACTGGGATGTATTTCAGCAGGAAATTTTGCCTGAGATTCTGTTGATTCTGGAATCATCCACAGGAAATATCGAGATTGACGATACAGCCTCCGCTTTATTGCAAAATACTGCCTCACTTGCCCGCCAGCAATCGCAAGAGATATTGAGCAAGCCCGAATTTACCCGGCTCGTGCTCGATATCGGTCGCAGCCTCTTATCTGCCACACCTACTGAAGCCCAACAACAAGAGGCAAAAACATGGGCCAAGGCAGTTCTCGACAAACGTTGGCAAAAACTACGCAAAAGTTGTCATGGCTTCGCCAAATTGGATGCCAGCGGTCGTCATAAGGCACGCATCGCTGCCAAGAAGCTGCGTTACGTAGCCGATGCTTTCGCGCCGATCTACGGCAAACGCGCTGATCATTTCATTGTCGCTTTATCGGCATTACAGAATGAATTGGGATATACCAACGATCTGATTATCGGCCAGCAATTACTCCACAAACTCCCGAAAAAAACGGTCATGCTTGGCTTTGAGCTCGGTCGGCTGAGTGGTGCATTGGAGTTTGCAGCTGCGCAGCGTGCACATTTACCCACTGCAGTTTGGCGGCGGCTGGCACGATCCAAATTATTTTGGCGCTAGGCGCGCTCAGAATCTCACTGCGAGAATTCAGAATTTAAATGCCGATACACAAGTTTCACTCGGCTTATCTCGAACGGTCATCCATGTGAGTGCAATAACCACGCAACAATACAGACAGATATTACGCATCCCGCCAAAGCGAGGCAGGCATTGCTGCGATATTTCCGGGCCAATAACGCCTGAGGATATACCGATATAATAAAAGGCTGCGCCGAGTTTTTCGACTTTGCAATAATGTTCGTGTCCGGTTCCAAAGCCAGCTGGTCGTGAATCTGTTGCGCTTCGGATCGCGCTTCCTGACGCGCAGTCTCCCACTCTTCCTGATCAATATTACCGTCCTTATTGGTATCAAATCGTTCCCGCAATGCCAGCTGATCTTGTTTCCAATCGTTGATCAGATTGATCATTACGCCCCGAACTGATTTCTGCGTTGTAGCAGACCAGGTACTGAATTGTCCCAGTATATACAGTGATTGACCCGGCAGCACCAGCCATTCGGTGTAACGATAACCGTTGGCCATCGCATAAACGATTGACTGACTTTCCAATATTTGCGTACGAGTAGGCCATTCGGTATTGCCGTACCATACCAATTTCTCATCGCCACTGACTTCCGCACCGCGGGGATCCACAAAACAACTGCTTGCACCATCTGTTAGTTTGAACCGGTGATCGCTGATAGTTTTGTACACGACATTCCATCGAGTTTGCGTGCGGCCCTTTTCGACAAAAGATTCCTGCTGCTCGATTTGGCTGCGATACCAAAGACACGGATGGTGCGAGAGTGGCGCAAGTATGGGTTGATCATCAACCAACTGCCCCTTTCCCTCCAATTCAATATAACCCTGATGCGCGGAACGTAGCTTGGCGGTCGGCGTATTCTCAATGATCCGCAATCGTTTCCAATTACGAGTAAAGAAATAGAAATTAAGCAGCGCAACCAATATCGATGCGCCCAGCGCAAATTGGAATTCTTCGGGTGTAAATCCCATCGGCAAGGGAATCATGCTAAAACAAACTATTAACCGAACAATTTAGCGATATTGACATCCTGTTTATCAGCATCGCTAAATTCCAGCAAATCGCGTGGTTTGAATTTAAACCAATGAGCAATGATGGCATCAGGAAATTGCTCAATCCGCACATTATTAATTTTGACCGCTTCATTGTAAAACTCACGACGATCTGCGATGCTGTTTTCCAGTCCGGTAATACGCACTTGCAAATGTTGAAACTTCTCACTGGCTTTCAATTCCGGATAGTCTTCCGCAACAGCAAACAGATTGCCCAACCCAAAGCGCAAGCTACTTTCCGCAGCACCCAATGCGCCGATATTACCCGCCTCCCGCGCGCTGGCCACCTGTGAACGTGCCGCAATCACCTGCTTGAGCGTTTCCTGCTCAAAACCCATATATTGCTTGCAGGTTTCAACCAGTTTGGGAAGCTCATCGTGACGCTGCTTCAAAAGAATATCAATATTCGACCAAGCCTGGGACACGGAATGTTTAATATCCACCAAGCTGTTATAGAGCATGACGCCATATACAAAAGCAATGGCCAACGCTGCGATAGAAATATAGAAAATAATGTCCAACGTCACTCCTCCTATAAATTACATAAAACCCAATATACCTTAGAGATCCATCCATATCTTGATTGAAAAGATACAGGTAGTGGCTTTATTTCATTGCATCGAATACTAAAATTCTGCAATACTTGTCCTGATCATGAGCGATTGACGAATGATATCGTGTTTATTTATGTTTTTTGAATTTATAGCTGCAATCAAGTATTAGGAGTTACTCATGCATGTTTCAAAACCCTCATGCCAATTAATCAAAAAATTATTGGTTTTTCTGATCATTATTGGCTGCGCTGAAGTTTCAGCGCAGCCCGAGGAAAGCAAAACCGTCACTATTATGCTCGGAAAATCCGGCCCTGAAGGCTGCGAGTTACTCGGAGAGGTGAAAGGATCTTCAAAAGAAAGTGAAACCGAAAACGATACCATGTCTTATACCGAGCGACTGATCAAAGCCAGGAGCAATTTAACCAATGAGGCGAAAAAATTGGGAGGAAATAATGTGCATATTGTCCATTCCAACAACTCCGGCAGATATGAAATTCCCGGCTTTGATAAGGAAATCCTATATATCGGAAACGTTTATCGATGTCATTGAGGCTAAGTAAGAATTGAAGCTGATCATCACTCACTTGCGCCTGCCTTCAAACGTGATCCATTTGATTTTCCTTAAATATTTACTTTTGAGGAAATTTGTTGAAATATTCGATGAGTGTTACTATGCCACGTCTCGAGCCATATTCTTTAACTTAATTTTTTATCATTATTCTGGAAAGCCAGATAATATAAAATGTTTAATTAGCAGAATCTCACATCAGCGCTCAGAGATATCTAAATAAACGGGGTTGCAAAACCCACACTATTCATTTGTAAACGAGGTTGTCATGAACAAATTAATTTTATCCCTTTCAGTGGCTTTTTTATCTCTACTATTAGTAAGCTGCTCGGGACAAGAAGGAACTGCTGAAAACATAGGTAAAGAAATTGATCAATCCATAGATAGCGGCAAAAAAGCGGTTAATGAAGTTATAGAAAAAGTAGCTGAGAAAATTGAAGAAATTGAAAGTTCGTTTGAAGGGCCTGCCGAACAAGCCGGTAAGGAAATTGACGAAGCAGTTGAAAATACCGCAGAAAAAGTTGAAGAAGCCAGCGATACATTAGAAGAAAAAATTGAAGAGGCTGGCGATACATTAGAGGAAAAAGTTGACAGTGCTGACAGCAGTAAGTAAACAGCGCTTCGATACTAATCGGCAATGACTGAAGGTCACGCTAACAACTGAATGCAATAATGACTTGGTCGTTAGCGTGACTCAACACAATAAATCCGAAATCTCAAAACTCACTTCCGTTTAAAATTTTTCAGTCTCTTGTCAGCCTCTGATTCTGATAATCTGTCAGCACACCAACCAAGATAATTACCACACCGACTGCCCTATAAAAATTTTGTGCACGCTCATCGTCGGAAAAACCCAGAACAAAACGCATGAATCCAAAATCCTTGTTGAGAATATTAACTTCCTGGATTGAAGGGCAGTCTTTTTAATCGATTAGAATCGTTTTCGAAAAATTTATTATCGATCCGATGCTAGCGCTTCTACTGTCAGAGACATCAATCCCTTTCCTTCACGTGGCATCTTACTGTGCGTCATTTTCTCATAAATTGAGAATGTGCAATCCAGACAAATTTGCAGCAAAAGTTGCAATAAAGCACCCCGCCGCAAGCAGCGGGGTATTAATTTCGCTCTTCAATCTGCTGGTTTTCAACCAGCTTTCGCCCCAAGGGGCGGGGAATTAAACCCGGAAGAGATTAAAATTTGAATCCACGCAATCTATATGTCCAGACGTTAACAGTGAAGCTATCACCAACACAGGAAATAACTTGCAATCAATCACTTAATTAAACAGGCAAAAGAAAGCAATCGATAAACCTTGAGCACTTGGCTAATTTACGTATAATTTACACTCACTTATATCCAAGAGTTAAATTTGCATCACGTTGAATCAGTTTAATTCTCATAATCCATGCAACAGACCACATTGCATAGAATGAAGGGGGAAATTAGAACGCTGTGAATAAAGACATAACTCAACAGATCACCGCCCCAACCAATTATTTTGATCTCACCAATCTTGAGCAAAGCAAGATTCTTCAGTTCCAACAGGAGATTCTTGAGTTAATCGTATTGGGAAATAATTACAAAGAAATTTGTGAAAAAATCTGCCTGTTGATAGAGCAACTCTTAGACAATGCAGTGGCATCTGTCATGCTATTGGACAAAGATAAGCAATGCATGAATGTGTTCGCGGCACCCAGTATTCCTGCAAAATGTATCGCACAGCTCAATGGTTTGCGTCCTGGCCCTGAAGCGGGATCTTGCGGCAATGCAGTTTTTCGTCAAGAAGCAGTCTATATAGAAAGTACGCTTGATGACCCACGTTGGCAAAGTATCCGAGAAATAGCCATCGATTTTAATATTCTTTCCTGCTGGTCAATGCCCGTGCGTAGTAAAGGTGGCGAATGTATCGGCTCGTTTGCGCTTTCCAGTTTTGAGCATCGCATGCCGAGCGTATTTCACCGTAAATTGCTTCAAATTGGATCTTTCATTATTGGAATTGCATTAGAGCAACAAAAAATGAATGAGCAATTGTATCTTTCCAGTAAAGTTTTTGAAAATAGCACTGAGGCAATCATGATTGCCGATACGAATAAGGTCATAATTTCTATTAATAAAGCACTGAATACAATAACTGGCTTTAGCGCAGAAGAGGTAGTAGGCAAGCCCACATCAATCGTGGTGTCCATTAGGCACAGTGCTAAGTTTTTCCAAAAAATCTGGCTAAGTGTTAAACAATCTGGCCACTGGCAAGGTGAAGTGTGGAATAGGCACAAGTATGGACAAGAATACCCGGCATGGTCAACTATCACTTCGGTATCGAATAACAATGGTTCGAGCTGTTACTATCTCATTAATTTTTCTAATATCACAGATAAGAAGAAATCGGATGAAATTATATGGCGGCAAGCAAACTATGATTCGTTAACCGGCTTACCAAACCGCAATATGTTTTATGACAGGCTAAGCCATGACATAAAAAATGTCTCTCGTGCAGGAACACTCTTAGCGGTGCTGTTTATCGATCTCGACCGATTCAAGGAAGTCAATGATTCGTTTGGACACAGTGTTGGCGATGCTCTGCTGATAGAAGCAGCAAAGCGGCTCAATGAATGTGTTCGAGAAACCGATACGGTTGCACGCCTGGGCGGCGATGAATTCACTATTATTCTAAACGGACTCACTGATCAGAATTGTGCGGAAAGAATAATCCAGCTGATTTTACTGGAATTGACTAAGCCATTTTATTTGAATACTAAGTTAGCCTATGTCACGGCAAGTATTGGTGTGACATTTTTCCCTGCTGATGCGAGCAACGTGGAAATTCTGATGAAGAACGCTGACCAGGCCATGTATACCGCCAAAAATAATGGACGCAACTGCTGCAGTTATTTCACTTCCAGTATGCGTAAGGCAACAGAAACCCGATCAAGAATTGCCTATGAATTGCGCCACGCTTTAATAGAGCAACAGCTATTTTTAATGTATCAACCCATAGTAAATCTAACAACCGGCCACATCCATAAAGCCGAAGCCTTAATACGCTGGCAACATCCAGAACGCGGAACAATTTATCCAATGGAATTTATTTCCATTGCAGAAGAATCCAACCTGATAACTGAAATAGGCGATTGGGTATTCAAACAAGCTGTTAGTCAGGTAGCTGCGTGGCAAACTAATTACAATACTAATTTTCAAATTAGTATTAATAAATCACCCAAACAATTTATCAGCAAAATGAGCGATTGGGTGAATCACTTACGTGAGAAAAAACTGGAAGGTCAAAGCATTATCGTTGAAATTACTGAAAACTTGTTGCTAGATGTCCATGAATTAGTCGTAAAACAATTATTAAGTTTCCGCGATGCAGGAGTACAAGTAGCCATTGATGATTTTGGCACAGGTTATTCGTCACTCTCTTATTTAAAAAAATTCGATATCGATTATCTTAAGATCGACCAATCCTTCATTTCTAATCTGGATAGTAAATCTAATGACAGAATCTTATGTGAAGCAGTGATTACCATGGCGCACCGTCTGGGTATGAAAGTCGTCGCTGAAGGGGTGGAAACAGATTCGCAGAAACAACTTTTAATCGCCATGGGCTGCGATTACGGACAAGGTTATTTTTTTAGCAAGCCTTTGACTATAGAACATTTTGAAGCTTTTCTTCAACAAACACCTTGATGAATTATAATGTTTTAGCCAGCTAACCTATTTAAGCACAGGAGATGCTTATTATTTTGCGGGTCTTCTTTTGTCAGATATCAAAAAAATTCTTTTAGTGTGATCACCACGTCACGATGCAAAATATGGCTTTTCGCTTCTGATCTGATCCCTCACCCATGAAAATATTACCGCGGATATCCCTTCTTTTTATTTTTATTTCATCATCTTCAGGCTGCTTATCACCAATTGCATTGAGCAGAGCAGTTGAAGTTTATGATGACGCCGCTATCCGCGCAGAATCCAAGCAGCTACTGACTAATATCGCACGCGCCCAGCATCATGAACCGCTGCATTTCACTCAAATCTCGAGTATTGCGGCAACTTTCAATTTTAGCGCCAATGCGGGTGCCACACCTGCATTGACCGGAGAGAGTGGCGGTTTATTGGCACCGATATTTGGCGCTGGTGTTGCGGAGAATCCAACTTTCAGCATCGAGCCGATTGCCAGCGATGAATTCATCAAACGTATTCTGACACCCTTCAGTCAACATAAGCTGACCCTATTGCTACGCCAACACTTCAATATAGATTTAATGCTGCGGATGATGGCACAAGAAGTGCATTTGCATCAAACCAGACAACAAGAAACCGCCGACCATACTCCAACCAGAGAGCAGAGGCACAAGCATCATCTGCGCCGCGATTTTGTAAAACCATCTGATCTTCCAGCTGTAGGCTCTGAAGTTAAAAATGACGATGAATCGTTTCTTCCCGGCGTTCAACTGACGAAAGAACAAGAGCATCGCCTACGCAACCGGCAGCGGATACATTCGCGACAAACGACATATCATAATGATCCATCGGACCGTACTGGATATGAGATGTTTCGGCGCATTGTGCTGCATCTCTCGGCTATTCAGGATCAAAAACAACTGTATGCTGAACCGCTGACATTCGAGCGCAACTGGACAATTCCTGCTAGCGCGATTTCTCCGGAAGGACTTTTTCAAGCCATAGACAAAGATTTCACCGTAAGCCACGACGGAGAAAAGAACACCTACACATTGAGCAAGCAATTGCCAGGCCCCATTCTGATTACTAACTACGATCCTGATATTCTATGTTGCGGGGAACGAGTGGATTTATACAACCTCATTAATCCGTGGATAGAAAATGATGTTGCTTTCGACATCCATCCCGGTTATCCAGGAGGTGAATGGCCCATCCGAGGCGCTTTTCGGCTGAGAAGTTTTCATACAATTCTGAATTTTCTTGCTCACGCACTGAATGAACAAGCCGAATATTACGTTGAAAAAGATCCGCGCACTCCTCCCATCGCAAACAATGAAAATCCCAGTCACACCCTGGGTCTTATCGTTGCGGATAAATTGCCTGATGGAACAAACTTATTCACCTATTCACACGGCAAATATTATGCAATTGAAACGACAGGTGCAAATGCGCACTGGAATCGCAATGCATTTCAATTGCTGAATATCCTGTACCGAATGACAGTGACGGACACAAAATCGCTAGGCTTACCGATTACTATTTCGAAGTAAATTTTGGAACCAGGAAACTACCGGGTCATGCATCAGGACTGGATTTAACATTCTCATCCTTATTCTAATGCATGCCTCATTGTCCGGCTCATAGCGATAGCATGAGGATATCAAATGCAAGACCCGAACATCCCGATGAATTATTCATGCTGATATTATTGCTCCAGGTACAATTGACGTGGCAACACCGTCTGAGGCCGTTAAAAAGCGTCCTAATTGCCATAGCATGTATTTTTTATGTGAGTTCCACAGCTTATGCGCAAGAGGATATCCCAGATCGGTCACAACAACCAGTTACAAAAAAATCTTCTAAGGATAAAAAAAGAAAAACGGGATTATTCGTTACTGATTCTGGATCAGAATATCGATGGAATAATGGCGAAAATAAAATACGCTTAGGAGGATTTATCCAAGCCGACTCGCGCACTTTTTTTGAGGATGCGGGCGAAGCAAGTAATGACAATTTTACCTTCCGCCGTATTCGACCCGTGCTTGAAGTCAGGTTTGGTAAAGTTTACAGCTTTTACTTTATGCCTAATCTGGAATCGAATCTGGGAATTCTGGATGCTTTTTTTGAAAGCAATTACATCAAACCATTCAATCTTCGTGTTGGCAAGTTCAAATCTCCGTTTGGATTGGAACGCCTGCAGTCAGCGACCGCATTAGCTTTGAACGAACGAGCCTTCCCCACCAATCTGGCGCCTAATCGCGAAATTGGCGCGCAAGTTTTTGGCGATATCCTCTGGGGTACCACCGAATATCAGATTGGTATATTTCACGGTAATGTTGATAATGGTTCAGGCATAGGTGATAGCGTTATTAATTCAAACAGCAGCGGTATCGATTTTGTTGCGCGCATTTTTTCCCACCCGCTGAAACATATTCACACCGAATTTCTCCGGGGATTGGGATTTGGCGTTGCCTATAGTTATGGAACACAATATGGCAGCGCGCAACCAGGTAACGCGCACTTGCCAACCTTCATATCACCGGGTCAACAGTCGATTGCATCATACGCACAAGGTGCTTTTGCCGATGGCAGCCGCGAACGAATCGGCCCGCAGCTTTTTTATCACTCTGGCCCGTTTGGGATCATGGGGGAATATACAATTTCCCAACAGAATATTAAGATTGGAGCCATGAGTGATAAAGTCGCAAATGATGCTTTTCAAATTCAATTATCCTGGGTTCTCTTTAATGGCGATGCCTCATTTCGCAGGGTGCAGCCACATAATCCGATAACGTTTGAAAATATCAGCGCATTGGGTGCCGTACAATTGGTCACACGCTACTCGGAACTCAATCTTGACACCAAAGCATTTGCGCACGGCTTATTTAATTTGGATCGCTCAGTCAACAAGGCTCAGGATTTTGGAGTAGGCATTAATTGGTATCTCAACCGCAATGTTAAATTCCAATTAAGTTACAATCAGACGCATTTCAACGGCGCAATGGGCAGAATCGATCGGCCTACAGAAAAAATATTATTCTCACGCATGCAGCTCGCGTTTTAATTCCTGACTTTATCAAATCGAAATAAGATCATAAAATTCATACTATTGAAAATGGATAAAATAGACAAAGAACTGGATGCACGCGGCTTGGTTTGCCCTCTGCCTATCTTACGCACCAAGCAATCACTTGCTGGCATGATCAGCGGACAAACCCTGAAAATCGTTGCCACCGACCCAGGTTCTATGATTGATTTTCAGGTTTTTTCCGAGCAAACGGGGAATGAATTATTGTCTATGTCACAAGCAACCGGTGAATTCATCTTCGTACTCAAGAAGCGATAGATAGTCTCTAGTTAACAGACTGTTGGAAAATGTTTTTGAAGCAACCAATACAAAAGATAAAAGTTGCTTAACAACTGGAGTGTGCAGAATTTTTCAATCACCTCATCCAATCGTTGTGTCACAAACAGATACCCAGTGTCACTGGTGTGATCGTTCAGTGGAAATTACATTCGCGCCTGCAAATCAGATGCTTTATAGAGCTCGTCGCCTATAATGACATAATAATCACTCGAGTTAACCCGCTTATTATTCTGCATTCTGGTAAGAATTTCCTTGAGTTGTGAGCCGCGCACGAGTATCGCCTGATTGTAATTCACAGCCACGTCCACAACATCGGATATTGCCCTGGCTTCAATCTGGCCTGGTGCCTCGGCACCGCGCTTGATGAGAGCGACGGGCAACTCGGTTACTGGCTGATCCTTTATTGTTACATACTTGATATTCCGATCGCTTTTATAATCATCGCTCACTGCGTAACGCGTATTATCAAGCCGGTTCAAGTCAAAATTCCCATTCACGACGATAAGATAGAGTTGATTTTCTGTCACATTGATATCCTCATCCCCGGACAGAGTGGCGATGGGAATGGGTTGCTGTGGATGAAATGGGCTATCGGCCGGAACCGCGTAACTCGCCACCTTGCGACAAGCAAGCAACGCGCGCGTACTGCCTGCAGCAAGGGTAGGAATTCTTTTGGGATCCATGCCCTCTAGTAACTTCAACGATTCATCAGCTAAGCAGTGGCAGAAACTCGACTTGCCTAACTTCATTGCATCATGCAGTTTTGCGTAAGCGATGTTATACGTCATTCCGCATTTTTTTACTACCTGCGCACGAATTTTCTCCGGTTGCACGCACCCATCGACGTCCGTCGTCAGCACTTGGTTCACCACATTCGCATAACCAGTAGATGCATCTCGCTCTCGTGCCGCTTCAAATTTCTTCCCAATGCAATCGCAGTCATAGGCCACATTCAGCAGATTATTATTTCTACATTGCGCTCGCACTTTTTCCGTTTCTGTTTCCGAAGATGCAGGTGTAACCGCCCACGCAAAACTAATTACGAGCACGTACAAAAAAAGATTTATAACTCTCTTTGTCATTCTCACTCCTATTTCTCACGGTATTGCTGAGTAAATTGCTTCTGGGTCAAAATATCAGTCTCAATACAATTTTGAATCACGCGATGTTCAGTATGGATGCATAATAAATTAAATCTGCGTTGAATGAAACTCGCGGATTAACCTGCATCCTTAAACGGGAAAATATGCTGTGAGTCAATCTTTGCTTTCATTTCTAGCGTTCTTGCCACTCCTGTTGGTTGCGGTGCTGCTGGTTGGATTCAACTACCCTGCGCGGCGCGCAATGCCGCTAACGTTTATCGTAACCGTTATGATTGCACTGATTGTCTGGGAAATGCCGGTCAATCGAGTGATCGCATCGACTCTACAAGGTTTGATTTTAACCGGATCTATTTTATGGATCATTTTTGGCGCGATACTGTTGCTCAATACGTTGAAACATTCCGGTGCCATTACCACGATCCGGCAGGGTTTCTCTAACATCAGTCCGGATCGGCGCATTCAGGTAATTATCGTAGCCTGGATGTTCGGCTGTTTTGTTGAGGGCGCTTCAGGGTTTGGTACGCCGGCGGCTATCGTCGCGCCGTTGCTGGTCGCTCTGGGTTTTCCAGCGCTGGCGGCAGTAATGGCGGGGATGATGGTGCAATCCACGCCGGTATCGTTCGGCGCTGCAGGTACGCCGATTATCGTTGGCGTAAGCGGTGGATTGGACCAGACAGGCATCACCGAGCAATTAATCGCGGCTGGCTCCAGCTGGGAAGATTTCTATCGTTTGATTACAGGTGAAATTGCCATAATTCACGCCATGACCGGTGTATTGATGCCACTGCTGATGTGTATGATGTTGACCCGTTTCTTCGGATGCAACCAATCCTGGACGGAAGGACTTGCGATCGCGCCTTTCGCTATTCTTTCCGGACTCGCGTTTGTTGTTCCTTACGCATTGGCAGGCATATTCTTAGGGCCGGAATTTCCATCGATCGTTGGCGCACTGGTCGGATTAGCCATCGTCGTGCCTGCGGCTCGAGCCGGTTTCCTGACGCCCAAAAAACACTGGGATTTTCCTGCTGCCAAAAATTGGCCGACAGAATGGATTGGCAGCATCGAAATCAAGTTGGAAAATTTGACTGCAAGATCCACTGTTACCACCATGTCAGCCTGGTTGCCCTACGCACTACTGGCAACCTTGCTGGTACTGTCGCGGGTCAACACCGATATGAAAACGTTATTAAGCCATCATCTGACATTCAGTTGGATTGACATATTGGGAGAAGAAAGCATTTCCGGAAGCATCGAATTCTTATATTCATCCGGAGGCATTATGATGTTCGTGGTTATGGCGACATTCTTTCTGCATCGGATGCAACTCAGCGAGCTCAAAGCTGCACTCAAGGAATCTTCGCGTACTTTGCTCGGGGCAGGATTCGTGCTGATTTTCACCGTACCGATGGTGCGTATTCTGATCAACTCCGGGGTCAATCTGGCCGATTTTCCAGCCATGCCGCAAGTGATGGCGCAATGGGTTGCCAGCACCGTGGGGGATATTTATCCGTTTTTCGCCCCAGCAGTGGGTGCGTTGGGCGCATTTATCGCCGGTTCCAACACCGTATCCAATTTGATGATGGCGCAATTTCAATTCGATAGTGCACAATTGATCGGTGTATCCAGCGCATTGCTGGTCGCCGTGCAAGCGGTTGGTGCCGCTGCGGGTAACATGATCGCCATCCATAACGTAGTCGCAGCATCCGCCACAGTCGGCTTGTTAGGACGCGAAGGAAAAATCATTCGCATGACCATTATCCCAACACTGTACTATTTGATCATAGTTGGCGTGATCACGCTGATTGCAATCCATACTCCCTTAGGTATAACCGACCCCCTCATGTAAAATAAAATAACTGGAGAGGAATTGAGTGGAGGGATGTTATAACTAATATCCATAAATTGTATACTTCCCCTTGTGCTTCTAAGAAGACCTCACTGCAGAAGGCCGAAGCATCAATTTACATTCATTTAAAATAATGACTATCGTTTTTTCACAACTTTTGACCCTATGGATTTAATAACTCAAGGATTGCTTGGCGCCACAATGGCGCAATCAGGTGCCAGGCAACAGGAAATGCGCATAGCAACTGGCATTGGTTTTCTGGCTGGTATTGCAGCGGATGCCGATATCCTGATTCAATCTGAGAATGATCCGTTGTTGAATATCGAATTTCATCGTCATTTTACCCATTCGCTGTTTTTTGTGCCGCTGGGTGCCTTGATTGTTGCTCTGTTGTTGTGGCCGTTCTTGCGCAAACGTTTGCCTTTTGCTCGTTTGTATCTTTTCACCTTTCTCGGGTATTGTTTGAGTGGTGTACTGGATGCGTTTACCAGTTATGGTACGCATCTGTTCTGGCCATTGAGCGACGAGCGCGTGGCGTTGAGTATCATTTCGGTATTGGATCCGGCTTTCACCCTAATTCTGTTGATCGCCGGAGTGACGGCATACAGGAAATACAGTCATAAAGCAGCCCGCATCGGATTACTGCTCGCAGCGGCCTATTTGTCGTTCGGCTGGATGCAGTTGCAACGCGCAGAAACTGTCGCTGAATCATTGATTGCAGAAAGGGGGCAGCAAGCAGAACAACTACTGGTGAAACCAACACTTGCCAATTTGCTGCTATGGCGCTCAATTTATGAGTTTGAAGGCAAATTGTATGTGGATGCGATTCGTGTCGGCTTATTCTCTGAGCCACGCATTTATCCAGGTGAATCGATTGAAAAATTTGTTATGAAACGTGACTTGAGTACACTGCCGGTCTCTTCGGTACTGGCGCAGGATATTGCACGTTTCAGTCATTTTTCTGCGGGATTGCTGGCGATTCGCCCGGAGCAACCCAATGTACTTGTTGATGTACGCTATTCGAACTTACCCATGACGCTAGCACCGCTATGGGGCATCGAGATAAATCCGGAGCAGCCGGAACAGCACGCAAAATACACGCTCTATCGAGATGCATCCGGTGCCACTCGGGAAAAATTTATCACCCTGCTACTAGGCGGGCATTTATTAGACTAAATCAATTATCGTAAGTCACCGGGAAACAGATTAACTATCCGGTGTCTGCTTGTTTTTTTCCAACAATATGCGCTGCAGTTTATGCATGAATAAACATGGCTAGATGGCTTAAACACCTTCTCCTGGGCATTGTTATCGGCTTGACGGGAGTCATTGTGCACCTTTCTCCTGCAGGGATATGGATGGAAGAGAAATTTGGTTTGTATTGGTTGTTTCATTTGCGCGGAGCAATAACAGCCCCAGACAACGTCGTCGTCGTTGCCATTGACCAACCTTCTGCATCCCGGCTTAATTTACCTACGACTCCACACTCATGGCCGCGCGAATTACATGCACGGCTTATCGAGCAATTAACCCAGGCCGGGGCACGTATCATTGTATTTGATCTTATTTTTGATTCTCCCAGCACAATAGCTGCGTATGATCAGAAACTGGCATTTAGCATGAAAACGGCGGGTAATGTCGTGCTGGTTGAAAGACTGGTCTATGAAGATAGCGCGCTTGCCACAGATGCAAACGAACAAAATTATAGCCGGATTGTTAAGGAAGGGCCTAAACAGCTCCTGCCGATTATTGCCAATGCAGCCAAAGCCCATGCACCTTTTCCTTTGCCCAAAATGGAAAGAGTCAATAATTATTGGGTTTTTAAAACCGATGCCGGCGATATCCCCACGATACCCACAGTTGTTTTACAAATCTTTGCACTACCCATTTATGAAAATCTAGCCCGGTTATTGCATAGGGTTGACCCGGCCTATGCAGCGCAACTTCCAATTAAAGAAGAGGCTTTGGATATTGAAGATTTAATTTTTACACTACGTGATCTCCTGCACAATTCATCTAGCCTTGCACATCGTTTGAAAATTGAACTCAATCGCGATGCAAATCTGGATCCCATCCAAAGAAATATGCTTCACGCGCTTCTGAATCTATATTCCGGGGGCGACACACGTTACTTGAATTTTTATGGCCCTCCGCGCAGCATCAATACCATACCCTATCATCAGGTCTTGCACCCTGATGAAGATGAGGTTGCCAAACAATCTAGCTCTATGTACTTTAAGAATAAAGTTGTATTTGTCGGATTCTCTGCAGCGACTCAACCGGAACAAGACATTGTCCGGGATGATTATCACACTGTATTCTCAAACCCCGATGGACTTTACATCAGCGGCGTCGAAATAGCGGCAACAGCGTTTGCCAATTTACTAGAAAACAAACCTATCAGACCCTTCCCTCTCATGGGTAGTTTAGGTATTTTATTGGTATTAGGTCTTGGGTTGGGTATCGTTTTTATGCTCTTGCCTAATCGAAGCGCCATCATGGCCAGTTTCGTCCTGATTTCTTTTTATGCAGGGAGTGCCTATTATTTCTTCAAAGAAATTAGCATCTGGTTGCCACTCATCAATCCGGTTTTTCTGCAGCTACCGATGGCGCTATTTGGTGCAATATCGCTCAAATATTACGAAGAAAAACATGAAAGCCAGCAACTAAAAAAAGCTTTTGGCTACTTTCTTCCTGATCGTGTCGTCAATGATATTGTCAGAAATTCAGGAGCGATGGCACTGAATAATCAACTCGTGTATGGCGCTTGCCTTGCGACCGATGCTGAAGCCTATACCGCGCTTGCAGAAAAGATGGAACCGCAGCAACTCGGTCAATTGATGAATAATTACTACGCTGTTTTGTTTGACCCCGTCAAGCAGCATAATGGCACGGTTTCCGATGTAGTTGGCGATGCCATGCTCGCCATCTGGGCCAAAACATCCGCCAGCTCCGATTTACGGAAAGATGCTTGTCTTGCGTGCCTGGATATCGCTGCCGATATTGAACGCTTTAATCATACCGCTAACCAGCCAAAATTACCTACGCGCATGGGACTACATTTTGGCGAAATGTTATTAGGCAATATTGGCGCACTGCATCATTTTGAATACCGCGCGGTTGGTGATATCGTCAATACCACTAGCCGCATCCAGGGCGTCAATAAATACCTGGGCACCCGCTTGCTGGTATCAGGTCAAGTAATCTCGGGTTTAGATGAATTTCTGATTCGTCCATTGGGAGATTTTCTTCTGACCGGAAAATCCACACCCGTTAACTTGTTCGAACTGGTCGCACACAAGCAATCGGCCAATCAGTTGCAGTTATGGTTGTGTGAAACATTTTCCAGTGTACTCAAAGCCTATCAGAATCAACAATGGACTGAGGCTTGCGATGGTTTATATAAAATCCTGGATAAAATCCCAGAGGATGGCCCCTCAAAGTTTTTTTTAAACATTTGCAAAAAAAAACAATCAGTGCCTTCAGTTGATGCATGGAACTCAACTATACGCATTGAAACCAAATAATCGGAACCGTTACATCCCCAAACCTTAATCTAGCGACAAGGTTACTTCTTTCGTATAATCAAACCTCTGTTAGAACCTGGATTGCGAATACGAATTTCTCACGACTCAAGGCTACGCATCAGCATGCACTCCAGAATCTGGAACCATCATAATACATAATAATGAAAATACCCCAGCGAACTGAATCCAGCTTTAGCTGCCGGGGTATGTTGGCAATCTTGCAATCCGCATTTCTTTTCCTGTTGTTTCTGAGCTCTATGAATAGTGCACATGCGACCGGAAACTGCGAATCAGAAATAGCCAAGCTTATTTCAGTCCAAGGAACCATTGAATTGCGCCGTGCCAACGAACAGACCTGGCAGAAAACGGCCATGCACACTGCTGTCTGCCTGGGAGACACTATCCGCGCACGCTCGCATAGTCGGGCCGCGCTGTTGTTAAACAATGCCAGTGTGGTGAGACTGGATCAAAAAACCAGCATGACGTTTCCCAAGCCAGAAAATAACAGCGCGACCTCATTACTGGAATTATTTGCCGGTGCAATCCATGTCATTACCCGCACACCTAAGCCATTTAAGGTTAGAACACCCTTTCTCACCGGCGGTGTTGAAGGTACCGAATTTTTTGTTGGTGTCGATGAAAATAGTACCCGACTGATCCTTTATGAAGGAAAAGTGACTGTCAATAATGAGCAGGGTACCGCTGCGCTTGCCGATCATGAAGCGGCAAGCGCTAGTCGAAATACCGCACCGCAGAAAATAAACCTTATCAATCCAACAGATGCCGTTCAATGGGCTTTGTACTATCCGACCATTATTAATATTCATCTCGAACCGTTAACAACATCATATGCACCCCCTGATCTACAGCAATCTGTCGAACTCTATCGGCAAGGAAAAGCTTCCGAAGCGCTATCCCTGCTTGATGACATTGAATCACCCCATTACCCTGACAACCTGCCGCTCTACCGGGCCAGCCTGTTATTGGCAGTTGGTCAGGCCACTGAGGCCGAAACAATGATTGAGGAAGTACTCATAAAACAACCTGATAACAGTGAGGCATATGCCTTACTGGCCTTGATCGCAGTTGTTCAGAATAACAAGGAACACGCGCTGGAATTAGCTACGCGTGCAAATGCACTGCATGCTAACTCTACGTCAGCACTACTTGCGCTTTCTTATGCGCAGCAAGCGCATTTTAGAATTGAAGCGGCCTTGGCGAGCGTTCTGCAAGCGGCAACGATAGAACCCCACAATGCTTTGGTATGGGCTAGACTTTCTGAATTACACATGTCCGTAGGTGACCTGGATCGCGCGCACGAAGCAGCGCAACAAGCAGTCAATTTAAACCCTAATATTGCCAGAACACAGGCGGTTTTGGGTTATGCGCACTTATCGCAATTTCATACGCAGCTCGCGCAAACGGTTTTCTCCCAAGCCATCCTATTAGATCAGGCAGATCCTTTGCCAAGGCTGGGAATGGGGTTAGCGTTGATAAGAGAAGGCAAGCTCGAAGCGGGTCGGGCTGAACTGGAAATCGCTGTCAGTCTGGATCCGGCGAACTCGCTTATTCGCAGCTACCTCGGCAAGGCCTACTTTGAGGAAAAACGCTATCCGCTGGCCAACACGCAATTCGACCTGGCTAAAGCACGCGATCCGCACGATCCAACTCCCTGGTTTTATGATGCGATTCAAAAGCAAACTCAGAACCGACCAGTAGAAGCGCTGCAAGGCATCCAAAAATCGATCGAGCTGAACGACAATCGCGCAGTTTACCGATCCCGGTTGTTGCTGGATCGTGACGAAGCCGCGCGCGGAACAAGTCTGGCACGAATCTTCGAGAATCTGGGATTTGAAAAACGCGCCTTGATGGAAACTGCAAAATCCTTGAGTTTTGATCCGGGAAATCATTCGGCACATCGGTTCTTATCCGATGCCTATGTCAATATTCCGCGACATGAAATTGCCCGTGTCAGCGAATTATTGCAAGCGCAGTTATTGCAGCCGATCAACATTAATCCAGTACAACCGCATCTAGCTGTGGCGGATCTCAATATCATCACAGGAACAGCGCCGTCGGCCATAGGTTTTAATGAATTTGCTCCGCTCATGGAACGCAATAAGCCTCAGTTTGTGGCTTCCGGCATTGTTGGCAATAACGGCACTCTTGGGAATGAAGTGGTGGCTTCTCTTCAGCGTGATAGAGCTTCAATCAGCTTGGGGCAATTTCATCATGAAACAGATGGATTCCGCCCTAACAACGATCATAGACATAATATTTACAATGCCTTCTTCCAGTATGCTTTAACTCCCAAGCTTAATATACAAGCTGAAGCCCGCACACGCGCATCAGAGCATGGGGACATTCAGTTGAATTTCTCTAAGTTCGGTGAAGATGGATTAAACGACAGATCGTATTACCGCAGAGAATTGAATGAGCAAGTTGCGCGATTTGGCGCAAGATACTCTATTTCACCCAGGCAGGATCTTTTGTTTTCTACCAAGTATACAGCGCGTGACGAACGGATAGCTTTCAGTAAGACTGACGACCCTCTCAGGCTCGATTTATCCGGATTGCAAATCGAAGCACAGCACTTGTTGCGGGAAAAATCTTTTAACTCGACCCTGGGTGGAGGAACCTACGATTTCGGGGGCATATATGATCGCAATACGATCTATACCTATACCAACACGCACTTACCTAGAAATATTACGGGCACTCTTGGATTAAGCTACGATACATTTAGCAGCACCGTCAATACCCATATAGACAAAATTAATCCCAAGATTGGCCTGCAGTGGGATATGACAGATTTTTTTAGGCTGAGGGCCGCTTGGTTTAAGACTACAAAATCTCACATTATTGCGCAGCAATCGCTGGAACCCACGCAAGTTGCCGGTTTCAATCAATTCTTTGACGAGCCCAACGGAACCAGAGCGCGGCGCATGGGTATCGGTTTTGATACGCGCGTTGCGGATAAGCTGTTCAGCGGTTTCGAAGCATCTGAACGCGACGTAAAAGTACCCTCAGCCCCTGCTAGTGAAGAAGTATTGTCGAAGCAAAATGAGCAACTATATCGCGCTTATCTTTACTGGCTCCCCCATACCTTTTGGGCCATGCGGAGTGAATTTCAATACGAAAAGCTCGTGCATAATGGCGCAAATACGATTACCAATCCGGATCAGATCAAAACAGTCAGCATGCCATTGAGTATTGAGCACTTTCATCCGAGCGGTTTGTTTTCCAGATTCACCGCAACTTTTGTCAAACAAGACCTGTTTCTTCATGGTGATCATGGTCGAATCCGAGATCCGCAAAAAACTGCTTCAGGGATTGATTCATTTTTTCTGTTGGACTACGTCATTGGCTATCGGCTTTCCAATCGCAGGGGAATTTTGAGTTTGGAAGGAAAAAATCTGCTGGATGAGGCGTTTTATTACAGAAGCAGTTATCTTAATTTATCCGAGCCTGTTAACCCAATTTTTCTTCCAACCCGCACACTCTTTTTAAAACTAACCATGAATTTTTAGCAAGAATACCAATTGTTCATGTATTATTTGATTAAAAATAATTGGTTATGCAGATTAATCTGTTTCTTTGATATTATTTGTTTTGGAGGAAGATTATGGCAATGACAGGACATACCACATTTGATACCTCAGTAATCCCTGTAAAATGTTGCGCACACCTAGAAACAACAGAACCTGGTCAACCAACCACCGATTTTCATGTCTATGCAAATGCAAATACCGCTATCCAATATCAAAATACCTGGTATTTTTTTGCCTATGATCCCACACAGCCGAGACCTAAACGCTGTTGTGTCTATTATGCAAAACAAGTAACAATCGGTGGGACAATAAAATATATCAAGGACAGTAATCGTCTATTGTTTTGCGAAGATAGAACCCCGCTATAATCATCGTTAAACTAGCCATGTTCATTAGGCTATATCATGGCTTCTAACAACCCCTATCTCTTGGCAATTTGATTTCTACTTTTGCCATCCTGCAATACTTCATAGAAACTGAGCCTATCTTGCTCGCACTAAAAGAATAAACGATTTATTTGCACGAGTATGATTGGGTGTGTGAAATATCACATATTATCGAAAGAAAAAGCGCTAATATTCTTCAAGGGTGGGTTTCGCAGTTTTTCCGCAGAGAAAACCTGTCAATTACGCAAGATAGATACTTTCTTGTTAACGAAGAAGTTATAGCAAAAACATAAAATAGTTTAGAAACCACAAATGCATTCAATCCATATCTTACCTGAGCGGGGCAGTATACTGCTGACAGCCATCAGAGAATTTAAAGGATTGGCAGCAGAAAACTTAAGAGTTGTTGCGGAATCTTGTCAATGGCACCGTTATGAAGAAAGCGAAGATATTGTGAGATATCACGATAGCACTCACTGTGTTTTTTTCATTATTCAAGGCGAAATTCGTGTCAAGTATTATGCACTGTCAGGGAATGAAGTTATCTTGTGTGATCTCCCGAGAGGTGAAATATTTGGTGAGCTTTCTGCTATCGACGGCCGTGCTCGATCAGCAACGGCAGTGGCCAAATCAACTGCTATGTTGGCATCAATGCCTGCGACAACTTTCCAGAATTTGCTATACAAATCTGAGCAGATCGCTGAAGCGATACTTAAACGCTTGGCAGGACAAGTTCGCCGACTGACTGAGCGTGTGTATGAATTTAGCTCATTGACACTAAATAATAGAATTCATGCTGAACTACTCCGTTTAGCTGAGAATCATATGATATCTCCTAATGAGGCATTTATATCTCCTGTAATTCGTTCTGATATCGCTAACCTGGTAAGCACAACACGTGAATCAGTATCACGGGAATTCTCTAATCTAACTGAACGCAAAATAATTAAGTGCCAGGGGCGCCATGAAATACACGTAATCGATGTAACAAAACTGGCAAAAATAGTCAGTGAAGTACGCGGCAGTTTTTGATAAAAATCCCCTCCACCTGACCCAAGCCACGAACAAACTCTGCCTTGCCTTTGGCGCTTGAATCCACCTTTCCTTCCCTATATGTTATCACCAGTGTCATGGCAGCTATTGGCATCCTTCACTGGATGGATATATCAAATACAGAAAAATTTAATTCGTGATGGAAGCACACTTATTGCCAACTGTAAAAAGCAGAAAGAAAAACAAAATTGACCATCTGGTTGTTATCCTGAGTTAGTCTTGTGCCATCGGTGTAGGACCAACCCGCCCATGTCCATTCGTTGGTTTTAAAGTGATCAAGGATATAATCTAAACGAATCCCAAAGTTTCTGCGGATGTCATATTTGGCGTATGCCCTCAAACTGGAATATTGCGTGGATATATTAGGAACAATATTAATCTGCGGCTCAAGCGTGACTTTCTGATTAAATTTGTCAGTGAAGTCCGAGAATACAAAGTTTGCGCCGGTCTCAAGTTTGTCGGTGGGTTTGGCGGTAACTTCTAAGCCGACTGAAGTTGCGATATTCTGCAGATTTGCCCCCCAGATCTCACGAATCTTATTGTCAGTAACCGGATTCCTAGATGCCTGATCAATATGCGTTTCGTTCCTTGAGAACCAGGCAGTAGCTTGCAATCTTTCCGAAAATATATACATAACATCCATTGCATAGTTTCGTGCCGATCCATTGCGCAATCCTAAATTTGAACCAGCACGATGGCCGTAATTATCAAACGATTCATCAATCGACACTTGCACCGACAATGAATCAAGGGGCTCCCAGTTTGCCAAAAAGCGGACTTTATCCCGTGTGCGGTCGGCAATATTGGATGGCGCAATCAAATTGAAGAATGCATCACCTGAGCCTTTTGTATTTGTTAAAAAATTGGAACCGAAGCGATCACTATGGATATACGAAATGGTACCCGTGATTGTTTCTGATAATGTGCGGCGTAATTCAGCACGATAGGAAAGCTCATCGGTTCTGAATCGGTGGCTGGTATTGGTGGCAGTACCGGTCCGATCCCTATGATCGTAGTCAATACTGCCAATCAATCGGAAACTATGTGGTAATGCATAGTTTGCTTCAAATTTACCGGTTATGGTTCTGAACGAACGTGGATTATTCAAGCCGTTCCAAGTATTTTCATTTAAATCTAAAAATGTAGCCATCGGATTGTAGAATAGGACTGGGGTATTATCGTCACGATCCTCAAAACGCAGGTTAGTATTAACTGATAACTTTTGAAGTGGGCGGGCCGTTAAGCTTGCTTGCACGAGTGCGGTATCGACGCGCCCCCCCTAAATTGGAACCAATTCCAGGTGCCGTAAATAGTGTTGGTGCGAATGCATCTGTTTGGGTTGCTCGAGTGTAAGCGGCTTTAAATGTTCCGCGTGTTTTAGGCGTAAAGCTATAACCGCCTGATAAAAACCCCTGATGCGATTGATTATCAGGAGCCAGTGCAATTGGCGTATATTCGCTAGGGGCGAATATACCGCCTACAGTACTTCCCCCTGTAGGCGATAGGATTGCATTTTTATTGTTGTACATCGTGCCATAGTAACCTCCCGACAGCTGCAATTGCTTTCCTACATAATCAAGCGATGCACCAAATTGCCTGATGGTGGAATTTATTGGCTCGGGAACAAATTCATAACCACCTATCGCTCTCGGGCTCGGTTCCCCTAATCGGTTCCCTCGTCCAAATATGCGCTCCCCATCTTTCTCTTCATTGCGAAAATGCAGATGAAATTCAAGATTTCCGGGGAAGAATTTGTTCAAACCAAAACCGATGGAGTGTCGTTCTGTGCTTAATTGGGCAGGGCTGCCTGGTGTTGGAGATGACGGTATGCCGGGTTCTGTTGTACCGATACCTGTAACTGCCGTATTCACAGTGAATGGCTCATAACGCGGCAGTTGACTGTAATCGATAGAATAGCCCCAATTGCCTTGCTTGCTATGCTCGAACCGTATATCGCGATTCTGAAATCCTAAGTTGCGACCCAATAGTTTAAACCAGGTACCTGTATCGTCATAACGCTTAGATATGTCAATATTAAAGATTCCATAGAGACCTTCATTACGCAAACCCGTATATTGGCCAAAACGCGCATTATCATTAAATAATTGACCGGCTCCAATATTGACAATACTGCTTGGTTTAGTCAGTTCTTTAACGGGATCTTCATTAGTTTCAAATGAATAAGATGAATTTACGAATACAAGCAATGTAAGCACTAAAATTGAGCATCGAAAAATATTCTTGTACGAATTCTTAGCAGTCATTTTTTGCACCTCCGAAATTAGCGCTGAAAGACGCTTTCATTGCGAATGTTTTCTGGCAAATTGCTACCGTGTACCTGCGTATGGCAGTTTAGGCATCCGCGAGCAAGGGTATTTCGTGCATAAGCGCCGGTGAGTGTTCCTGAACTACCTTGATGCGTATTGGGTTCATGACATTCTTGGCAGATAAATGGTGATCGTGTCCGCAATAAATTCGGTGAAGTGGTACCGTGAGGGTTGTGGCAGATGGCACAGTTTTCCTGAACGGGTGGATGGTTGTAGACAAAGGGCCCACGTTTTTCCATATGACAGGTGTAGCATGTGTCGTTGACACTATCTCGAACCATCTTGCTTGGTCCAGCAGAACCATGTGGATTATGGCAATCTGAACAGATGACTTTCCCCTCACGGATCGGGTGCCGATATGGGCGATTAATCAGTGTGCGCATTTCTTTGTGGCAATTAAAACAGACTTCGGACTGCGTGATTCTGTTACGAACTTTGTCATGTTCGGTATGAATTCGGTGACAAGAAGTACAGGCAACATCGCGGTTGGCGTGAGTACTGCCAGACCAATGCATACGCTTGCCACCTTGATGGCATGCTAGACAAGATTCATTTCTTTCTTCGATGGAATTGACCGAGTTCTTGCTGAAAGTACGTTGAGGCATGGGTGTTTTGCGTGGGGATTCTTCGTGACTCCCGCCATCACCATGGCAGCTTGTGCATGTAGGGGTGCGGTAATCCGCTGTGGTTCCGTGCTTGGTTTTTCCAATGGAGAGAGTCGGATTATCGCTGGTATCGTCATGGCAAACAGTACACCTTGCATCGCCTCTAAGAACCAGATCTTCTTGAAGATCGTCATCATCAGGCTCTTCAGCAGAAACTTGCAGGGATAAAATTAATACAAAAGAAACAAACAACAACCGTAACAGCATGATCTTTTTAGTATTTACATTACTAGACATTTTTTGTGCACTCACTAAATTAATTTCGAAAATAGAGCAATTTGTGAGTGCATTGTCAGTTGCACTAAATAAAATCTCTGTGATTTTTTACACTCAGAAAGAGATTTTTTCGTTTTTACTCAATTGATATCTGGCCACACAGAATTTTTAAATAATCATATTATTCAAAAAATTAAAATTGAAATATAAGTTGTGATCCGAGGATTTTGATATTCCCCGCTGCTGTTCAGAATGCTGCTGATAGGAATTTGGAGTAATGGACTCACGATGAGTCGATTGAACACATGGCAAACGTAAATGTGTGAGTAATGCGTTTATGGAATGGCTTGCCGGAAATATTCAATCAACAAACGCAGGAGCGCAACATCAGGGTGACACCTGACTGTCGTGTCGGTCCCAGTATTACAATACAGTTCGCGCAAACAAAAAAGTAGTTATCGCATCTAGTCACGCGCGGAATGGGAAGATTAGGATAATGTAAAAGTTTTGCAGCGATTTCTACAGGAATATTGAAATATTCTCTGTCGTATTAATCTCATCCAGTGTGAAGAAAGTCACAGAAAAGTTTACTCAGAGTATGTTTATACTTGGCCGTGAAAATTATCAGTGCGCGCAGAAAGGTTTGTAGCTGCTGTATAGATAGTAATAATTTTCACGAAATGGGAAAGAAAACATCTATTCCATTTAATTAAAAAATCCAATAAATATTTTGAGGAGGTACTTTCAAATGACTACAGCTACAAGTGAATTACGTTTCTGGTGCGATATGAGTATGGAATGCATTCGCAGAGACCATACAGCAGCATTGAGCTCTGGAGATCAAGCAGGTCCATTCTTAAGTGCGCGCGCGGTGGGCATGGCATTAGCGGCGCTTAACGATGCTAAGGCGCATGCTTCTGGTCGTTCGGCGTTGCTGAATATTACTGCTCCCGCAGCACTGACAGCAATCGGCACAGTACATGCCAATGTTGCTGGCGCTGCTGCTTGTGCACAAGTTCTCCGGTTACGATACCCCAACCAAGCACATCTTCTGGAACCAGCATGGCTGCGTTGGATCGACTATTTTGGCTTGGGAGCAGCCGGTAGTCCGGCTGAGATGGCGGGACGCGCTTTTGGCACATTGGTTCATCAAAAAGGAATGAACGATCCGGTAAATGCTTCTGCCGATCAATACATGCCTTCCGGAGATCCGTACGATCATAGGGTACCATCGAACGATTCTATGCAAGGCTACGCAGGTGGGCATTGGGGTATGTCAACACCATTACTAGCTACCAGGGTTACTGGTTTCCCACCCCCACCAGGACGTGTATCCGCAACACAAGTGAATTCGACTGCACATTTTGCAGCTGATTTCGCGCAAGTCCTCAACAAAGGTGGATCTAACAGGATGCCGGGTACTCGCACTCTACCGGAAGAGATCACCGGAATAGCTTGGGGTTATGACGGACCAATGGAAATTGGAACACCGCCTCGACTATATCTGCAGGTTGTACTGACAGTACTCGATTTGATTGAGGCGCAAAATCCCGGTTCTCTCAGTCCGGAAGATGAGTTGGCGATCTTGGCAGGTGTTGGTATCGCTATGGCAGATGCTGGAATAGATGCATGGCATTACAAATATGCGCCAACACATATGATGTGGCGTCCGGCCGTCGGCATTCCCAATGCTGTAGCTGGAAACGGTGTGCCCGATCCGAATTGGGAACCCCTCGGTCGCCCAGATACAAATAGCACTGGGCGCAACAAGACTCCAAATTTTCCGGCATACCCATCGGGTCATGCAACATTTTGTGCAGCAGCATTTCAACTGTTAAGACTCTTTCTGGTTGAGAAAAAAGTTGCAGAATTTGATGGAAATGGAGTTGATAACGTACGCTTTGATTTCGTTTCGGATGAATTTAATGGTCGCAATAAGGATCCCATAACGATGCAGCCACGGGAATATATAACGCTTGGCTATGATAGTTTGTGGCAGGCGATCATTGATAACTCGGTAAGTCGTCTGTATTTGGGTGTTCACTGGCAGTTCGATGGCGTTACGAAACAAAATGCTGCGGGTACCGATGACGAGTTTGGCATTCCCAGTTCTCCCAGTGAACTAGGAAAAACTGGCGGTGTTTGGTTGGGTGCCAAAATTGCTAATGAAATTGCACTTAAACTCGGAATCAATCCCGCCACCATCGCAGCTTCAAGAGTATCGTAATATGAAGGTCTTTGTAGTTCGCCATGAACCACAAAGACTTTCAAAGAACCTGAAAGATTCTGGTAGGCCGCTGAAAAACTATCTGCGTTGCCGCTGCAGTGTCAAAACAGGCTCAAAACGCTTTTTCAACGGCTTGTTAACAAGACTGCGTTGACATTTCACAGAGATAAGCGCTCGTATTCCCAAAATTTTTCAGTTTTCCCTCTCGCACTGTTGCTACCTGGCAATATGGATAATCCCATTAGATTCATCATATTATAAAAAACAATAGTGTACCCTGATGTGGGAAATATCACATATAATCGAAAGAAAAAGCGTTAACATTTTTCAAGTACAAGTTTCACTGTTTTTTTAAAATAGACACCCAGCGCATCACACTTCTTAAAAGATGCAACACAGGTGTCTTCGGAGGCGGTCTCTGGGTGAGCAACAATAAAAATGGTCAAGATGAAAATATGTTTGCGAGTCTTGCTACATCAGCGATTTGGAAAAGCATCAAGCTTGATGCTTATGCTTACCGCGATACTTTTGTCTTTGGGCCATACCGGTTCACTGCATGCAGCAGCAGCGTGCACCATTGAAACCGCTCGCGCTCGGATTGTATCCGTACAGGGTGTGATCGAGATCAAGCGTGCGCAGGAAAGAACTTGGCAACCTGCCGGCATGAACACACTTCTGTGTGGAGATGACATGATCCGCTCACGTTCGCACAGCCGTGCGGCATTAAGACTAAATAACGATAGCATGCTTAGGCTTGATCAGAAGTCGAGTATTATTTTTCCGGCAGTGCAAGAAGATAAACATATCTCGCTGTTAGATTTCATTGAAGGCGCGATCCATATCATCACGCGGACACCCAAACCCTTCAAAATCAGAACCCCTTTTGTTAACGCCAGCGTGGACGGAACCGAATTTATGGTCAGCGTGCATGGTGACGATGCGGAAGTTGTGGTCTACGAAGGCAAGGTGTCGGTCAGTAATGATTGGGGTCATCTGGCACTGAATGATCATGAAGCGGCCACTATACACAAAGGTCAGGCACCCAAAAAAGAAATTACGCTATCCCCAATTGATGCGGTGCAATGGGCATTGTATTATCCGACCATCCTGGACTACTGGCAGGATAACGGTATGCAAGATATCGATGCACTGATTCATCAGGCAGGTCAATTGCTCCATACCGGGCAGGTTCAAGAAGCCCAGGCAATCATTCAGCGTGTACTACAACAAGAACCGGACAACAGTGATGCTTATGCCTTAATGGCTATAATCGCTGTGGTGCAAAATGACAAAGACCAGGCACTCGAGTTGGCCACCACAGCGATTATCAACAATCCGGAGTCTGCTGTAGCGCACTTGGCGCTTTCCTATGCCCAGCAAGCGCATTTTGAGATTGAAGCTGCGCTTAAAAGCGTACAACAAGCCATGCTACTGGATCCCCAGTATGCGCTGGCATGGGCGCGAATTGCGGAATTACAAATGTCGCTGGGTGAATTGGATCAAGCCAGGCAAGCCGCGCAGCAATCGGCTAGTTTCAATCCTGCTTTAAGCAAAACACAGACGATATTAGGCTTTGCGCATTTATTACAAATCGATACACAAACCGCGAAGGCAGCTTTTCAGCGCGCAATTGAGCTTGACCAGGCCGATCCGATGCCGAGGCTTGGTTTAGGGTTGGCCTTGATACGAGAAGGTGATCTGGAAGCAGGCCGGATAGAGCTTGAAATCGCCGCCAGTCTGGATCCAGCCAATTCTTTGATCCGCAGCTATTTAGGCAAAGCGTATTTCGAGGAAAAGCGCTATCCACTATCGAGCACACAATTTGATCTGGCTAAAGCACGTGACCCGAAAGACCCAACCCCGTGGCTCTATGACGGCATTCAGAAACAGACCCAGAACCAGCCGGTGGAAGCGCTCAGGGATATTCAGAAATCGATTGAGCTGAACGATAACCGTGCGGTGTATCGATCCAGACTCCTGCTCGATCGCGATGAAGCAGCCAGAGGCTCCAGCCTGGCACGCATTTTCGAAAATTTGGGATTTGAACGGCGTGCGGTGATGGAAACAGCGAAATCGTTGAGCTTCGATCCCGCTAATCATTCCGCACATAGATTTCTTTCGGATATTTACACCAATAAAGCTGGGCATGAGATAGCTCGAGTAAGTGAATTACTGCAGGCGCAACTTCTGCAACCGATTAATGTCAATCCAGTACAACCACATCTAGCGGTTGCAGACCTTAATATCATCACTAACACAGGCCCATCAATCGGTGGACTTAATGAATTTGCGCCACTGATGGAACGGAATAAGTCGCAAGTGGTTGCTTCGGGTATGGTTGGGAGCCAAGGAATCTTGGGAAATGAAACAGTACTTTCTAAGCTCTATGATCGTACGTCCATTAGCTTAGGGCAGTTTCATTATGAGGCGAATGGATTTCGTCCAAATTATGATCAGAATCATAATATATACAATGTATTCATACAACATGTCCTTACTCCAAAGTTTAACGTTCAAGCTGAGGTGCGCAAACGTGAAACACAGCACGGTGATCTGATTCTAGATGGCCCTTCAGATAATTTCCGTAAGGAATTTAAGCAAATAATCAATCAGGATTCAGCGCGCGTTGGGATGCGTTATGAGTTGTCTACACACCAGAACCTCATTGCTTCATTCCTTTATACTGAGCGCAAAGACAATGTTATTGATTCTGGACCAGTCACCACTAAATCAAAAGGAACTGGTTATGTAGCAGAGATACAGCATTTATTTCAGCGAGCAAGTTTTAATTCGATAACTGGGTTTAGTGCTTATAGAGTTGATTTTGACAATCAAGTATTTTTCAATCGTGTAATTCCGCAACCTTCCACCATAAGTGAGAAAAATAAGGGCTATATTTATACAAATTATACTTTGTTGGAAAAAATCAATGTACTTCTAGGCTTCAGCTATGATGCTTATAAAGAAGAAACAGACCACATGAAAAGCAGATTCAATCCCAAATTTGGTTTGCAAATAGATATTACTGACCATCTACGTTTACGTGCGGCGTGGTTTGAAACAGTTAAATCCACACTCATTGCAAATCAAACAGTAGAACCAACTCAGGTGGCCGGTTTTAATCAACTATTTGATGATGTTAATGGCACAAAAAGCAGGCGCCAAGGCATCGGGTTAGATGCTATCGTATCCAAAAATATTTATGCCGGAATTGAAGCTTCAGTTCGTAATCTTGATGTTACTAGTAGTCTCCAGAAGCAACGAGAAGAACTATATCGCGCTTATATTTATTGGCTTCCAAAAAGAAATTGGAGCATACAGGGTGAGCCGCAGTTAGAAAAATATAGCCGTGATGAAAACAAAATTCCAAATAATGATGATCCATATCGCATTGTAAATATGAACTTACCTGTAAGTATTAATTATTTTCATAATGATGGGTTGTTAGCTACTTTAGTAGGCACATATGTATTACAAAATCTGAAACGGCCAAAGGATCATCAACTAGTAGCGGGCACACATGACTTTTTTATGTTGGATACCTCTATTGGTTATCGCTTGCCTAAACGTAGAGGATTAATTAATTTTGAAGTGAGAAATCTCCTTGATCAGGATTTTACTTATAGAAACTTTAATTTCCAAGTAAACGAATATCGAGTATCTCGTTATATTCCAGCAAGAACTTTTTTAGCTACTATTACTTTTAACTTTTAACTTTTAACTTTTAACTTTTAACTTTTAAAGGGAGTTACTATGAAGCCTTACCAAATTATATTATCAACTTCTTTTTTGACCTTGATTTTTGCGATATTTGTAGCGCGTACCGTGAATCAAGCTTCAAATGAGAATTGGCAATCTATTATGTTTTCGTCAAAAAAACTTGAGAAAATACTTACCGCTAATAACTTTGATAAATTTGAAATATCCGCTTACTTAACAGCTGTTGATCTCGATGGTAACAAAATAATGATAGATTTAAGTAAAGATCCAACAGTAATCGATGAGCAAGTAGAGGTTAATGAGTCTGGAATAAGTAAGCACATTGATCGTGGGCTACTTGCTCTTTTTGCTGTAGATCGTTGTGTAAGTACTGCAGATATTTATCTTCATCCGGGCATTACACCACCCGGTAATACATGTTATCAAACGGGAATGTATGGAGGCTTTACAATTAGTGGGAAATATATACAACGCCATTGTCATTGCTATAACCCATGGTATTAAGATTGATGAGAAATGAATCTTATTTTGGAATAACCGTCATTGTATATAATGATTCAAATAATGACTATTTGTGCAACAATACGGATTACATCCAAAATATAGTCATTGCGCGCTGCGTAGATATATTACATTCTTATATCAATTGGCAACAGGTTTTCGCAATCATGCTCATCAGTTACGCACGGGTTTCAACTCAGAGTCAGGATAATGCAGCGCAAATTACTGCGCTCAAATATGCTGGATGCGCTATTTTTGAGGAAAAAGTCAGCGGTGGCCTCGAAATTAGTCCGTTGTCGCGTTCTTTAAAAGATGTTCTGACTTTGATGAAAAAATTCCAACATGCCGATGCTGGATTTTAAAGCTCAACCAAAGTCATTGATACCACGTCCCCTGGAGGTCGCATGATGGTGCAGATTGTCGGATCATTCACCGAGTTCGAACGGGGCAGACCTCCTTAACCGGGTTTTATGTTCCATTGCTCCCCCCAGCCTCTCCCCCGGTTTTGCATACTCTAATGATAATGAAAGGAGATGACAATATGCCTGTTGCTGAGCAACTTATGCGCTGTCAGAATAAATCCGTCTAGTGACAGAAGTCGACATACCTGCTTGCCTGAAATATGCATTTTTGCAGTTAATCAGAACTCTATTGAGCAATGTAATAAAAGCTGTTAAGCAAAACAATCGCGCGACTATGATGCATAACTCGTTAAGGTTTATCATATGATCATTTTCTCAATTTACAAATAAGCTGAATGGAACCAGTCTATTTCGACCACAATGCCACCACCCGCGTCGATGACGCTGTGCTAGAAGCCATGTTGCCGTACTTTCAACAGGAATTCGGCAATGCCTCCAGTCGCCATGGGTATGGCTTGAGCGCGCGGCGGGCAATTGACAAAGCGCGCAAACAGGTTGCGGATGCAGTAGGGGTGCAACCGGTGCAAGTGATTTTCACCAGCGGTGGTTCGGAGGCGAATAATTTGTTTATCCGTGGCGCGGCTGATAGTCTGAAACCCGGCAATCTTTTCATTAGCGCGATTGAGCATCCTTGTGTGTTGAAACCAACCCAGGCGCTGTCTCGCCGCAGTTGCGATGCGTGGGCGATGCACCAGTTGGCGGTTAATGCATCCGGACAAGTGGATTTGGATGCGGCGGGTGACGCGATGCAGAATCACAAGCCGGGATTGGTTGCAGCGATGCTGGCGAATAACGAGACCGGCGTGATTCAGGATGTTGCCAGTGTTGCCGAGCTGGCACGCTCGCATGGCGCTTATGTACATACCGATGCGATCCAGGGATTGGGGAAAATTCCGGTTGATTTTTCGGCACTCAGAGTACATGCGATGACACTTTCCGCACACAAGATTTATGGCCCCAAAGGCGCAGCGGCTTTGATCGTCGACAAACGGTTGTTATTAAAACCGCTGATCTATGGTGGCGGACATGAAAACGGGTTGCGCTCCGGCACCGAGAACGTGCCTGCGATTGTCGGTTTTGGCGTAGCGTGCGAATTGGCACAAGCACGCATGGCCGAAACCTCGCAACATGTCTCTTTATTACGCGACCAGTTAGAAAAGGGATTGGTTCTCATGGGCGCAGTGATTTTCGGCAGCGCTGCCGCGCGCATTCCCAACACGTGCTATTTTGCGTTGCCGGATATTGAGGGTGACACACTGGTGGTTAAACTGGATAAAGCTGGTTTTGCCGTCGCGGCCGGGGCCGCTTGTTCCAGCGTGAATCCGGGACAAAGTCATGTGCTGAATGCAATGCAGGTTGATTCGATGCTTGCGCGGTGCGCGGTGCGCGTCAGTTTGGGGCGCAACAACACGCTGGAACAAATTGATAATTTCTTGCATGTTACGCAGCGCATTGTTGCAGAATTGAAGCAAACAAGCAGTCTTTCTTTTTAAAGCACACTTTCTACATCTAACAGGCTGTTGGAAAACGTTTTCAGAGCAGCTGATGCAAGCCAAAAACAGGTAAAAAAGCGCAATCTATACCTAATAAGTGAGCATTTTGAATCTGTTTTTAACACCGCAGCGGCAATGCAGATAGTTTTTCAATGACCTGCTAAACTTGGTTACAATGCTGCGTTGTTGCTATTATCAACGTCTGACATTGAAACTGCCTTAAAATCAATTCATCTATGACGAATCAAACCACGAAACCGATCAAAGCCATCATTCTGAGCGCTGGGCAAGGTCGCCGCTTATTGCCACTGACTGAGAATACGCCAAAATGCCTACTGCCGGTTTCCGAAAAACCCGTGCTAGCCTGGCAAATCGATGCTTTATTGGCGGTGGGCATCAATGATATTACGATTATCACCGGCTTTCAGGTGGCTTTGATTGAGGCGTTGCTGCAACAGCGTTACGAAAACCATCCCAAGATTAAAATTCTGTTCAACCCTTTTTATGAGGTAGCGGATAATCTGGCAAGCTGCTGGATCGCACGCGCAGAAATGAATGGCGATTTTTTGCTGTTAAACGGCGATACCGTGATCGAGTCGGCACTGTTGCGCAAAGTCTTGAATTCAGAACTCGCGCCCATTACACTGAGTGTGGATGACAAAGATACTTATGACGCCGACGATATGAAAGTACAACTGGATGCCGATCGCTGGGTGAAGCAAGTCAGCAAGATCGTGCCGCCGCATCAAGTCAATGCGGAATCAATCGGGTTAATTTACTTCCGTGACCAAGGCACGCGCGCCTTTCGTGATGCTGTGGAAGTAGCTTTGCGTCACCCAGCGGAACTAAAATCATGGTATTTATCGATTATTGATCGCCTGGCCCAGCAGCATTTGGTGAACTCTTGTTCTATCAAAGGTTTTCGCTGGTGCGAAATTGATTTTATCGAAGATTTGTCCCGGGCGGGTATTATTTTTAGCGAGTAAATTTGTATGATGCAGGATTCAGTCCGAACGAACTACAATGCGACCATGCTCAAATTCGGTGCGCCGCAAACGATTATCCGATCCTATCAATACTGGTCAGTGTTATTGCGTCCGGCGCAAGCCACGCTAGGTGCGCTGGTTTTAATTGCACATGAGCCAGCCAAAGCTTTCTCGGAGCTGAGTTTGGCAAGTTTTAATGAGCTACATGCAGTAACCCAGCATATCGAATTAGCACTAACCCAAGCTTTTCAGTATGACAAAATCAATTATCTGATGCTGATGATGGTTGACCCGGATGTGCACTTTCACGTGCTGCCACGCTACGCACAGCCTAAGTCATTTTCCGGCATGAAATTTATCGATGCAGGCTGGCCAGCCGTACCGAATTTGAGTCAAACCAACAAAACGGACACAGATATCAATCAGCAGATCATGGAGCATCTCCAAACTTGCTGGCCGTGACCGGTGACCGTAATGAAGCGAGGCAACAAGTGACTGGACAGGCTACCGAACAAAATACACCTTACGTCAAGGAATTTCCCTTGCGGGAAGCACATCATCTGGTGCGCGATCTGTTGGCACCCAATCCGTGGATTTATTGGATTGATTTTCTGTTTCATGTCACGCTGGGCTGGGCCGCTTTTTTCACTGCGCTGTTTTCTCCGTTTTTATCACTGTGGCAGCTAGGTGCTTTTGTGGTTGCGGTACTGGCATTGTATCGCTCGGCGATTTTTGTGCATGAGCTGGCGCATCTGAAAAAAGGCACGTTCCAAAAATTCCGTCTGGCATGGAATATCTTGAGCGGCATCCCATTCATGATTCCTTCGTTTACTTATGATGGCGTGCATAATGATCATCATAAGCCGGATGTGTATGGCACCAGCGCGGATGGCGAATACCTGCCATTTGCGACGCGCAGGCCCGGAGAAATGGTGGTGTATGTGTTATTGTCGTTGCTGATCCCAATTCTGCTAGCGATACGGTTTGTGGTATTGACGCCCATTGCTTACCTGATTCCACCGCTACGCAAGATCGTATGGGAACGCGCATCATCATTGACGATTGCTCCGAATTATCGGCGCGCTAAAGATGCCATCCGCAACGATCTCAATTGGCGGCAGCAGGAAATTGCCGCTTGTTTATTTGGCGCAACTGTTATCGCTTTGGTGATGCTGGAAGTTTTTCCCTATTCATTGTTGATACTCTGGTATTTGGTCGCAGTGACCGTATTTGTCCTTAATTCATTACGCACACTGGCTGCACACGCTTACCGCAATCCCGGCGATCGAAAGATGACTTTGGCTGAACAATATCTGGATTCGGTCAATATTCCTGGTAATGTCCTGATTACACCGCTGTGGGCGCCGGTCGGTCTGCGTTACCACGCCACGCATCACCTATTCATGAGTATGCCATACCACAATCTTGGCAAGGCCCAGCGCCGTTTAGTCAATAATCTGACCGATAATTCGCAGTATATCAAAACACTGCGCAGCGGCTTATGGCCAGCGCTAAAACAAATCTGGCGCGAATCCTCTGAAGCTGCCACGAATCCCTCGCAGCGACAAAACAATTAATGCTAAAAGTTATCCCAGCGACAGAAACTTCCCGACAAAGCGTGACAAAGCTGGTGCTGTTGCGCCACGGGCAAAGCATCTGGAATCGCGATAAAAAATTCACCGGCTGGAGCGATGTGGCGCTGAGCTCGAAAGGTGAGCAGGAAGCTGAACAAGCAGCTTACTTGCTGAAGCATGCTGGCTTCACTTTTGATTTGTGTTTTACTTCCGTCCTGCAACGCGCCACATCGACATCGCGCATTGCGCTAGCAAGCATGCACTTGGATATTCCGGTGCTGCAAACCTGGCATTTGAATGAACGCCACTACGGCGCACTCGAAGGCATGGAGCGTTGGGCGGCGATCAGAAAATTCGGCATTTGGCCAATTCTGGGTTGCCAAATCAAATTTGACGCTGCTCCCCCGAGCTTGAATCAAGAAGATTATCGCTATCCAGGCAATCAGCTCAGTTATGCCCATATTGATCGCAATCAACTGCCAACGGGAGAGAGTATGCGACAAACCCTCGCACGCCTCAAGCCCTATTGGCAAGACACGATTCAACCGGAAATCCGGCAAGGAAAACACGTGCTGATCGTCTCTCATCGCAATACCCTGCGCGCGCTGATGATGTTATTGGATCATCTCACGCCCACACAGGTCATGAAATTGAGACTGGCCACCGGTCACCCTTTAGTGTATGAATTAGATCAGCAATGCAATGCCATACGGCATTATTATATCGACAAGCTTGTTTGATGCTCTTCGTTTCATCATGCCAACCATCCACAGCTTTGCCCCCATAGCGGGCGTTCACGCAAAAATTCTGATACTCGGGAGCATACCCGGTGAAGCTTCACTGGCGGCAACTCAATATTACGCACATCCGCGCAATGCCTTCTGGCCAATTATGGCACCACTGCTGCAAATCCAAGTAAGTTCTCCCTATGAAGAAAAAATAACCGCCCTGAAATCATCACCCATCGCGCTATGGGATGTGCTTAAATCCTGCAACCGCTCTGGAAGTCTGGACTCAATGATTGAAGCTAATACGCAGCTCGTCAACAATTTTACAGCTTTTTTTGCCTTGCACCCACAAATTACCCACGTATTGTTTAACGGTGGAAAAGCAGAAGCCTGCTTTAAGCGCAACGTCATTCCGGGCAATAAGTTAGGATCAATAACTCTGTCACGCCTGCCTTCCACAAGCCCCGCTAACGCAAGATTGCCATTCGATGAAAAATACAAAACATGGCACCAAATAATCAAGTTAGCATTGGAGTCGCACTAACCATCTACTCAACAAAACAGTGCAAAATACTTGACGGCAAAGCCTCGGATGCGTTTTACTTACACGCTACAATACAGCAATGCTAATTAACATTTAACTGAAAGGAATTCATTCGATGAAAAAGCTCGTGATTATTGTGCTTATTATTTTTGCCGCTGGATATATCAGCTTAATGGTTCAGTATTTTTAGATCGGAAAGATAGCACCCAAATTGCTTTGTCCACAGCAATGCACAGTGTACTGTGCTGCTCGCGCGCAAGAGAATCTGTCAAAAATGACACCACACAATGCAACAAAAGAACATGTTTATTTTTCCTGTACTTAATAGTTGCGGAGATTCTACTGTATCGCTGCGCACCGGCATCTGATGCATGCCGCTGTTTAAAACGCAGTGCCTGCTTTTTATTTTATTGGCCGTTACCACCATTGCATCTCATACTTGGATCGCGCAATATGAACCAAATGGATCTGAGCTGTTAACTGACTACTGGAAATACAAAACTTCAGAAAACAGTCAAATTAACCTCACCAACACTGGATTCAATCTTATATCTAATGATGCAACAACGATAACCAGCATCTACCAGGACATCCCAAAGGTTGCGCCTGGTACGATTTTATTGTTATCCGCTGATGTAAAAAGCAGTGATGTATTAGCGGGCGAAAAGCCTTGGAATCAGGCCAGACTTCTGCTGCTGCAAGTTGATAAAAAGAAGGAGCGATGGGATTTGCCT
>RRZU010371957.1_pt1 | contig 51648 bp, 65 predicted proteins | sample 2165561 | NCBI WGS metagenome assembly RRZU01 (sample SAMN10456909, study PRJNA506462) | wastewater metagenome | isolation source: wastewater sludge | place: USA: Moscow, Idaho | reverse complement strand
CTTTACTGCCGTCGGTTGCATACTGTTGCCCTACTCTACCACTGCGTACATTTTCACGTGTGGCCGCATATGACCTAGCACCACCACGCACGCCCACACGCATTAATACAAATCCATTTTTTGTTTTGGACGGTTTGATTGTAATATTCTTCCAAATCCGCTCGCCAGTTTCTTTATCATCAAGGCGCTTGGCGTTTGCTACCGCTTCTTTACGTACAACCGCCATGGCTTTACGCGCTGCACGTGTGGCTGCATTTTTTTGTTTACGTGGGTTTGACAACTGACGCATACGGTTAATGACACCATCTAGCCCTTCTATATGTTCTGCCATACCTACCCCCTTGAGCGCTCCACACCTTTTGACAGCTGATAGGTGGTGTAAATCAACCCATTTTGGTTGTCGTGCAAGCCATCACTGACAATGTGGTAAACCTCACCACGGTGCAATATTCTCATTTCTGTGTTTAAATCCATGCGATGACGCACCGCCATACGTGCCACCACTTCTGCGCCACTGGCTTGGGCGGTGATGACATCACGAGATGATAAGGGGCTAATCTTTGCCCAAATTTGCACGTAATCCACCCAAACAGGGTCAATCTCAAAGCCATCTTCGTCACGTCCGCCAGTCTGTAGCGTCTGAACTGTGATTCTATGGCGCAATTCGCCTGCTCTGATACCCATGTTAATCGTCCAAATATTGTGTGCTTGTTGGTTCACCCTGTTCTGCAACCTGTTGCATCAGTTCGCTGTTTTCGTTCAGCACTTGCAAGATAATCTCATCTTTGACTTCGTGCTGTTCAATCAGTGTTTGATTTTGGGCGATGAGCTGGCTGTTCTGCTCGATGATTTTCAGCAGTAAGTTTCTCAATGAGTTGCTTGAGCCTTTCATTCGCTATCTCCGCTTGTTTTTTAATCCACTCTCTGCGTGTTTCACAGCCTTTACAGCCCATATCACACCCCCATATACCTAAATGGTTGAAGGTGGTGCAGTGCGCCCATTGGTAGTTCGTTGGCAGGCTTATCGGTGGTGTTTTCGCGGTTCATGTATAAATCCCCCAAAATCAGCAAAATGCCAATCTCTATACTAGAGTTCATCACCACGCCACGCATTTGCATCACCAGCGCGTATTGCTCACTTCTGCGTGCGTCTGCCAGTGTTTGCAGGGCAAGTACTGGCAACGTGTCATCCAGTGGCTTTAAATTACCTAGGCTTGCCGTAGCGCTCGCCTGCGCCTTTGCCAGTTCGTCAGCATTGGCATAGATGCGCCTGCCCATGTACTGTTCAGCAGATTCAATGGCGCTGGCAAGTTTCCACTCTACTTGCTCTTGGTCTGCATCATCTGCGTACACGTGCGCCATTGCGACTTTAATAGGGATTAGCATAATCGTTACTCGGCATTGGTTTCGGTTGCCTTGCTTGCCGTTTTTTTGCCAGTCGCTGGTTTTTCAGGCTCGGCAGTCTCAGGCTCGGCAGCTGTGGTGCTTTCTGCCACTTCTTCGGCATAGCTCTTGGCAATCAACTCTTGACCTGTGGCATCGCCGACATCAGTAACATCACCTTGTAAAAACATCTTATTGCCCAATGCAGCAACGATATTAAATTTTACTTTCATGATTTTTACTCCAGTTTAAAAGGCATAGCGGCGTGTACCGTCATGCCCGATGGTTGTTAGCTTGGTTGTTATACCGTCAATGAGCCTTTGACAAAGGCGGCGGGGCGATACATTGCCAGCGCCAGACGCTCTTCTGCACGGATAGACACCATGTTTTTTTCAAAGTCGTCTGCGTTTTCAGTGGATACAACCACGTTCGCATCTTCGCGGTCAAAGATTTGCGCAGCGTCAGAAAATGAGCCAGTCAAGAAGTTGCCAAGCATGCCTTGCTGGTTGGTTTGCGCCACTGGCAAGCCCCACAAGCGTGGTTCAAGCGTTCCGAATGGATTGCTGAACAGATAGCCGCCACTTTGCTTGTCCTTTATAAGCTCAATGTCTGTCCAGTCCACATCATGAAGGACGTGACCTGTCGCTGACAAATCAGCCAATGCCACCTGTAACATGGCTAGGCGCATGACATCCAAGCCGTGCGCAGGGGTTGTCTTGGTGCTTGGATTAACAAAGTTGGTTGCCTGCACATAGATGCCGTGCAAATCCACCCCAACGCCAGTGCCAAACAATAGCTGAGTGTCTTCCACGCGCTTTAAGCCGTTGAGCAAGCGCCCATTGATAATACTGCGTAGCTGGGGTAAGTCATCCAGCGTCTGCTTGGCAACCTTGATAAGGTGTGCAATGGTTTTAACGCCTGACAGCACTTCTTCATAAGTGATTTCAGAGTAAGGCTTGGTGGTGTTCTCAGCCACTGGTTTTGCGTTGTTCGTCCAGCCAGTTTCACGCAGATAAGCCACCGCATTTGATTCGGTGTTTCCAGGGGCAAGCAAATCACGCACCGTCAGGCGCTGTAATGGCGCACTGATGATGGGCGTGCTACCGTCCACAGGATTAATGGCAAATGATGTCAGCGCATTGCGTGGCACAGCGATAGAGATACGCTTGCCTGCTGTGGCGCTATGGGTCTGCGCCTGCGCGATAATCTGCTCATCTTTAATCACCAAATCGCCTGCTCTGGCATGGGCGTGGTTTGTCGCGCCGTTGCCAACACGGACAAACAACTGCTCAGCTTCACCCAACTGTACCTGCATCTCATTCTGAGCTTGGCGCAGGTTGTTTAAGTCGGTAAAGACTTTATCCACGCTATTCTTAGTCTCTGCCGACAGCTCGCCTGCGCGATTGGCTTCTTTTAGCGCATTTTCTGCCGTTTTCAATGCTTCGGTTTTTAGTTGCTCAACGCTTGCATTGACCTGCTTTAATTGGTCTGCGACCATGTCTTTATTTACATCAGTCATAATTTGTACTCACAAAAAAACCGCCATCTGGCGGTGTGGTGGTTAAAAATTGGTTAGGGTTGCATTGCTTTGATTGCTTCAGTCGCACTTTGCAGACGGTCAATCAAGGCGGTTAAATCAATGCCAGCGTCTTGCTTGACATCTTCTTGAGTAGCGTTTTGCGTACTCTTTAAGTCTCTGATCAGGTGGCGTCGCTCGCTTCTTGGCACGCCTGCCTGAGCCATAATCAAATCCAACTTATGCGCTGCAATGCGCTCTTTGCTGTGATTGTTGGTGGTTGTGTCAACAACATCAGACGGCAAAAACGCATCGGCAAAGCCTTGTTCTACCGCCATCTTGCCTGTGATATATGTCTCTTTATCCATCCATTCAGCAAGGGCGGTGGCATCTATACCGCTCTTGATGTGATAGATATCTGCAATGGTCGCATCAATCTGCCCCAAAAAATCAGCGGTATCTTTTAGCTCATTACGGTCGCCCATGCCGATTGTCCAAGCGTTGTGTATCATAAAAAAGCCAGCGCGGGCAATCTGCACTTCATCAGCTGCCATAGCGATAAATGATGCGGCGCTGGCGGCAATACCCAGTACTCGCACCGTCACATGACCTTTGTATTCGCGCAACTGGTTGTAAATTGCCAATCCTTCAAACACGTCACCGCCTGGGCAGTTGATATTGACGATAATATCAGCGCCCGCGTATGACTTAAGCTTGTTGCCAATGCTCTTAGCAGTGATACCGCTGTCCGTCCACCAGTCATAACCGATGGGCTCAAGAATATCAATCACATTATCATCATCGCTGGATAGTGCGACAATATAAGGATTCCACTTTTCATAAGCCAGCGGCGTTGTCTTATCACATTTATCTTGGTAGTGTACTGTCGGCATTAGGTTGCGTTTGCTCATTGCTTTTATCCCCGTTGTTTGTGTAGTTTGAGCCCACTTTATCTAGGGGCATAAGCGCTGATTGTACGGTGTAAGTATCACCACCCTCAATAGGTGGTAAATTTTCTTTCGCGCGCACTTCGTTACGACTCATCCAGCCGTTATTAAGGCTAGAGTTATAGTAATTTGATCGCGTCACACTGTCCGCACGTAATAATCCTTCCACATTAAATTGCGGATAAATAACATCACTCTCCATACGGCCAATAAGGCAGCGTGATATTTCCTGCTCAATATTTACAAGTAGTGGACGAAAAGTGTACTTTAAAATCTGCACATCCTGAGCTTCGGCCGATGATGCCCAGCTTGATTGTTTATCAAAGTGGCCAATCATAATAGGTAAAACACGAAACCATCGGCAAATTTCTTCCACTTCAAAGGCGCGTGTCTGTAGCATCTGTGCAGCTTCTGGGTTCATGGTAATGCCTTGGTAGGTCATACCATGCTCTAGCACCATCACACGCCCAGCATTTCTACTGCCCATGAATCCGCTGATATGACCCATCAGCCTACTGCGCTGTACATCATTAAGCTTGTCAGCAGTAGATAAAAATCCAGATGTTTGCAAGCCATTCTCAAAAAACTTGCCCGCTGATTGCTCCGCTGCCATTGCTGTGCCAAAAGTTTCACGCCCCTTGGATATGGTAAAAACACCCATTACACCATCAATACCAAAACCACGGATGTGCATGATGTCTTTTTCATCAATCTTGCGTTCCACCCCATCCTTGGTATAGTGATACTCTAGCTGCCCAGTTGCTTTGTTTCGCGATACCGTGACGTGCTGGGGTAGTAGTGGCTCAAGTGATATTATGCGCTTGCCTATGTACTTTTTTTCAACATAGGCATTGCCCCAAAGCAAAATACTGGCTACCACAAACTGCATAAAACGGCTTTGAGTCATCTCATAATTCGGTGTCTTGCACAGCACGTTATATAGTGGGTGGTTCTTGGCAAGCTCCCTACTGCCATCTGCTTTCTCTTCGTACAGTTTCAATGGCAGGGTGGATGCGGTCTCAGATACAAAGCGCACGCACGCCCACACCGCCGACAGCTGTAGCGCTGAATTAACAGTAACAGACTTGCCACTGGCTGTCTTGTTGGCAAATGGCAGGCTAGGCTCAAGGCTAATTTGTCCGTCTAAGCCCAAAAAGCTTAAAGCGGCTTTTGCTAAGCGTTTCGGCTTGTCGAACACGTTCACATTTAAGCTCCTATGATAATTGGATTGTCGTAAAATCCGTTATTGCCAGCGTCATCACTTGCCAAGAATTGCGCACGGCTAATCGCCATTAACAGCGCAACCGCGCCGTCAATCTTTTTGGCATTGGTCTCTTTGCGTGGAAAGACGTTGCTGTTAGCATCTTCTTTAGATACAACATTGCCCATCATCCAACCAAGGATAGGGTTGCCATCGTGGTGAAATCGTCCGCTTTTCATTGCTGCTTCAAGTTCACGCATGGCTGGCGAGAATGTTTTTACCGTTTTTGGGATTTTGACTGTGGTATAACCAGCATCTTCAATCTTTTTTGCAACTTGGAATCCACCCCACTCATCGTATGGCACTTCTGTTAATGGCACCGTGTTGGCATCTGCGATCAAATCATCGGCGATAGCATTAAAATCATTCTCAGCGCCATCATGCACTTCTAACAAGCCCTGATTTAGCCACTTTTGATATCGCTCCACCACCTGCCTTTCTTCGCCCTTGTACACGGTTTCTTCTGGCAAATAAAACCATGGCGAAATGCAGTAGTAATGCAATCTGCCATCATCTTCAATTTGGTAAAACAGGTTTATTCGCGCCGCTAGGTCAATCTTTGCCGCCAAGTCAATTGACATTAAGCATGGCGTGCCCACAAAATCTTGCCAATTCAAGCTTGGATCAGCACAAGCGCGCCAGTGCTCCATGTTAAAAAACGCAGATTTAGCAGACACCCAAACATTGAGATGCTTGGTTTTAAAGGCATTTTGCCGTGATGCGTTGTTAATCGCTTTGGTTTGTTGTGACTCAAGAAAATCAGCATACACCGATACATTGTAATTGGGGTTTGCTTTGGCAAGCACCTTGGGGTCTGTCCAGTCATCGCCATCGTCAATCGTCCAAATCCAGCCAAACAGCTCATCATCAGGCATGGTGCCTTGCAACATCGCTTGCACACGACTGCGTAACTCGTAGCAAGGACCATCAATATTAAAGCCAGCAGTGGTTATGGTAAAAATCAGCGGCTGCCGTCTTGCGCCCATACCTGTCTGCATGGTGTCATACAGCCTGCTGTCTTGGTGTTCATGATATTCATCGACAATGGCGCAGTGTGGTGATTGACCGTCTGGCGGATCACCAATCACAGGTTCAAACAGTGAGCCGTCATCGGGTCGCTCAAGGCTGGCGGCGTTAATCTGTATTCCTGCCGCTTCCACTAGCTCAGGCGAGCGTAGCGCCATCAGGCGTGCAGGCTTAAATACTTCCCATGCTTGCTTTTCGGTGGTCGCACCGCTGTACACTTCTGAGCCAAATTCGCCATCATTGGCAAACATATTGAGCGCCACGCCTGCTGCAATGGCTGATTTGCCATTTTTCCTAGGTACTTCCCAATAGCTCTCACGAAAGCGCCTAAAGCCGTCTTTTTTGCGCACCCAGCCGAATGTGACGGCGATACCAAACTTTTGCCATGGCTCAAGTTCAATTCTCATGCGCTTAAGCGCCCACTCGCCCTTTGTATGCGGCAAAAGCCCAATAAAAAGTATCTTTTTTTCGGCTAATTTGGCATCAAATTTATATGGATAATCACGATTTTTTGATTTTTTAAGGTCATCCAAGTGTCTTTGACAAGCCAAAATCACCCATTTGCACGCTGGTATTTTTCCAGCTACTACCTGCTTTGCCCACTTATTTGCGGTATTAACGTTCGTGTATTGTGCCATAAACGTCTCGCAAAAAAAATAGTTACATATTAAGTACACTCGCAAAAGAGTTTGTTTTTTCTTTTTTCCCACCGCCTGTTAAGCGCTGGCGTGAAGATGGGTCAAGCCCTAGCATTGCCCCAAACATTGCCATTTGTCGCATGGCTTCATTGATACCTGTCAAGGCTGGGTTTTTGATACTGCCACCCGCACTACTTTTGACAACCACGCCATTTGTAGCTACTTCCGCTTGACATTGGCGGTAGTTGTCATAGGCGATACAAAACGCTTCCACATTATGCATGTCAGTAATGCGTATGACTTCATTTTTTAAAAGCTCTGGCACAATAGACCGCCACATCATAGATGCAAATTCAAGATCACAAAAATAATCAGGCGGAGCTATATCAATCACCTTACCAAAATCAGGTGTGTTTGATTTTTTAATGGGCTTCGGTTTACGACCACGCCCAGCTACCGCTGCAATACCGCCCATACAATAAACTCCAACAAAATGTCAATAGGCTAAACTTTTAATTTCGTTCACGTAAAAATTTGCTTAGGGGCGCGGTCATTTCTGAGATTGGTCTGAACTTTTTACCCACCCTCCCCTATTTTTGATTCGTTCTGTGTTTTAATTTTGTGACATGATTTACAGATTGCTTGTAAATTATCTTCCGAATCTGCGCCACCGTTAGCTTTGTTGATGATGTGATCGACTGCGTGCGCTGGTGTAATCTTGCCTGCCTGTTTACAGACTTGGCACAAATAGCCATCACGCTCAAGTATGCGCACTCTTTTAATGCGCCATGCTTGCCCATAGCCGCGCTCTGTTGTATTGCCTTTGCGCTCTTGCGTCTTAGCCCATCCAGTGCGCTTGTCAGCATGTACATCACAATAGCCATTCTGCGATCGTGTAACGTGATTTGGACATCCAAAAACCCTGCACGGTGTTACCATAATACCACCAAAAAAGTTAACCATACTTGATTGACTTACGTATCTACTTACACTACTTAGATTAACCACAACACACTGTAGTATCGTTTTATGTTTTCGCTCAATATAATTGGGCTTGTCACACCCTTATCAGCTGGCTTGAATCTACTTGTGTGTTATCGCTGACTAAACGATTGCCAATAAAAAACCGCCCCAATTAAGGGGCGGTTCTAAAATGTAGATACAATTTTGTATCTTAAGAAAGATGATAAAATATCGTTCGGTAATTGTCAAGCGCTTTCTGAATTTATTTTGCATAAGCGCCAGTATCTTGCCGCCAAGTCATCTGCCACGCTCAGCACGCCAGCAATCTCACCTGCGACTTGCTCAAAGACATGAGCATGGCTTTGTGAGTAAGTACTCTTAGCCACACCCATAATGTGCGCACACTCAGCATCACTAAGCGAGCGGTCAAGTGTATTAATTACCGCCACCCTAGCCATGTTGCCCGCATGTCTGGCACGCATGGCTTTGGATTGATAACCCTGTTCAGCAATACGCAACACATCATCATACAACGCTTGTCGCTTATCATCTGATACGTAGCATGATACCGCCTTACACATCAGCGCCTTATCACCATCCTTACCATCGCGATACTGTAAATTGATGTATGATAAACAGCCGCTGGCATCAGCGACATCAAAGCCACCAAATGACTTGTGGCTGGCTCGCGTCAAATCTATAGCACCTCGCTGACTTGTGATACTACGTATCTTGTCTAGTGATTTATACTCTGTAACCATGTTCGCTCCTAATCCTAATGTAAACTTGTTAATGTCATTGCTTAGTCTCACTCATCATCAACCCTTACAATCTTTGCCAGTGGTTCTGTACCATAATGCGTTGGCTCATCATAATTTCTAAACATTTCGGGATTTGCCATGTTGTCGGGTTTGTTATCCCAAGATAAGCGGTGTCTGATAAGCGTATATAGGTCCCATTCATTCCATGTATCTGCAAATTCATTAGGCTTAAAAGGTCTGTAGGCATATTCAAGAGCGTGTTGTAGTTCGTGCGGGCAACAGTCATCATGTTGTGGCAAGTGATACAGCACCGCATGGATTTGACCCATCTTTAGTCGTGACAGCAGTTCCAATCCATCTTGTATCATCTTTGCTTGGCTTTCGGTAACAGTCAGTTGGTAAGTTCTCATGTCATATCCCTTAACTCTAGATACGCTTTAATCGTCTCAATGGCACTATTTGCGCCAAAGCACACACAGCATAGATACCCTGCTTTCTGCAGGCGGGCTATCATGTCAGCTTGGGCTTTACTCACTCGTCCGCCCTTGGCTTTAAGCTCGATAAACAAGCCATGATAACCGCCACGGGCGACAAACAAGAATAGGTCAGGAAATCCTGCCAATACGCCCATACGCTTAAATTTGGTGGCTTCAACGATGTTTCTTGAACCGCCATTGGGGCTATGGTGCAGATAGTCTGATAATTTACCCCCATTAAAGCTATGCCAGCTTGCCCATTCGATAAGGGCGATTTGTTCGGTGTCTTCACGGTTTTGGCGTTTTTTGGGGCGTGCAGGCGTGTTATTTGCTTTACTCATACTGCCCCCGAATGTCAATAACTTGTTTTAGTGTTGCTAAAAAGTCCATGTGAGACTGGGTAAACGATACGGATTTTAAGTATTTATATTGTTCTACCAAAACATCAAAAGCAATACCGCCTAGTCTATCATCAAGCTCTGACAGTGTTAGCCCGTATAGTTCATCTTGCATTCTCAATGCTTGAGTTTTGTAATTTTTTCTTAAGTTCATTTTCTTACTCCTTAATTTACCAATACAAAATATCTTGCCAGCTCACGCTTTAACAGCTCGCTTTCAGCGTATTCCATAGCTTCGCCTAGACTAAAAAACCCCGTCTCGGTCTCTGGTCTGTCGTTACCATTACTTAGCCGACAGTCGTATTTGCCGTTGTTGGGATAGGCTGATAACAGCACACCCATAATTCTTGCCGTGGCGATGTTATTGGTAATACTCCAACGTAGGGGCTTTAGTTTTAGATTTGTATTGGGTAGTGGCTGGCTGTGTTTTGCTAGATGTTTCACAGACGCTTTGCCAAGTGTTTTTAAGGGTTTCACGAATTTACTCCAATAGATTTTGTATGTATTTTGCTAAGATTTTGATAAGGTACTGTCATTGCATAATCAAACGACACGCCATAGTAATTTTCGTAAATCTCTATCTCTTTGGGGATAAGACGTAGTGGTAAAGGACTGCCGCCATGTGCAATGGCTTTGGCGTGAAGCTCTATGCGTTTTTTGATGTTTTCTGCCATGATTTGCTCGTGGCTTTTGGGTGCGTTGTTAAACTTGTACCCTGCTGGGGCTAGGGACTGTGTAGCGGTTGTTGTGATGTCGCTATGGGGCGTGCTGTTTGGCGTGGTGGTACGTTCACGCATAATCCAGCTTGCCCACTTGTCCAGCTTGACAGCATCGCCCATGATCATGCCTTGGCTCTCTTTGTCAGCGTAATAATTAACAAACTTGGCAAACATGGCGTTGTACTGCTGTGCGGTTAACTGCTGGGCATAACCAAGCTCTGACAAGCGGTGTTGCATGATACCTAGGTCAGGGGCTTGCCACTGGGTAATGGGGGTTATTCTTTGTTTGGCTGTGGTGGTGTTGGCTACAGTGGTGGCTTGGTTGTTGGCTGTAGTGGTACCTACCCCTTGGTTTGCTGTGGCTTGCTGTAGGGGTTGCCCTTGTGGTTTAATCGCCTGCTGTGGTTTGGTTTGTTGTGGTGATGGGTTTTGTTTTTGGCTTGACTGACAAACATCTCCCCCTGTGTGTGAGACGCTCTTTTGCACACACTCTGTTGTTTGTATTCTATTGGTATTCTCTTGTAACATCGGGTCATTTTGACCTGATGGGAATGGGTCATTTTGACTTGTTCGATGATGGCAATTTGACCCGTTCGATGGGGTCATTTTGACCTTATCGATAGTGTCAATTTGCACTAGGTTAAGTTTGGCTACAGCGTCATAATTGACGGTGTAGAAATTGGTTTGGTTGCGTTCGTTTTTGCGTAGCTTTTCGCACAGTAGCAGACCTTGGTTTTTTAGGCTGTTAAAAGTACGCTTAACGGTCTCAACGCTCCAAAAGCGAAAGTGCTTGGCTTGCCATGCGTCATAGTTGTTATAGACCCACTTTTTATCGTCTTTGGTGGTGGTAGCATAATTAAGCAGGTAATGTACCTGCTGTAGGACAATGGCTTCATTTAAGCCAATGGCGACCGCTAGGGACGGCAATACTTGTAGTGGGGGTTCTTGGGTTAGTAGATTGCTCATCACACAACTCCTTCACTAATCATCATCTCAATTACCCACATCTCGCCTGCGTGGGTAAATAGGGCTTGGTCATAGCCAAGTTCGGTTTGTTTCATCTGGCCATAGCCTTTGTCAATAAACCATGTATTAAATACCTTGCCACGCTTTACCGCTTGGTTATATACGCCAAGCTCGCACAAATGGCGGTTTAGCTTAACTGCTGACAGTTTTAGCTTGCTTGCCACATGGGTAGCATTGACTAGGTTGGTGCGTGCTACCACACGGTCATAATGGGCGACCTTGGGGGCGTTAATGCTCGCCTGCTGTTCTAGGGTCAGCTTTTCTTTTTCGCTGGCAAGCAGGGCTTCTAGGGCTTCAAGGTAGGTAGTTGGCAGGCGTGGTGCGGTGGCTTGTTCTAGCTGTTGCCAACGTCTGTTAATACGAATACGCAAATCAGCACGATAACCAGTGATTAGGTCAATGGTTTGTTCTTTGGTTAGACGAAATTCACGGTATGTTTGACCGTTGTCAGCGGTATAATCGCACTCCCCAACTTTGGGGAGTGAAAGTTTGCCATACTCAAGGTTAAGATTTTCAATATCTCGGCATACATGGTCATGGCGTTTGTCGCACAGCTCGGCAATCTCACGGCTGGACATGGTGGGGGTGTTTTGTAGTGGGGTTAGGTTCATGGGCGGTGTCCTTGGTTATTTGTTGGTGGTTGCTTTTAAAACTGGCGGATTTTCAGATATAAACAAATCAGGGTAATCAATCTTGACTTGTGCAGGTATGCCCCGTCTAGTCCAGTTATTAACTCGCTGGCTAGATGCGTCAATGTGTTTTGCAATAGCGTCCACACCGCCAAGAAGTTTTATTCTTTCCAAATCTTTCGTGATGTCTTTCATAATTTCGTCTCTCAAATAAACGTATTATAAACAAAATGATTATTTTAATCAAACGTTTTGTTTATATTATCATCAAATGACACAACCCAATAAAGTATGTTAAAATACTTAAACAAGTTGTTTAGAATTAGGGGCTTTTATGACACACGAAACCATGCAAAGAATTTTTGACGCAACCCAAAAAACCCCAACAGAGATTGCCGACGCAATCAATACCAAGCCACAAAATATCAATAACTGGATCAAGCGTGGTATATCCAAAGTTGGTGCAATGGAAATTGGCAAGGCGTTTGGGCTAAGTGTGGACTGGATATTGACAGGCGAAGGCACCATGACCACGCCTGCCCTACAATCCAATATCAACCCCCAATTTCGGGAAATCAACGACTGGACCTATAGCACACCCCTAGAAGGCGATGAGATAGAAGTGCCGTTTTATAAGGATTTTGCCTTTGCTTGCGGTCATGGGGCGGTGGGTGTGGCTTATAGCAACGAATGGCATAAACTGCGGATTAACAGGCGTATCGTTGATCGCATTGGCTCAAATAGGGACATGATATTTGCCACGACTGCCGACGGGGACAGCATGAGCCCCACAATCAATGACGGTGATACGATATGGGTAGATACGTCCAAAGAAAACATCAAAGACGGTAAAATCTTTGTCTTTGAATATGGGGGTATGTATATGTGTAAAAGACTGTACCGCCTACCCAATAACGGCTTACGTCTAGTCAGTGATAATGGCGATGAGTTTGCCGAAATGGTCATTACGGGCGAAGAAAGAGTGGCTAATGAGTTTCGCCTGATTGGTTGGGTGTTTCATTGGTCGGTGCTGGAGTGGTGGTAGGCTATCAAATACCCCCAAACAACCAACAATTAAGGAATAAAACCATGTTAATAGAACTTACCACACTACCCCTAGAAATCCAAGAGCAAATCCAGCGCATCAAGCAAGGCGAACAAATCATCATTACCGACCAAGGCAAGGTTATGACCTGTGCCACGGTTGATACACAGCCCAGCTACGCCAATGGCGATTTTGAGTTTGATTTGGAGCGTATGAAACAGGCGATTGGCGAAACGGACGAAAACGGACGAGCCAAACATGCCACAACCATTCCCAAGGGGCTAGCAAAAGACTTTGACGCTTTTCATCAATGGATGTTAGCGAGAAGCTCATGCAAGTAAAAACCAGCCCCTATTTTGATGAGCTCTACCCCACATTAGACATTTTGATACAACAAGCGATAGCAAAATTTGTATCTCATGTAGAACAGCACGGCTTAAAGGGCTTACAAGGACGCAATAAATCATCAGTGCCAAGCAGTACACACACCAAAAGACAACGAGCCCAGTTTGCCTACGCCCAAAGGTACTGTCTTTGGCATTATCATATCGGCATACCTGCCTATGCAGGCGAGCATGGCGATATGACCAGCGAGTATGTACTGCATTATCAGCGGTTTGATGATGAGATTATCATTGTGGATATAACCACACATCCGCCTTTTGTGTTGCCGAGTGGGGAGAGTTTGCAGTGATGACGGGCAATATTATTTACAACATAACACTAATAATTTAGGTGCATTCTATGTCAGAAACAACCAATACGGCCGCATTGGCAAACAAAGTATTTGATGAGATATTCCAATGGCTAAAGTGGGAGTTATGCACCCCAAAAGACATTAACTGGGAATGTTGCAATCAAGAAAAACATAATACCAAAACACACCCAAGCGATATCGTTTTTTACTACAAAGACCCTTATACAGGCAAAACCCAATACATTAACACTGACTTAAAAAGCTATAAAGATGTAAGCATCAACAAAAATAGCATGACAAACGCACTAAAAAGTCTTGCTATGAGTATAGAGTGTGCCACAGTTAGCTCAGAATGGCAGGCTAATTATGTATCAGAAGATAACCATCATATTCACGGATTATTATTTGTCTATAACTATGACGGCAGTTTTGAAGGTAATTTTTATAATAAGATAACAGCAAAGGTTAATGCCAAAAACTTAGACATTCCCAAAGGTCAATTCATCGCAATTTTTGAGCCTGATACCATTCAATATCTACTCAATGTCTGTGATGACTTAAAGGAAGAAGCAAGAAAACGAAAAAGCACCGAGTCTAATTGCTACAATTTTTATTATCCCAATCTATTTCAAAACAAAACTCATTCTCTTGATATCTATTCTGCAACACTAGAATCCATCTTATCGCCTTTTATGATTGTTAATTTTGCAGACAAATACAGTCATGAATATATTGTTTATTATAAAGAGTCTGGCGATACCATTGAAGAATTTTCTTATCTTATTGATACCTTGGCAGTTTATCAATTATTAAATGATAATGATACCGTTCAAGTGGTGCTAAAAGCAGAAACATCATCCAATTGCATGGCAAACTTCGAAAAAGCCAAACGCTTGTATGCAGAAAAATTTGGAATGAGTCCTAATGATGACATATTTAAAAACATCACGACAAAAGCCTTGGCGTTAAAACACCATTATTACGATCCAAAAAACGAGAGAATGAGCAATGAGCAAAATTAAAGGGCTGTCTTTTTATAAAACAGACAAAGATATTTTTGACCAACTACACCAAAGAACCCCGAGCAAGGCGAGTATTTTGGAGCATTTAAAGCAACGTGGCTTACTTATTTCTCATGAAGAAGAAAAGGAAGAACTGGCAGAAATGATTAGCCCTTGGTTTACCAGCTACTTTGACCAAAAGTTTATTGTTGGCGAGTTGGGTGGGGGAAACTCGCAAAAAAAGCATAATTCAACAGAGATTATGCTTGATTACAATACACAAGACATCCAATCCATTCTTAAAGACATGAAAAAAGAAATGGGGTTTGCGATAAATCAAGCTAAAGACGGCTCTTTTAGTATCACCGAAACCTACACCAAGGCAGACTTCACTAAAAATGTTTTGTCGCAAAACACGCAAAAAACAGCAGAAATTAAAATAGAAAAAACAGCAGAAGGTAAGATTTTGGTAAGAACCAATGCAGACGAAAAAGCCAATAAAATTACAGAGGCAATCAAAGAAAAATTAAAAGAAAAGAATACAGACAGCTACGAAGAATTTGAGATAAATTTAAGCACCTTAACCGAACCTGCCGACAGAACACGGTTTTTCATTGAGCTGATTAACAACATTGATGGTTATAATTTGAAGGATGTTACTTCAGCATTTATCAATAAGAGTGCCACCCAACAAGAAGCTGATGAAGAGGTGGTAGGTTACATCAAAAAAATTGCTCTTGACGGTGATTCTGTGCATACATCTGGCGAGTTTCAAAGGTTAACTAATGATGGGTTTTATCTCACCAAGATAGAATGGACGGTACAAAGCGAGAAAGCTACAGGCGATAAAATAGACCTTTTGGCGGAATTTACTGACACTGTCAATTGCTCAGGATTTAAATATGGCATAAAGCGTGTTTATAGCATTAAGGATAATGGTGAGTATAACTCAGGTAAAACACCATCCGATTCGGATAGAACAGTAATATTGCCAAAAATTGAGTTGTCAGCAAGGCAATCTTATGACAAAATAGCCAATATTTTAGCACAAACACTAAAAGCAGATGAAAACGGCTAAATGGTTTAAAGTTGGCATACCCTTGCCAATCAAAGACCTTGCAGAAAAACTTAAAGCTCGCTCTTTTACCCGAGAGCGAAGGACGGGTTTCGTGCTAAAAAAGATAACAGGCGTGGAACTTATCGCTCAATACATTGAGCAAAAAACCACCATAAAAGAGATAACCGACCCCTTTGGTGTGCATCAAACTTTTGAAATTCCCGATTTTCAAGTTATTGAATTTCGTATTTTTTGTATAGAAGATGTGTGGTTATTGCAAATCAATAATACACCCCGTTCTATCAAATCTCTAATTCTCAAGCTCAGTAGTATTATAGGCTTTGGCTTTTATGCTGACAATATAGAGATAGATTTAAAGAAATTGATTAACGCATTAGAAGACACGCAAGGTCGCTTACTTGTTACCAAAATGGACTTGTACAATATTAATATTCAAAACACCGCTTTAGGTCAAATGGTTATTACCAGTCCAAAAGATGTTAGGCAGTCATTGGACAGTTATCTTTTGGCAGGTACAGACTACAAAATAAAAGGTTTGGTTGCCAAATTTGCACTTCATGAAGTGTTCACAGGCACTTTTGAGATAAGAAATAACAGTCGTATAGAGTTTTGCGAAGCCATGCCTAGTCGTCTTTTTCTTGAAGCATACCTACCCATCCTAACCCAGCTCATCAAATAACCCAATCTCAATACCCCAAACCGCCCCCACAAAGGGCGGTTTTTTATTGTCTTTAAAATCATGGGGTTGTGAACTTTTTAAACATTTAGTTTTAAATATCACTCATTTTGTTTATTTTTTACTTGATGATATTAAACGTTTTGTTTATAATACCCCCATACCCCAACAAGGAAACCCCATGAAAAAACTATCCGACATCTTGCTCACGCTTGCCGTTATTGCAGTCTCTATGCTGTTTTGCCTAATCTGCCTACAGTCCTATGAAAAAGAGCTTGCTTTAAAAGACGCTTATATTGAGCGTGAGTATATCAAGCCCCAAGCGTATTGCGATGACCATGATTGTAACGGTCTGTCACAAGATGAAATCATCGCCATAGCAAATAACGAACTGGAGTAAACCATGCTAAAAGCCCAAGACCAAAAAGGCGGTAAATTAGTCCGCTTTGTTAATGGCATAGACATGAAAGGCGAGCCCTGCACTGATGTGTTTAAGCTGTCGTTTCGTTCTAAAATAGGTCTGTCATACAGACGTATGGAACTACACAAAGACGGACGAGCCCGTTACGTCTATTACGATAATGAGTTTGCCCCCGTGCTTATCAAGCGTGATATTAAAGAATTGGAACTGGTATAGGAGTGTATGATGAACGAACGCGATTATATGGACTACATTGATAGTCAATTCACCCAAGACGAGCAGTGTGAACGTGAGGCGTACGAATACGAGCAGTATGAACACCACTTTGGCACGCCTGCCGACAATCAACAAACAGCGGAGTAATCTATGGCTATCGGTGCTTTTATCCTTGGGCATTCAGGTTCTGGCAAGTCATTTAGCTTGCGTAACCTATCGCCCGACAATGTTGGCTTTATTAACGTGGTGGGCAAATTCCTACCCTTTAAAAACGCTCAGTTTAAACAGGTCATCACAGACAACCCACATTATATCTGTGAGCTACTGCGTAAATCGGTCGCCCCAATCATCATCATTGATGACTTTCAGTACCTGATGAGTAACCAATTTATGCGTGACAGCGACATCAAGGGCTATGACAAATACACCCAAAACGGTAAAAACATTTGGCAAATCCTAAACACCATTAACTATGAGATGAAGCCATACCAACGGGTGTATATTCTAAGCCATACTGACGAAGTGGACGGCAAAACCAAACTTAAAACCATTGGCAAAATGCTGGACGAGAAAATTACCCCTGAAGGCATGGTGGGCATTGTCCTACAAACGCATATTGAAAATGGTAATCACCACTTTGTTACCCAAAACAACGGATTTACTACAGTAAAGACACCTTACGAGATGTTCGCTGATAACCTAATCCCCAACGATTTAGAGTTGGTGGATAATGCCATTTGCGAATACTACAACTTACCCAAAACCCTAGCCTAAGGAGCTAACCCATGCAATTTATGCAATATGATAAAACATCAGCTGTTAAAGCCAATTCATCAAGCCGTATCGCTGTCCATACCTATGCCAAAGCCAAAATCACCCAAGCTTATGCAGGGGTGACCGAAAGAGGGGCAAAGTTTGTGGCACTAAACTTTATCAATGAAGCGGGCGAGACAGCCGAAGAAATCAAAGTCTATTATGAAAACAGCCAAGGCGAGCCATTAAGCGGTCGTCATCAGCTAAACGCAATCATGGCGTTTAATGGCATACCCACATTAAGCCAAGTGACGGGTAATTATAAGACCTATGATTTTGGGGCTGGCGGTGTGGTAGAAAAGACGGGGCTTATTGTGCCTGAACTAATAGGTAAATTTATGGGGATTGTCCTAGCCGAAAACTGGTACACAAACCAATATGGCGAGGCTAAGCATACCCTGCAATTAACCGCTGTCTATCATCTGCACACAGGACGTAATGCCCGTCAGTTTATCGATGACACGCCTGCCATAGACGGTCAAATTGAGCAGTCCATTGACTATGCCAAGCGTTTAAGTGCCGAAAGCCGAGCAAAAGCCGAACAAGGCAAGGGCGGGCAAAGACAGCAAAGCCAGTATCAAGGTCAAGGGCAACAAGGTCAAGCCTATAACCCCTACCAGTATTCGCAAAGTCAGGGGCAAGGGCAACAAGGGCAACCCTATCAGCAAGCCCCACAAGCCCAAGTACAAGCAGGACAACAGCAGTCAAGCACGACCCCACAAACGGTAGCTGATGAAGATATGCCGTTTTAGAAAAAAAGGAATAAAATGATGAGCATTGAAACCTATCTAACAGACAAAATGGTAGTTAATACCAAAGAATTATCTGAATTACTTGGGCGTACGCCACGCACCCTATTACGCTGGCAAGACACTGAAGCATACGAAAATCCCATGCCACGCCCATTTAGCGTTGGACGTGGCTCACACAGTTGCTATGATGCGGATAAAATTTTGCAGTGGTATAAAACACTACCACTCAAAGCTCGTATCTAGCTCAATCTCTTTAATTTTTACTGCCCAAGCCTCATACGCTTGGGCTTGCTCGTCTAAGTAGTCATACTTATCATAGGTTGCCCAAACAACTGGTAATTTATGCCCAAGCATAATCTCACAGACGTGTGGTGGCACATGAGCACTCATATTAGTACGCATCGTGCGACGCAGATCATGTACTGACCAATGCTGCATCTTAATGCCTTTATTGACATCCAGCCAGTGTATTACACAGTTGGGTATTTTAAGGTGTGTTGTTTCAATCAGTATGGTGTTATCGGGTGTGGTAAACAAATATGGACTGTCGTTAAGTGCCATTGCCTGTTCAATGTAAGGCTTGATAGTTGGGGTAATTGGGCGTTTAATTGGTTTTTTGGTTCTAAGACCTGTTTTATGATTAGTAGCTGGCACAGTCCAAACATGATTGTCAAAATCAAAATCTTCTTTTTTGGCAAGTCTTAATTCGCCAATACGACACCCATAAATCAACAGCAGTCGCAATAGTAATTCATTACGATAATTGATGTTAGAATTTTTTAGGGCATAAAGCACCATATAAATTTCCCTATCATCAAGCACCCTATCCTTCATACGATCTTGAATATGCAGGTCATTATGTGCTGAGACATTTGCCAATACATTTTTATCAATCAATTCACGCTTAACACCCCAGTTCATTGCTTGGTTGGCATTGATAAGTATACGTTTGGCGATGTATGGTTTACTTTGTTTAATCTCATCTAACAAATTCATCCACTGTGCAATGGTAATCTTATCACTTAATTGCTCGCCCAACACTGGTAGAACATAAAGCTCAAATGTGCGTCTAATTTCATTGGGTTTTTTCTTTAAGATACATGATTTATCAAACCACTCATCAAATAATTGCTTAAATGTGTAGGCTGTGCGTTGTTTTTCCCTACGTTCAAGTTTAATCTGTTTGGGGTTATTGCCTTTTTCAAGTTCAGTGCGATACTCATCTAATTGCTGGCGAGCTTGTTTAAGGCTCATGAGTGGATAACTACCCAAATCAAGCCGATGTGCCTTGCCCGCATAACGATAACGATATTGAAAAACAATTTTGCCTTTTTTAGAAATCCGCACACTCATGGCATCACGATCAGCGTGTTCTTCAACCTGTTCTCTTGGTTTATTCAGCTGTGATTTTAGCCATAATTCTGTTAATGCCATATCTACCCCACTGGTTAATCTATGGTAGTATTATAGCATTTTATGTACTCAAATATGTACACAAAATATATTACTTTTAGCGGTTTTTCGTGTCGTTTTATGTCGTATCTTTACACCTTATTTGTTTATAAATTACTGATTTTATATAAATTTATGTCTTTTTATGTCTAAATTTGTCTTTTTATTTCTTTTATAGTATTATCACCGAAAGGGATAATCCCAATGCAGTCAAAGATTAGCTTAAAAATTTATCCACAACCGCATATTGTCCCTGTGTGGTTTCTTCTTGATACATCGCTTCTCTAAAAGCATTAGAGTTGGCAAGTCCGCCTGTATACCAAGCGATATGCTTACGAGCAATGCGACAGCCCGAATATTCGCCATAAAAACGATATAATTCATTTAAATGATTTAATACAATTTGTCGTAATTCGGATAATTCAGGGGGCAACAATAATTCACCCGTTTGCAAATAATGCCCAATATCCCGAAAAATCCACGGTTTACCTTGTGCTGCCCGCCCTATCATGATAGCGTCCGCCCCTGTTAGGTCATAAACTTGTTTTGCCTTTTGTGGACTGTCTATGTCGCCATTGACAATGACGGGGATATTGACCGCTTGTTTAACCTTGGCAATGAGCTCATAACGTGCCTGACCGTGATACAGATCTTCTCGGGTGCGTCCATGTATGGCAATGGCACTGATACCGCTGTCTTCGGCAATCTTGGCAACGGTAAGGATATTTTCTTGCCCGTTTTGAAAACCTAGGCGAGTTTTTAGAGTAACGGGCACAGGCACGGCATTGACGGTGGATTTTAGCAGTGTTTCCACCAATGGCAAATCCTGTAGTAGCGCCGATCCTGCTAATTTACGGCACACTTTTTTGACGGGGCAACCCATGTTAATATCCACGATTTGAGCCCCATTTTCCACTTGAAATTGTGCTGCCGCTGCCAATTTATCAGGCTCTGCCCCTGCAATCTGCGCCGAAATGGGGGCGATTTCCCCATCAAAATTTGCCCGATACAGGGATTTTTTGCGAGCATAAAGGGCGGTATCAGCAATGATCATTTCACTGACAGCGTGCCCTGCCCCAAAGTCTTTACATAGGCGGCGAAAAGGATTATCGGTGACGCCTGCCATTGGGGCAACGATCAGGCGGTTACTGATGGTCTGGCTACCGATTTTTAAGGGGGTTAAAAGGGGGTGTAAATGGGTCATGAATGGCTTTATCCAAAATCATAAAAATAAATTGCAATTTTAACAAAAATATCTTATAATGACCGCTGTTTTTTGAGAGCCCTTCGTTTCCCCAACTCAATTCATAATCAAATCAAGCACTTATTTGGCTTGTTGATTGTGTTACTCTCAAACTAATTTTTTATAGGTTTTATATGACTACTACCATCAGTGCCAAACCCGCTGAAGTCGTACACGACTGGTATATCGTGGACGCAGAAGGCAAAACACTTGGTCGCTTAGCTAGCGAAATCGCATCTCGCCTTCGTGGCAAGCACAAGCCTTGCTATACTCCCCACGTTGATACTGGCGATTATATCGTGGTTATCAATGCGGACAAAGTATCCGTTACTGGCAAAAAAGCCCAAGACAAAAAATACTATCGCCACACTGGTTATCCAGGAGGTATCAAAGAGACCAACTTTACCAAACTTATCGCTCATAAGCCAGAAGATGTGCTACAAAAAGCGGTAAAAGGTATGCTACCAAAAGGTCCTTTGGGTTATGCCATGATCAAAAAATTGAAGCTGTATGCAGGGACTGAGCACCCACACACCGCACAACAGCCACAAGTGCTAGACATCTAATAAGGAGACATTATGGAACGCAATTACGGAACAGGTCGTCGCAAGACTTCTACCGCTCGTGTCTTCTTAGCTAAAGGCACAGGCAACATCGTCATCAACGGCAAAAGCCTAGATGAATATTTTGGTCGTGAAACTTCTCGCATGGTGGTGCGTCAGCCCCTTGAGCTACTAGACGTAGTGACCAGCTATGACCTATACATCACTGTAAAAGGTGGTGGTGCAAGTGGTCAAGCAGGTGCTATCCGTCATGGCATCACTCGTGCATTGATCGAAGCAGACGAAACTGTAAAACCTGCTCTAAGAGCTGCTGGTTTTGTTACTCGTGACGCTCGTGAAGTGGAACGTAAAAAATTGGGTCTGCACAAAGCTCGCAAACGCCCCCAATTTTCAAAGCGTTAATTCTTTATTATCGCAAAAAGCCCCGCCAAGATTGGTGGGGTTTTTGTTTTGGCATATCATACAACAGCTGAAGCTTATTTCAATATTTGTAAAAGATATATATTGAAAAAATAAATATGACGGCAAGCAACCATCATACATATTTAGGTTTAATTTTATAGCATCTACACTTGTTCTTATTATTCTTACTGTTAGCTTCTTGTATTATGCACTTACTTACAAGCAAAAACAAATATGGCTGATGAATGTTTTGGCAAAATTCAAACAATTTGTAATATAAGATAAATTCAGTTATCCATATTTATACCAAAATCCAATGCGATTATTCATATAGCGAAAGCTAATCATTCAACTGCGGAACCAACGTCAATTCCAATAAATGAATAAACCGCCCTTCCACATCAACCACGGTCAGTTGCCAATCATCAATATGCACGGTTTCGCCTTGCAAACTGCTGACCGCCCCCAAGGCTTGCATGACCAGTCCACCCATAGTATCCACGTCCGTATCATCAAACTGCGACCCCAAAATCTCATTACAATCACTGATCAATGTGGACGCTTGCACCAGCCACACGCCTGCCTTTTCGGGGTGGCTGATGATGTTGTTAATGGTGCTGTCTTCTTCTAGGTCATCATGTTCGTCCACGATGTCGCCCACGATCTCTTCTAGCAGGTCTTCCATAGTGACCACGCCCGACACCGAGCCAAATTCATCAACCACCACCGCCATATGCACTTGGGCTCTTTGCAGGGAACGAAGTAGCGTATCCGCCCGAGCAGTTTCGGAAATATACAGCGGTTTACGCACCATCTTATTCAGGGCGATTGGTGTATCTTTACCTTCTGCACGCTCTTTTAAAATGGCAATCAGGTCTTTTACCAATAAAATCCCAAGCACTGCATTACCATCATGAGCATCAAATACAGGGTAACGAGAATGCTCGGTTTCTAAAGCCACCGCCAAAATTTCTTCTAAGCTATCATCACTGCTAAGTGCCATCACTTGCGGACGGGGCGTCATGATCTCACGCACCTGCGTGGCAGGCAGGTCAAGCACCCCTTCAAGCATGTCCACCATATCAGGTTCTAAAAATTGATGTGAATCCTGCACCAATTTTAACAAATCGTCCCGAGTTTCAGGGGCGGTAGATAACCAGCGTTTAAGTCCACGAGTCCAACTGCTAGAATGCTCATCAGCCATGACAGTTTTTTCAACCTTTTTAATTTAAATTTAGGGTGTGCCCCACTTTCGCTTTTGTTGGCAAAAATGAGAAAAATCGCAAATTTTCAAGGAAATAAACGCAGGCAATACTGGAGTATTGGCAAGTTTATTGACGCAGAAAATCAAGATTTAGGCATTTTTGACACAAAAACAAATCAACATCGCAAGTTTATTAAATTTTAGGGTTTGTGTAGTGAATGTTCAACACGCCCTAACCCAATTTAACGCATTTTTGATAAATATTCAACTAAATTTCTACCCATCGCACAATACGCTCTTCTATCATCTCATCGCTTAAACCCTGCTCTGAAATACAGCGACCTGCCACGCCAACCCTTGCCACACCCTTTTGATGAGCTGTTTCGCCTGCCACAAGCCGATGCCAAGTGGGCAAATCTTGCCCCAAATACAGCCGCTTATAAGCACAGTGCCTAGGTAGCCACAGCATATCGGCAAGCATGTCATAAGTTAGGCGAATACAGTCGGGCACATATTGTTTACGATGTGTATAATCACGACAAGCCCCCGTCTGACAGTCCAACAACTGACACGCCACGTCCGTGTATTCGGTCAATGCCACGTCATCATCGTCCAAATACTTAACCAAACAGCATACACCACAGCCATCACATAAGGCTTCCCATTCGTCATCGGTCAGCTCAAGCAAAGAAAATCTCTGCCAAAACTTAGGGCGCAGGGACAAATTTTCACTTTTTACATTATTTGTCATAAAAAATCACAATAAAGGTTTTCAAGCGGTTTAAATTTGGGTATTATAACCGTTTTTATCAGATAAAGCCCATCAGTGGCACACAAAGCATTTAGGACACCCTATGTCACACGCCAATCAGCCAGCCCCCATTACCTCACCCATCGGCACGCCAAAAGTTGGCATCATCATGGGAAGTCAGTCCGACTGGGCGACCATGTGCGAGAGTGCTCAAATCTTAGCCGATTTTGGTGTGCCGTTCGTCTGTGAAGTGGTATCTGCTCATCGCACGCCTGACAAGCTGTTTGATTTTGCCAAAGGGGCGAAGGATAAGGGGCTACAAGTCATCATCGCAGGGGCAGGCGGTGCGGCTCACTTACCGGGTATGTGTGCCAGCCAAACCCCGCTACCTGTGCTTGGCGTACCTGTCAAATCGAGCACGCTGTCGGGCTGGGATAGCCTACTATCCATCGTACAAATGCCCAAAGGTGTGGCGGTCGGCACGCTTGCCATTGGTACAGCAGGGGCATTTAATGCAGGACTGCTTGCCATTCAGATACTTGCCCTACATGATGAGCGGTTGGCGGTAGAGCTAGACGCATTTCGTGCCAAACAGACCGATACGGTATTAGAAAGCCCGATCCCAGGGATTATTAATGCTTAAATCTTTACCTTATAAAATTTCTTTAAGCATATATGAAGAGCAATTTGGGCGAATGTGATTCGTCCCTACAACCGCCCTCTGATACCATTATTCTAATTTATTACCCTAATTTTAAATTTTTCCAAATTCAAGGTTCATCATGCCCCAGCCAAACACCCTACAAAAAGACTCAACCAGCTTAACCATCGGTATCTTAGGCGGTGGACAGCTTGGCATGATGCTTGCCCAGTCCGCCTTACAATTAGGCTACCAATGCGTTTTCTTAGAAGACGCAGACAATCCCCCTGCAGGACTCTACGGCAGGGTGTACAAGAGCCATGAACTTGATGACTTTATCCATGCCAGCGACATCTTTAGCCTAGAATTTGAAAATACCCCCCTTGACACCGCAGACACTCTTGATAAGCACAAAGGCGGTATTTTCCCCAAAGCCAACGCCCTTGCCGTTGCCCAAGACCGCTTGGCAGAAAAAAGTTTGTTCAATGAGCTTGGCATTGATACCGTGCCTTTTTTGGCAGTAAACAGCCTTGATGAACTGCGCCACGCCTGCGACACTTTGGGCTTGCCCTTGGTACTAAAGACCAGCCGTGGCGGTTATGACGGCAAGGGGCAATTTGTCATACGTCATACAGATGACATCACGACCGCTTGGGATGAACTTGGCAAAGCGACCACAGGGCAAGGGGGATTGACCAAAATCCCCGCCCCACTGATTGCCGAAGGTTTTATCAACTTTGAGCGAGAAGTATCCATCATCGCTGTACGCAGTCAATCAGGAGAGATTCGTTATTATCCACTGGTCGAAAACCATCATGATAACGGTATCCTTGCCAAAACCCTTGCCCCAGCGCCCAGTAGCGACCACCTAAACGCCCAAGCCCAAAGCAACGTGAGTAAACTCATGACCCACCTTAACTATGTGGGCATGATGACGCTAGAGCTGTTTGTGACAGCGACAGGGCTCATTGCCAACGAAATCGCCCCACGGGTGCACAACTCTGGACACTGGAGCATTGAAGGGGCGGTGTGTAGCCAGTTTGAAAACCATGTGCGTGCCGTGCTTGGCTTACCGCTTGGCGATACCCGTATCGTGCGTCCATCGGTCATGCTAAACGTCATTGGGCGTTATCCTGACAGCAAAGCACTGCTTGCGGTGTCTGGCGTGCATTATCATCATTATCATAAAGCCGAACGCAGCGGTCGCAAAATCGCCCACATCACAGTCATGCCAAGCGATAGCGACAGCCTAACTGATATGGTGGCGTGTGTAGAAAACCTACTCAATAACTGCTAAGCCCAGCAATGATTATCTATGTGGACGCAGACGCAACACCCGTCATCGCTCGTGAACTGCTGATTAAAACCGCCAACCGCACGTTTACGCCTTTGGTATTTGTTGCCAATCACTTTATCAAACTTCCGCCATCGCCTTATATTCGCCTAAGCATGGTGGAGCAAGGCTTTGATGTGGCGGACAATTACATCGCCACGCTTGCCACCATCGGCGATTTGGTTGTCACAGGCGACATTCCCCTTGCTCATGATGTGCTACTTAAAGGGGCAAAAGCCATTGACAATAAGGGCAATGAATGGACGCTAGAGACCATCAAACCCAAACTAAACGCTCGGGATTTTATGGAAAGTTTGCGTGGCACAGGCGTGCTGACCCCAGAAAATGAAAACAAGCAAAAACCCTACAGCGACAAAGACAAAATCGCCTTTGCCAATGCCCTAAATCGTCTGGTCAAACCAAATCCCAAACCTGAATAAATTAAGTAAGTTTTTGTAAAAATTTGTCTAAAAATTAACAAGCTATTTTGATAAATATCAGGCATAATAACCTTTCCCATTTACCCTTATCAAAAGTACCCGCCATGCTTGAACCTTGGAGTAAAGAATTTATCATTCAACGCCTGCTCGCCCTAACCTTGCTGGCGGTGCTGATTTTATTATGCCTAAAAGTTGTCTATTTTTTTATCAGTCCTGCACTGTGGGCGGCAATTTTGGCGTATGTGACCTTTCCCATTTATCGCTTTTTTTATCAAAAAGTAAAGTTTAGTCGCGATTTTAGTGCCCTTATCATGACCGTCGCCATCTCGCTGATGATTGGTGTACCGCTGGTGGTTGGCGTGTTCTTTTTACAACAAGAAGCCATCAGCTTTTATGGCATGGTCATTCGCCGTATCCAAGCAGGCTATGTGGATTTGCCCGAAAACATCAAAAATTTGCCTGTTGTCGGCCAGCAAATCAAAGACCTTTTGTGGGAAATCAATAAAAACCCAGAAGCCACCATGGAAGCTTTTCGCACATGGGTGCAGTCGCACCTGTATTATGGCAAGGTCGCCTTTGATGCGGTGTTTAAGAACCTTGCCAAGCTTGGTATGGCTTTGATGACGCTGTTTTTCTTTTATCGGGACGGCATGAGCCTAATACATCAAATCCGCCAAGCCTTGCGTAACATCATTGGCAACCGCATTGATGATTATATCGACTCGGTAGGAGCGACCACGCAAGCGGTGGTCTATGGCATTGGTCTTACCGCAGTGGCGCAGGCGCTACTGGCTGGCATTGGTTATGCGGTGGCGGGTGCGCCCAACCCCATTTTACTGACGCTGGCGACTTTTATCATCGCCCTAATCCCCTTTGGTACACCCTTTGCGTGGGGTGGGGTGGCATTGTGGCTGTTGTCACAGGGGCAAATCACTGAAGGCATTGGGCTTGGGCTGTGGGGCATACTTGTGATTAGCTGGGTGGATAATCTGATACGCCCGATTGTCATCAGTGGCGCAACCAAAATCCCTTTTATCATCATCTTTATTGGTGTGCTTGGCGGACTGACCGCTTTTGGTTTTGTCGGTTTATTCATTGGGCCTGTGGTGCTTGCCATTGGGCTTGCGGTGTGGCGTGAATGGATTAGCCAGCATAAAAATGACATCTTTAACCCCAAAGACGACAAAATAAATCCCCCTAAAACTTTAGAAAACTTAGAAAACAAGACCTAGACCATGCTAACCATTTTATGTGATGAAAACATCGCCCATGCGCGCGATTATCTTAGCAAACACGATATCAATGTCATCATGATGACAGGGCGAGACATTGACCGTCATGCCATTGCCAAATATAACCCTGACGCCCTATGGATACGTTCGGTAACGCCCATCACGCTTGATAATTTGGGCGATTTAAATGGTACAAACCTAGCCTTTGTCGGCTCGGCAACCATTGGCATAGACCATGTGGACACTAAGTTTTTGAGGCGTCATGACATCACCTTTGCCAATGCCACAGGCTCTAGCAAGCATTCAGTCGCCCAATACGTCATGAGCGCCATTTTGTACTTGCACCCTGACTATATAGATAAACCCATCACACTTGGTATCATGGGGCTTGGCAATATCGGGCAAACCTTGGCAAGCTATGGTGAGTCGCTTGGCTGGCATATCTTAGGACATGACCCTTTTTTGCCAAGTTCTGATACCAATAACAGCACCTTCAGCGATGTGCTTAGCCAAAGCGATGTGATTAGCATTCATACGCCACTGACCAAAACAGGCGATTATCCCACATATCAGCTGATAAATAAAAACACCCTTGCTCATATCAAGCCAAACGCCCTACTTATCAATACCGCTCGGGGCGAGATTGTGGTGCAAGACGACTTATGTACCGCCATAGATGATAAGTCCTTACAAGTGGTGCTGGACGTATTTCCTAATGAACCCATCATTGATAAAGTGCTACTGGACAAACTCGCCCTTGCCACGCCACACATTGCAGGCTATACTTTAGACGGTAAAGTCAAGGGCACGGACATGATTTATCAAGCGTTTTGCCAAGCCTTTGATATCACACCTAGCCAAGACCTAAACGCCTTATTGCCCGATAACCCTTATCAGTGGCAAAGCCTAAAAACTTCCCCAGACTTACTCTCTGGTTATTATGACATCGCCAAAGATGATAAGGCATTGCGCAGTATCTGTACAGACAAGGTTAATGGGGCGGATTTTGATAAGCTGCGTAAAACTTACCCCCTAAAACGTGAATGGCTGTTTTAAACGTGAATGATGAGTTAAAAATGACCAACGATTATAGACCCAGCCTAAGCCTAGATTTGGCAATCGCCAAAGCGCAAATGCTTGCTGATATCCGTCAGTTTTTTGCTCGCCGTGGTGTGCTTGAAGTCACAACCCCAATACTGTCGCACCACGGCAATACCGATGTGTTTATTGAGTCGGTCAGTGTTAATTTTCATCAAAACGGCAAGGCGTGCCGTGGCTATCTGCATACATCGCCAGAGTTTGCCATGAAGCGAGTGCTTGCCGATTATCAAATGCCAATTTATCAGCTGTGCCAAGTGTTTCGGGATAATGAACACGGCACACGCCACAACATCGAATTCACCATGCTTGAATGGTATCGCCCTGATTTTAGTCTGCATGATTTGATGAATGAGCTTGGCGAGCTGCTTGGCGTGGTGTTTGGGCGTGTCTTACCGCTAAAATGCTATCGCTACAGCCAAGCCTTTATGGATAAGACAGGCATACACCCTTTAAGTGCTGATATGGATACGCTGAGAAACTGCGCCACACATCACGGCATCACGCTGGACATGGGCGATGACAGACAGGGCTGGCTGGATTTGTTATTTAGTCATTTGGTTGAGCCGACACTTGGCATGGATTTGCCAACCGTCATCACCGATTATCCCAAGATGACGGCAAGCCTTGCCAAGATTGCCACGGACGCAGACGGCTTTGAGGTGGCACAGCGCTTTGAATTGTACATTGACGGGCTTGAGATTGCCAATGCCTATGATGAGCTCAGTAACGGCAAGGCACTGCACGCCCGCTTTGTCGCTGACAATGCCAGACGCAGTGAGCTTGGATTGCCCATCATGCCGATAGACCATCATTTACTAAAAGCGTGTGATGACTTACCGCCATGTAGTGGTATTGCCCTTGGTATTGACCGTTTGTTTATGGTCAAAGAAAAACTAAACAGAATTGATGATGCGGTAATGATAATGACAAGGGACGCTTAGCCCCGTTTTAGCCCAGTTCGGGAAAAATCACCCGCAGTCCTGCCACCAAAATCTCCACTGCCACCGCCGCCAGTAGCATGCCCATGATACGGCTTAGGATATTTAGTCCCGTATCGCCCAAAAAACGGCTGATTTTACCTGCCGCCATCAAACTGCCATAACATAACAAGCTGATACAAAAACCCGCCAGCACAATCATGCCCAGCTCAAACACGCTTTTGACTTGACTAGAATAAATAATGACCGTAGAAATACCGCCTGGCCCTATCATCATCGGAATGGCAAGCGGAACGACAGCGGAAGCGGTGAGCGAGCTATGGACTTCTACTTCATGTTCTTTGGGCTTGACGGGATTGCCGCCACCATTCATCATGTTGATAGAAATCAGTAACAACAAAATCCCGCCTGCCACCCGAAACGATCCCAAGGAAATACCCAACACTTTAAGCAAACTTTCGCCAAGCAGGGCAAAAAAAGTAATGGTGATAAACACCGACACACAAGCGATTTGAGCGACTTTTTGGCGGTCTTTGACATTATAGCCATTGGTGATGTTTAAAAATAAGCCCAACGCCCCAAAGGGGTTGATAAGCACCACAAATGCCAAAATGATTTTAATCAGCTCGCTGTCCACATCCACCCCTTGTTATGATTGTACAAATTGTCCATTTTAACATAAGTTAATCACAAAACCATCTCGCCCTTTTCGCCTAAAATATTTTATGATAAAATTCCCAAATTTAACCCATCTATGAAAACTTACCAACTTAGTGAATTAACCCACAAAAACCCCGACCATCAAAACGCCCGTGCCGTGGTGCTGTTTTCGGGTGGACTAGACTCTACCACCTGCCTATACTGGGCAAAATCACAATTTAAAGACGTGGTCGCCATCAGCTTTGGCTATGGACAACGCCATAATAGCGAACTTGTCGCTTCACAAAACATCGCCAATGCATTAGGTGTGCATCATCGCATCATAGACATTGACCTAAAAAGCCTAGGCGGTTCGGCACTGACCGACAATGATATAGACGTGCCCGACTACCAAGACCACACAGCGGACGATAGCGTACCTATAACCTATGTCCCTGCCCGTAACACCATTTTTTTATCTTATGCCCTAGCTGTTGCCGAGGTCATGGAAGCAAGCCACATCATCATCGGTGTAAGCTCGGTGGATTATTCAGGCTATCCTGACTGTCGCCCCGATTATATTGATGCCTTTGAACGCATGGCAAACCTTGCTACCGTGGCAGGGCGCAGTGGCAAGCCTTTATCCATCATCGCCCCACTACAAGCCCTATCCAAAGCCCAGACTTTAGAGCTTGGGTTGTCCTTGGGTGTGGATTATGCACAAACGGTGTCTTGTTATAAAGCAGACAAAGCAGGTCTAGCTTGTGGGGTATGTGATAGCTGTGTGCTGCGTCGGGCGGGGTTTTTACAAGCGGGAGTGGCTGATCCCACTCGTTATCAGTCATAAATCAGCCTATAAAAATCCCGCCAATTTGACGGGATTTTTATTGTTAAATTTTAACAAATTAAATGGCATAACCCAACGCATAAAACGCCACCAACGCCACAGCAATGATCACCGTACCAACGTTAAGCTGTTTAAAGTCGCCCGACACCAAACGCCCAATCACCAAAGTGGCAAAGCCCAGCATAATGCCTGTCACGATATTGGCGGTCAATACGATAAACACCGCACATACCAAACCACTCATCGCCCCAACAAAATCATCAAAATCCAGCTTAGAGACATTGCTTAGCATCAGCAAACCCACATACATCAAAGCAGGGGCAGTGGCATAACTTGGCACAAGAAAAGCAAGTGGGGCAAAAAACAAAATCAACAAAAACAGTCCACCAACCACGACCGCTGTTAGCCCTGTTTTACCGCCCACCGCTGTACCTGCTGCCGATTCAATATACACAGCAGCAGGGGCAGTACCAAACAGCCCTGAAAACACACTAGACACCGAGTCTGCAGTAAGCGCCTTACCACCATTGACGATTTGACCGTCTTTATCAATCAAACCCGCCTGCCCTGCCACCGCTCGGATCGTTCCTGTGGCATCAAACACCGCCGTCATCACCAAAGCAAATACCGCAGGCAATACCGCCGCATTTAACGCCCCCATGATATCTAAGCTAAAAAATAACGAATGCTCGCCCACGCTTGGCAATTTAAAAATTTGTCCTGCAAACTTAACATTGGGATCAAAAATCAAACCCAAAATGGTAATGGCAATGATGACCCATAAAATACTGCCCTTAACTTGGCGTTTTTCTAGACCTACAATACACGCCAAACCCAGTAGCGACATGATGACACCAAATGAAGTAAATTCGCCCATTTTAACAGGCAAGCCCGCATCATTTTTGATGACCAAACCAACACTATTGGCAGCGATTAACAATAAAAACAGCCCAATGCCAATACCTGCCCCATGAGCGATAGAGCTTGGTAAATTCTTTAAAATCCACGCCCGAATCCCCGTCACCGAAATCAGCGTAAATAAAACCCCCATTAAGAATATCGCCCCCAGTGCCACAGGGATAGAAACACCACTGCCCAGTACCAAGCTAAAAGCAGTAAAGGCGGTCAAAGAAATGGCACAACCGATCGCCATCGGCACGTTTGCCCACAGACCAATCAAAATCGAGCCAAGCCCTGCCACCAAACACGTCGCCACAAACACCGAATTGGCATCAAAGCCAGCATCTGACAGCATATTTGGCACTACAATCACCGAATAGACCATCGCCAAAAACGTGGTTAGACCTGCGGTAAGCTCTTGACGGGGCGTAGTGCCACGCTCTTGTAATTTAAAAAAAGTTTCCAAGGACATAAATCCAAACCTAAAAAGTTCGCATAAAAGAGCATATTTTACAATTTTTAACAACAGTTTTACAAATATTTAAATTTATGAAACTGTGGTATTTTGGTAAAATAGGCGTTTTATTTTGATGAACACCCATGAAAAACAGCCAAGAAAATCTAACCTTACCCACGTTTAACGTCACTTTGGTTGCCCCAAATGACGAAAATCCCATCACCTCCCCTTTAGCCGAGCAACTGCGAAACCAAGGGCTGATTTTATATTTTTATCCCAAAGACAATACCGCAGGCTGTACCACACAAACCAAAGAATTTAGCGAGCAGTTAGATGAGTTTACAAAGCTTGGGTTTGTGGTCATTGGGGTTTCTCGTGACAGCGTCAAATCTCACCAAAACTTTATGCTAAAACAAGAACTTAATTTAGCACTGATCAGCGATACAGACGAAACCCTTTGTGGATATTTTGATGTGATTAAGCCCAAACAGCTGTATGGCAAAACTTATCTTGGTGTGGTGCGTTCCACCTTTGTGTTTGATAAAACAGGCAAGATGACGGCAAGTTTTAGAAATGTCAAAGCCAAAGGTCACGCTGCCGCCCTGCTTGACCTATTAAAAAACAGCTAAAACGCCATGAAAGTCATGCACTTATTATCATCACTAAAATACACCGAAACCGAAAGGGGTATTTATGCCATCACCCATGCTTGCACCAAGGCGGGGCATACCTCTATTGTGGCAAGTTGTGCTAAAAGCGATGATGAATTGGTCTCTCGCCTGACCCGAGACGGTACACTGTATCACCAGTTGCCCCTGCCAAAAAAATCATGGCTTGCCCTAAAAAACACCTTTAAACTGCGCAAACTTTTAAAACAGCACCGTCCCGACATCGTCCACGTACACTCTCGTACCCCTGCCTGGGTGCTTTATTGGGCAACACGTCGTTTGGCAAACCCGCCCAAAATTGTTGCCACCGTTTATGGCTTCTATCCTTTTAACACTTATGGACGGGCGTTGTTTAATTCGGACGTCTTAATCAGCGCTTCAAGAAGCATTGACAAATACCTAAAAGAACATCTTATCCCCAAGCAAGACGAATATACCCTAGATAAGCCAAATTTTGACATCGTCTGTGTACGCCGTGGTATCGACATACGCAAATACCCTTATCGTCATCATTCGTCCGTACATTGGCTACAAAACGTCTTTTCCCAGTATCCAGAATTAGAACACAAAAAATGGCTGATGTTTCCTACGCCCATTGGTGCTGAATATGGTCAAGATTGGCTGATAGACATATTGGGCAATCTGCAACATAAATTCCCAAACATTCACGTCATCATCGCTGACGATGACCAGTTTAGCCTATCCGATCAAGACATTTCCCAAGAAGAATTTATCCAAAAACTACACGCCTTAAACTTGTCTGATAAAGTCACTTTTATTGGCAAAAATCCCCCTGACATCAAAGAATGGCTGGCATCATCTAATGTGGTGCTTGAGCTTGCCAGTCGCCCCGAAAGCATTGGCATTGCTGCCATCATCGCCATACATTTGGGCACGCCTGTGGTGGGCTGGGCAAAAGGGGCTTTTGCCGATATTTTAAAGGCAACCTACCCACAAGGTTTGGTTAAAGAAGAAACCGCCCTTGCTCTGTGCAAATCCATCAAACTACACCTACAAAATCCCTTGCGTCCTGCGATGACCCACGAATATACCATCGAACAAATGGTCGCTGAAACTTTGGCGGTGTATCAATCTTTAATGCCTGACTGTAAATTGGTTGGCAAAGATAGGCATGATAATTTGGTTTGCTTGGTCAAAAAAACCAAATCCGCTTAACTTTTTTGTAACAATTTTTTTAAAAATTACCTTAAATTTGTCTAATTTTACCATTTGTCATAAAATAACTACCTTTTATCTTTATAATTCAGCACTTTAGTTTACAGATATTACAAAGTTATCTATAATCGGGAAATGTTCTTATTATCAATCACAAGGATTACTCTCATGAAAAAAGTCACACTTGCCCTGCTTGCTGGTGCTGTCATCTCATTGTCAGGCTGTGCCACATCTAGCCTAATCGAAAAAGACGGTCATACTTACACCAAAAAAGTAAAACAAACCTTAGTGAGCGATCAAGTGCTGGCTTTTGGTAAGCCTGCCCTTGCCCTACCCAATATCCCCCAAGATGCGGTAGTCATCGTTGGCATGAAACAAAGTTACGTTTTGACCGAAGGCGGTCGCCGTTTTGAAACTTTACTGACCCGCCTTGATCCACGTTATATTACTCTGCAAAACTCATTGGATTTTTATTCCGCCCAAAATGACGGCAGATTTACAGGCAAACTGTCCTTTAAATACACTCGCATTAAAAACGAAATTACCAATAACGACATCAATTTCTTTTTACAAAATGGCGTCAAAGAATGTAGCAGCAGCAGTGATAAAGAGCTTGGCACTCAAGGTTTTTGCTTTGACATTCCCTTGTCAGGCATGGTTTACCCTGCCGTCAGCAACCAAAATAGCCTAAAAGCCCTAAGTAAAGCCTACCCTGTCACTATTTATACCGAAAAAGAAGAGCAAAGCTATCAAGCAGGCAGCAACAACCCTTTAGAAACCTTGGTACTGCTTCCTTTTGCGGTAGCGTTTGATGTGGCAACACTACCATTTCAAGCAATCAACAAGATTTTTGATTAAATCCAAAACTTGCTAAAAATGCGTCTATTCTATTAAATGACTTATTTGGGTGATAAAATTCATTGTATAACGCTCAAAAATTTAGTAAAATAGGCGTTTTGTTGTGTTAGGCAACGTGTCTCCCTATTTAGTTGGGTAATTCGGTGGCTGCCTGAATTATCGCCTGCACTGTTTGTTTTTTACTCATTACTGTTTAGTAACCAAGGATTTATCATGGCAAACTCAGCCCAAGCACGCAAACGTGCTCGTCAAAACGTTAAACGTCGCGCCCAAAACGCATCTCAACGCTCTATGGTACGTACTTTTATCAAGCGTGTACTTGCTGCAATCGACAGCAAATCTTATGAAGCAGCGACCGAAGCTTATAACAAAGCCGTTCCTGTGATTGACCGTATGGCGGACAAAGGCATTATCCATAAAAATAAAGCCGCTCGCCATAAGAGCCGTCTAAATAAAGCCATCAAAGCTCTAAAAGGCTAATTGGTAATATTTAAAAAGACCTTAACTGATGTTAGGGTCTTTTTTATGGGTAAATACACAAAAAAACCAAACTTTTAAAAAGTTTGGTTTTGTTTACTACATTAACTTATAAAGTTGTATTGGCAGGCTCGTAATAAATCACATCACGCACCGCATTATGCTCATCAACGAGTACCACGGTAGGTTTATGGTCTTTAACAGCTTCTTTTGCCATTAAAAGATAAGACATGATGATAATGACGTCGCCTTTTTGCACCAAGCGAGCCGCCGCCCCATTTAGGCAGACTTCACCACTACCACGTTTGCCAGCAATGGTATAAGTTTCGAAACGTTCGCCATTGTTATTATTAACGATTTGCACTTTTTCGTTGATGTCAATACCTGCGGTTTCTAATAGCTCCACATCAACAGTAATGCTACCCACATAATTAAGATCAGCGCCTGTAACTACGGCTCTATGGATTTTTGCACCCAAAACTGTTTTAAACATGGCGTGGTCTTATTTTTTAAACATATCAGCTTGGCGATGTTTTTTCACATATTCAATCATGCAATCACGCAATAATTGGCTGGCGGTACGGTTGTTTTCCTTGGCAGCTTTTTTAAATTGATCGACCAAGTTTCTATCAACACGCATATTAAAAGTGGTTTGTTCTTGTTGGCTCATAACCAGACTCCAAAATTAAAAAAATAAAAATCATTCATACGCTTATCATGCAATATTTAAATATCAATAAAAACATCATGATAAGCCTACTAATGATGCACTAAATTTAGGGCAAGTATTATAACAGTAATTATAGATTTTACAAGTATGTATTTTGTGAATACTTATTATATCTTTCTTACTTGACAAAACAAAACCGTCTAACCTGTTAAACGGTTTTGTTACAACCCCTACATTCTAAACTGTGGTAACAGTGCAGGAATGCCAGGGAACATACCTACCGCAGCCATTGCCACACATAGCACCACAAAGCCCACTAAAGGAATGATGACACGCCCCGATAGACCTAGTTCAACGCTGCGCTGTTTATCGCCAATCAAGCCCAAATTGTCAAGCATCATGGTCAGTGACCAACCAAAGACAGGATTGACCAAGGCGGAGGCAAACACCACAATCGCCGCTGACTGAGTGGTTTTACCCTTACGCGTCATTTCCATGCCCGCTTCTAATAAGGGTACAAACACCGCCACAATCAAAGCGGTACTTAATACAGGTTGCCAAATTGCCAAGTCCATCGGATAACCCCAAATCGCCGCAATGATACAAAACACAGCGGTTAAAATCGCCCCCGCAGGAATGGGACGCTTGGCGATTGCCGCAGGAACGATATACGTCCCCCAAGATGAAGTAAAGTTTGCCCCACCAAGCACCGAACCAACAATTTGCCGTGCCGAACAGCCAACCATGGTGTCATCGATGTTCATGTGAGTACGATCAGAGCGCTCAGGATAGCTAAGCTTTTGGAACACTTGGTGCCCCAAGAAATCAGGCGACCACATGGCAACGGCAAGCACCGCAAAAGGAAACACCACCACAAAGGCTTTGGCATCAGGCAAACCCAGCGTCCAACCAGTAGTCTCACCCCACCAATACATTGGGCTCATCGGTGGCAAGCCTGGCTCGGTTTTAAACTCAAAAGGCGCACCCAAAGCAAACGCTATCGCTCCTGCCAATACACAGCCAATAGGCACAGCAAGCCAACGTTTTTGCCAGTGCTCAAGCAAGGCATACATAACAATCACCGCCAAAATGATGATAAAAGCAAGATGCGGCAAACCGATTTTTTCTGCCCATGCCATCATATTTTTGACCTGACCTATCGTCCCCACAAAGCCCAAATAAAGTAAGAGTCCCCCAGCAACGCCATTACTGGTAAGCTTTGCCATGAGCGAGCCACCTTTAAATAGTGCCATCAGTATGCCAAACACCCCCATCATCAGACCAAAAGCCAAAGGGTGTCCGCCTGCTGCTACCACCATGGGAATCAAAGCGATTAGCGGTCCGTGCGTCCCTGGCAAGTTGGCGGTTGGCAATAAAAATCCTGACAATAGCAAAATAAAAATGGACGCAATCAGCATCTCATAACGCACGTTTTCAAGAACAAAGACTTCACCAAGCCCCAAAGGTGCTGCAAAAGCAGCAGCAAACGCCCCCACCATGACGATTTTACCAATCGTGCCCGCCATGGCAGGAATGGCATCTTCAAATTCAAAACGATAATCCCGAAACGGCAGGTTTGGCTTCCAGCGTTTGGGCTTCATGATTTGCAGTTCGTGATTTAGATAAGCATCACGATTATCAAAACTTGAGCTTGGTTTGTGTAGCTGGGCATAAGACTTACTGTCAATTTCCCGAATCTGTTCTTCACTTAATGTGGAATTGTTGGCATCACTCACAAAAATCTCCTTAACTTGCGATGATCTGATAACAACCTTTTAAAATCCCTGTTCTTTAGTGCTATATGCTAAAAACATATTCTAAAAAAATTGTGCGTTATGGTGTATAGACATGGTATTGATAACCACCCACAACTGCGGGGTTGATTATAGCTTGCTTTTTGGCCTCTGTCATGCCTTATTCATAATTTAAGCTAATAAATAATGAACATTTATTTTATTTATGATGATTGGTTTTATTACAGACTTAGCAAAACATCTGAACAATGTTACAATAGGCTTATTTTTAACAAATTCACTTATGACCAAAACATCTCTCACTTATCCTTGTCCCCGCTGTCACACACCCACCACTTGGACAGATAATCCTAACCGCCCTTTTTGTAGCGAACGCTGTAAGCTGATTGATCTTGGGGCATGGGCAAGTGAAGATTATAAAATCGCTGCTGAAGACAGTCCCTTTAGCGATGATTTAAACAATAGTAATACAATCAATTGATTTAAAAGGAAAAAACCATGAGTTATTTAATGCCAACTTATGCTCGCCAGCCCATCAGCTTTACCCGTGGGCAAGGCTCATACTTATATACCGCAGACGGTACGGCTTATCTGGACGCATTGACAGGCATTGCGGTGTGTGGGCTTGGGCACTGTTATGCGCCCATTAGCCAAGCCATTAAAGAGCAAGCCGATACCCTGATTCACACCAGCAACCTATTTGGCATTGACTGGCAAGAAAAGGCAGGACAAATGCTTTGTGAGCGTGCGGACATGGATAAGGTGTTTTTTGCCAATTCAGGGGCAGAAGCCAATGAATGTGCACTTAAACTGGCTCGCCTATACGCTCATAATAAAGGGCTAAAACGCCCCAAAGTCATCGTTATGGACAACTCATTCCACGGTCGCACCCTGCTTACCGTGACCGCCACCGCCAACCCTAAGGCTCGGGCAGGATTTTTTACCTTAGAAGATGATTTTATTCGTGTGCCATTTAATGATATCAATGCAGTGCAAGCCGTGGCAGACGACCCTGACATCTGTGCCATTTTGCTTGAACCGATTCAAGGCGAAGGTGGGCTACACACCCCCAATGCCAGCTATTTAGAAGGCATTGCCAAAATCGCCAATGATAACGATTGGCTGCTGATGCTTGACGAAGTGCAGACAGGTAACGGACGCACGGGCAAATATTTTGCTTATCAATACACCAGCATCAAACCCGATGTACTGACCACCGCCAAGGGGCTGGGCAATGGTTTTCCTGTGGGGGCGTGTATGGTGGCAGGTAAGGCACAAGATTTGTTTGGGGCAGGCAGTCACGGCTCAACTTATGGGGGTACGCCACTGGGTAGCCGTGTGGTCTGTGCGGTGTATGAACATCTTACGCCTGAAGTGTTGGATAACGCCCTACATCAAAGCGACAAGATCCGTAAAGCGGTCGCTGATAACTTTGCCAATATAGAAATTCGTGGCAAAGGCATGATGATTGGTCTAGCACTACCCCAAGGCATTGATTGTAGTAAGATTGTGGATATGGCACGAGATGAATTTCATCTGATATTAAATGTTACAGGGGGCAATGTGATACGCCTACTTCCTGCACTTAACATCAGTGATGCGGATACAGCGGTGCTGATTGAAAAGCTACTTGCTTTATTGGCAAAGGTTTTAAATTAACCAAAAAACATAAAAATCGTCCCAAAATTAGGACGATTTTTTATGGCATAAAGTTTATTATGAAATTACTGAATACCAGTCGCCTCATCAGCCAAGCTTAGTTTAATACCCTGCCCCAAGCCTTTACCCACTTGCACACCCAAGCGGTCAAACACTTTTTTCATGGGGTCGTTATAGGTATAATTGACCGAATGCTTAAGATTAAGTTCTTTTTCTAGAGCACGCAGACCGCCCGTTTTATCTGCCAGTCCAAGCTCAATAGACTGCTTGCCCGTCCAAATCAGCCCGCTAAACAGCTTATTGCCTTCAGGGTCTTTTAAGCGGTCGCCACGCCCTTCTTTGACCGCATCAATAAAGTTTTGATGAGTAATGTCAAGCAGCTGCTGCATACGTGCCTTTTCGTCTGCGGTCATCGGACGGGTGATGCTCATGATGTCTTTATATTCGCCCGATGTCATGGTTGCCGAGCTTACGCCCACCTTTTTCATCAGCTCTTCTATGTTATAACTTGACATGATGACACCGATTGAGCCAACCAAACTTGATGGATTGACCCAAATTTCATCGGCACTTGATGCCACATAATACGCCCCACTTGCCCCCATGTCGCCAATGATGGCATAAAGTTTTTTGTTGGGGTGTTCTTTTTTAAGCTCTTGAGCGGTTTGCCAAATCTCATCAGACTGTACAGGACTGCCCCCAGGGGAATTGATGGTAAGAACAACCGCTTGTGAGTTGCTATTTTCAAAGGCCTCAGTTAATGCCTTGCCCACATCATTGGCATTGGCAGGCTCATCAGAGGCAATCACGCCATTAACTTCTACCACCGCCAAATGCGGTTCATGCACCCCTTTAGGTAGATGCGTTTGGTTGCTACAACCACGCCCAAAAGCAATTAACACAAAAATAATATAAGCAAAGGTCAATAATTTAAAAAACACCCCCCAACGACGAGCCTTGCGCTGTTCATCGATGCTTGCCATTAAGGTTTTTTCTAGCAGTCGCCATTCTTGCCCTGTTGGTTGTGATTGCCCTGTGGGCTGAGGATTAGGGCTAGAATTAGGATTTTGTTCTGAGGTTTGTTTGTTGGGATTAGGTGGCCACGCCATACGGTTGTACTCATAAAATAAAATAGGGTTATTTTACTGCAAAATTGCTATTGGTGCTAGCGTGTATCCGATACGCTTACATTTTGATAACTTAATGGGGCACGCCCTACTCATCATACGCCCGCCACTGTGCCAATTGCTCAGTGATTTTTTGCTGGTTTTGGCGATTGGGCGTATCGCTAAACACCACCTGCTTGGGGGCAAACTGCGATAAAGTATCAGTGCTTACAGCGTGACTGCTGTGCGATAGCCATAACACGCCTGCACTTGGGGCGATATTGACATTTGGGTTTTGACAAATCATCTCATAAAGTTGCCATGTGCGTTCATGGGTTGCCCCATTTAAAATGATTTGTTTGGTGTCTGGGTGGTTATTTGTTTTATCATCACTGCTGGTTAGCCCGCCCACAATCAAAGGCGTGTACTGACTGTCAAACATCACTGTACAGCCACGCACCGTCTCATCGCCAAACTGTTGCCAGCCTGTCAAAATTTTCATGGAAAAATGAGATCCTTGCCACGTCTGCCCCGCTGCGCAAGCCAACGCAGGCAAAGTACCCATTTGCTCATCAGGTTGCCAAAGCCGATAAATGGGTATGCTTTTTTGTACTTGGATTAACGCCTGATAAGCATTTTGGCTGGGCGTTTGTACCACCACCCCTGTTAAGTGATTAATGCCATGTTTTTTAAGCTGATCTGTCCATAATTTTGCCAAACTGTCGGGCGTTTTACGTGTACCAAAGTCACTGACCACAAGCCACACCGCCCGACCGTCCACGCTGTCAGGGTCGCCATCTTTTTGATAAATCAGCACCTGACTTAGGGCATTGTCATCACTAGGTAGCACCACCAGTGTTAAAGGCGACTCACTGGGCATGGCAAATAAGGTTAACATAAAAGTGCTGCTTGGCAAAATTACCCATATTTTTGAAAGCAAGGGCGTTTTATAAACAAGCACAATAAGCCCCATAAACAAAAGCCCAACACCGCCAAAACTGTCATAAATCCAGCTGTTACCAAAAGCGTCCTGCAAGCCATAAAGCAGTTCATGAAACACCCACAAAACACCACCAACCACAGACCACAGCAAATCCGCCACAGGGGGCACAATGGCAAACAGTACGCCTGCCAACAGATTTAACGGCACAATCACTGCCGAAAACAGTCCAATCGCCCCCAAATTGACCACCAAGCCCCACAGCGATACTTTGCCAAATAAAAAAATACTAATGGGTAGCATAGCAACAAACAAATAACTTTGTAATTTAAGCAAGGATAAGGCTTGCTGTTTAAAACTTTGCCTGCTTTGGCTAAATTCATCTTGCCCGTGGCTCATCAACAAAGCCACCGCCACAAACGACAACCAAAACCCCGCCTGCCACACCACAAACGGATCAAGCCAAATCATGACAACCGCCACCAGCGCCAACAATTTACCGCTACTTAAAGGCAGTGCCAATTGTCTTGCCACAATCACTGCAACCAGCATATATACCGTACGCACCGCAGGCACATCAAAGCCCGTAAATAAAGCGTACAGCAGTCCAGCACCTGCCATTATCCATAGCCGTAACGACTGCCGAGGCAACCACACATACGCCCTAGGATAAATTTTATCCGTTAAAGCGGTCATCATACTTGCCAACATCAGTGCCAAAAACACCACGTGTGTCCCTGAAATCGCCAAAAGATGCGAAATCCCTGCAAACTGATACAGTTCTTTGGTTTTGCTGTCGGTCAATGCCCTGTCACCAGTCAGTAGCGACAAGGTAATGGCTTTGGCTTGGCGTTTATCCTGTGGCAAGTCATGCCAATTTTTATAAAAATGTTCACGTAAACCTTGCCGTAAATGTTGTAAAGCCAACGACAGCCCCGAGCCTGTAGCAGACGTGATTTGCCCATCAATGGCTAAAATCTTGGCATTGGCATGAATATGGCGGGCGGTCAAATAACGATAACCATCAAACCCTGTGGCACTGACCTGCCGTGAAATGGGCGACACTTGCAAGGTCATTTTAACTTGGCTATTTGGTGTTAAGTTTGACAGCTGACTAAAGTCCTTTTTATCGCCCGCAAACGCTGATAACATCACCGTCATTTCACTGGGTAGTGGCGGGCGTTTACTGCTGTCATCATTACTAAAAGGATTATGTGTTACCGCCACATTATCAGCGTATTTATTGGTATTATCCACCCACGCCAAATCCGTCAAAATCGCCTTTTGCCGATAATACGTTTGTTCACGTTTACCATAAACGCTGTCACTGATTTCACTGACCGTTACCGTAGCACTGACGGTATAAGGATACTGTGGCACAGCGTGTTGCAAGTTTTGATAAACGCTGATTGTTCGCCCAACAAATAGCCCAACCGCCACACACAGCATAAGCCCCGTTAAAAGCACGGCAAATAGACGAGTTTTACCCACAGACTTTTGGCTTAATTGATAAAATTTTTGCAATAAAAAAGCACACCCCACAAGGAATATGCTAAGTCCCACAAACAATCCCATCTCGCCCAAAGCAAACAACGTATCGACATTGGGCAAATTTTGCTCAGATAAAACCCCCAAACAGCCAAGCACCGCCATAGCCACCAACAGGGCTAACAACCAAATCACATCAAGCCTTTATGGATTGGTCAAATTGGGCGGATAAAATCGCCTCAATCAATGGCAAGTCATCAGGATAAGTCAGCTTGATATTAAGCCGTGAGCCTGACACCATGACCACGTTTTGCCCCAACTGCTCAAAACCGCTGGCTTCATCAGTGATTAAGGTGTTGTTATCAGCGACCGTTTGTAGCATATCGCACAGTACTGACAAGCGAAAAATTTGCGGGGTTTGTGCTTGATACAGCTGACTGCGATCAACGGTTTTAATGATGTGCTGATGTTCCACCCATTTTAAGGTATCGGCAACAGGCACACCAAGTACTGCCCCCACCGCATTAAAATCAGGGGCTTGTACCACAGCAATTAATTTTTGCAAATCCTCTAAGGGCAAACAGGGTCTGGCGGCATCATGAATTAAAACCCACGCATCATCATGCACACCCCGCTCTCTTAGGCTTAACACACCCGATAAAACCGACAAAAACCGCTCTGCTCCACCCACTGCCCAGTGGATTGAACGCTCAAAATCAAAGGACAAATTCTTAGCAACCTTATCATCTTGTGCGATCACTAAGGTTAAATCGGCAATCTGCGGGATATTTAGTCGTGATACGCTGTGTTGTAACAGCGTTTTACCAAGCAAGGGTAAATACTGCTTAGGTACGTCCGCCCCAAAACGAGAGCCTTGCCCTGCACTGACAATTAACGCATGAATGGGTAAGTATTTGGTATCAGACATAACAACACATAAATCAAAAAATTAAAGAAAACTTCAAACAAAATAATTATTGTGCTTTATCATCACTAATTAGCACATCTTCATCAATGGGTTCACTGGCAGGTGTATTATCTGTACCGATATTTGACTGCGTCTCACCATCAGCGGTTGCTGTGGATAACTGCACAAAGGTTTCGCCCTTTTTGATAAAACCTAAATCCATGCGGGCGTGCTCTTCAATCGCTCCAAGCCCTGTTTTTAGGTCATCAATATCAGCCCGCAAGACAGCATTCGATCTTTGTTGGGCAAGATTTAAGGCTTCTTGTTGTTTGATTTGCTGTTTAAGCTCGCTTAGGCTTTGATGTCCAAACTCGCCATACCAATATTGATATTGCAATAACGCCAAAGCCACAGCACCAAACACGATCAGAGTAAAGTGACCCAAAAAACTTGGGCTTACTTTACCCTGCTCGCATTTATTTAAGTTGCTTAGCAATCTCACGCTTAACCACGCAGTCCGATAAACTCAACACGACCACGATAGGCGGCGGTGACTTGCTGTTCAATGCGTAGTAGCTGATTGTATTTTGCCACACGGTCGCTACGGCACAGTGAGCCTGTCTTGATTTGTCCTGCGGCTGTACCTACGGCTAGGTCGGCAATGGTTGAGTCTTCAGTTTCGCCTGAGCGGTGGCTGATGACGGTGGCATAGCCGTTTTTCTTCGCCAGATAAATGGCATCAAGCGTTTCGCTTAGTGTGCCGATTTGGTTAAACTTAATCAAAATGGCGTTGGCAATGTGCTTATCAATGCCTTCTTGTAGGATTTTGGGATTAGTCACAAATAGGTCATCGCCCACCAGCTGTACTTTATCGCCAAGCTGACGAGTCAAATACGCCCAGCCGTCCCAATCACTTTCGTCTAGCCCGTCTTCAATGGAAATGATGGGATACTGACGGCATAGACCCGCCAAATAATTGCTAAAGCCTTGAGAATCAAAGGCTTTGTTGCCTTCGCCCGCTAGGACATATTGACCGTTTTTATAAAATTCTGATGCAGCACAATCTAGGGCAAGATAAACGTCCTGTCCTGCTTTATAGCCTGCTTTTTCAATGGCTTGCATGATGACAGTGATGGCCTCTTCGTTAGAGCGTAGGTTGGGCGCAAAACCACCTTCATCGCCAACAGCGGTATTTAGCCCTTGCGCCTTAAGCACTGATTTTAGGCTATGGAAAATCTCAGTACCTGCACGCAGACTTTCAGAGAAACTGGTGAAGCCCACAGGCTCAATCATAAATTCCTGAATGTCCACAGTATTATCCGCATGAGCCCCGCCATTTAGGATATTCATCATCGGCACAGGCATGGATAGACTGGTTTGTCCACGCAGATTGGCGATGTATTGATGTAGGGGCAAGCCTGTCGCCACCGCTGCTGCACGAGCCACCGCCAATGATACCGCAAGGGTAGCATTCGCCCCTAGGTTGGCTTTATTGTCCGTGCCGTCCAGTTCAATCAAAAGATTATCAATTTCTGTCTGACGAGTAACATCATGGTCAAGCAGAGCTGAGCGGATTTGGCTATTGACATTGGCGACCGCTTTTTTAACACCTTTGCCCAGATAGCGAGCCTTATCGCCATCACGCAGCTCCAAAGCTTCACGAGAGCCTGTAGAAGCGCCACTCGGTGCTGCCGCACGACCACACGCCCCATTTGCCAAAATCACATCGGCTTCAATGGTGGGATTGCCACGAGAATCCAAAATCTCACGAGCCACGATGTCTTTGATTTCAATTGCATTATCGGTATTTTCAGCGTACATACTCAAGTCCTTATCAAGGGTCAATAAATTAAGTGCATTAACATAGGTGCAAGCCCCAAACCGTGCCTATTGTAGCATAATTTGGGGCGATTTTCACTAGGCAAATTTTGCTCCAGCCTAGGTTCTGCCCCACTTTCGTCTTTGTAGGCAAAAACAAGCAAAATCGATGAGTTTTAAGGAAAAATCGTAGGCTGGCGGTCATTCCATCAGGCAAGATTTTAACGCTTCAAAAACAAGATTTGGCTTAGTTTTTAATAAACAGTTGACACAACAGCATGATATTTTTATTAAATTTTCAATGGGTATTGATGACATAATGAATGTGGGGTAGACCCTAAGCTTGCAACTGGTTTAGTGCTTATGCTACACTTTTTAGCATCAATACCATGACCCAAATACCTTGACAGCTTCAGACCAGCTTATGAAACCACACCTATCCATAAAGTCGTGCCTTATTTTAATCATGTGTGTATTATTGACTGCTTGTGCTGCAGCAAAAATCACACCCAAAAAACTGCCCGATGCTTGCCTAGGTCAAAGCTATCATCAAGCTCTAAAAATTCATGATGGCGTGATTATTAACTCCATGTTTTATTATCAAGTTTCAGATGGCAATTTTATTTTATCGCCCAAAAGATACAGCCATGAAAAAGAAGGTGATAATAATACCTCCGTTATTCAAGAAAGCTACAATTTTTTAACCCTAGAAGGCACACCCAATAGCTTAGAACCAATTACACTATTTATCAAATATCATCGTTATAGACATATGCTTTCTTTTTTTGAACCAAATAATGGTTTTAAAAAGACTTATATTATTAAAGTAAAACAGTGTTAATTACAAACCCTAAGACAACTTCGCCTCACTAATCATGCTAACCCTGCAGCCCACCACAAATAATGATTTATCACTTTTGGTTATTAGATGATGCATGGTGTAACTGCTGCTACGCCCCGTATATAAATCGGGTGAATTAGGCACCTGAGAGCTCATTGCTTTAGTACCCGTAACTCTTTCATAATCAGCAATCTTTGGGCAATACTCAGGCTTAAACTCAAATTCCACCGAGCCATTTACCACCCCATAGCCTTCTAGCATTTCCAGCTCCATGCGAAAACTCACCGATTTTAAGGGGCTGTCTTTACGCTCAATGGGATAATACGTCATTAATGCAGGCGAATCGGGTACTTGACTAAATATCGCATCACCAAATAAATTAGGCTCGCCCAATTTATCACTCACCGTCTTTAAATTCATCTGCTCGCCTTTTTCGGCTAGGCTGACAATTTGACGAATGGTTGTGTTTATTTGAGCTTGCTTGTTATTATTGGCATGGCTTTGATTGCCAAATACCAGCAGTGTTATCGCCATGATAGAGCATAATTTTTTCACTTCTAACACCTTTTTTGAAGAAATAAATATTGATTTAAAAAAGAAAATCAATCAATTCTATGACCGAACTTATTTAGGCTCGCCATATTCATTGCAATATGGATTATCCTCTGGCGATACAAGCATCATCCAATTATTTTTTGGTTGAGTGCGATTATAATCACCAACAAGCTGGCAATCTTTCTTAAAATGCATATCTTCTACAGCACTGAAATCCTTTTTAAAATTCTCCATATTAAATTTTGGACAAGGAATGCGAGTGCCTGTGCTGTTTAAAGTACAATAAAATTGCGGAGGAGGGCAATATGTACTCTGCCCAAGAATTGTTCCTGAAGCATGTTTAGTAGTTGTTACTTGACAAGGTGCTTGATAAGTATGTATGTCATAATCCCAAGCACGCAAACGCTCACCTTTGGTCTCGGCTGTGGGGCTTGTAGCACACGATGTTGTCATCATTGCCATAAATGCAATAATAGATAAGTGAAAAAATGTTTTCATCCTAAGCCCCATTTTATTAAATCAATGCGTATCCAAAACTTCAAAACCCTTCACCAAGTCATCTAGCTCTTTTATCTGACGCAAAAACGGCTCTAATTGACTTAATCGCAGCGCACAAGGTCCATCGCACTTTGCCACATCAGGATTGGGGTGTGCTTCTAAGAACAGACCAGCCAGTCCCGTCGCCATGCCCGCACGAGCAAGGGTGGTAATCTGATGACGGCGACCGCCTGCACTGTCCGCCCTTGCCCCTGGCTCTTGTAGGGCGTGCGTGACATCAAAGAACACAGGCACATTCATCGCCTTCATGGTGTCAAAGCCCAGCATATCCACCACCAAATTATTATAACCAAATGCTGAGCCACGCTCGCACAAAATCACCTTATCATTGCCTGCTTCTAGGCATTTATTGATGATGTGTCGCATCTCATGCGGGGCTAAGAATTGAGCTTTTTTGACGTTGATAATCGCCCCTGTTTTTGCCATGGCTTCCACAAGGTCGCTTTGACGGCTAAGAAAGGCGGGCAATTGAATGATGTCCGCCACTTGTGCCACAGGTGCAGCTTGATAAGGCTCATGGACATCGGTAATAATAGGTACGTTAAATTTTTCTTTGATGTCGTTTAGCCATGTTAGCCCTGTTTCCATGCCATGCCCACGGAAAGAATGCAGGCTTGAGCGATTGGCTTTGTCAAAACTTGCCTTAAACACATAGCCAATGCCCAGACGGGTGCAAATGTCTATATAGCATTCGGCAATTTCAAAGGCGAGCTCACGGCTTTCTAGCACATTCATACCACCAAATAAGACAAAGGGCTTGTCATTGCCAATGGTGATGTTGTTTAATTGGATATGGGATTGGGGGATGTTCATGGCTTTCTCTTTTTATTGATTATTTAATAAATCAGCATAGCAATGCTCAGTGATTTTAAAAAATGGTGTGCTTAATAAGGCATTGACTTTATGTAATGCGTCCAATTCATTTTGCTTAACACCCTTGAAGATAAGTGTCTTACCAAAAATTTCAAACGCATCAGGAAATGCTTGCCAAATTTCTTGCAATTGTGGATTATTTAAATCTTCATCGGCCAAACAACCATCACCATAAAACATTTCTTCATATTCTATCAAATAAGCGATGTTATTTTTTTCGCTTTTTATGGCATCAAAAAATACTTCTTTATCATCAACATAAAGCGGCGGTGCATTATCCACATAACGACCATTAGGACAAAATGGGGTGTATTTATCTTCAAAGCTGTCATATAAATCTAAGCTATAGCGTTTTTTATTAAATGCTTCTTCGCTAATTTCTACCAAAGCAAAACGATGACCATTTAATTTACCCAACAAAGTCATAAAGCCATCATCGGACAAGGCTTTTATCGTCTCGTAATATTGTGGATTATCATCAAAATAACAAACAAAATCAGACACATCATTAAAAGAAGTCACTGTTTTTTGATTTATCCAATCAAGAAAATCATCACTGACTTTTTCATAATAGTTATCCTGAATGTCATAAAAAGACTCACGCTCTTTAGCAATCCATGCTTTTTTACCTTTATTAGCATCATCAAAAGCACCAATAACAGCAAAATTATGGTTATCTATCACATAACCATCATAATCGTTATGATAATATACAAATTCTTTTAAAATATAATAATTCATCTTTAATCCCAACTTGATTGTAATAAATAGGGTATTTAGGGTCTGCCCCACCTTCATCACGCCATCAATATTAGCAAAAAATTTAACCAAACATCATGCTTTTGTGCCAAAAATAGCCAAATCTTGTTTTTCTTCGTCAAAGTCTTGGCTGATAGAATGACTATCAGCCTGCACCTTTTCCTTGAAAAACGTGTGATTTTACTTATTTTTGCCTACAAAGACAAAAGTGGAGCAGACCCTATGCACCCCATTTATTTTGCACAATTAACCCTGCTTTTGAGTTTTTGCAGCAGCAATAAAACTATTAAACAAGGGGTGTCCGCCACGAGGGGAGCTGGTAAACTCAGGGTGATATTGCACCGCCACAAACCAAGGGTGCGTATCTAGCTCTACAGACTCCACAAGGTGCTGTTTGGCTGAGTAGCCTGAGATTTTCATGCCTGCACTTTCAAGTGGCTCGATATAGCGATTATTCATCTCATAACGATGACGATGACGCTCAGTAACACTCGCCGCCCCATAAATCTTGGCTAGGCGACTTCCTGTAACCAAATTGGCTTCTTGAGCCCCCAGACGCATTGTACCGCCAAGGTCGCTGTCAAGGGTACGCACTTGCAAATCGCCCTTTTCATCAAACCATTCGGTAATCAAGCCAATAATAGGATTGGCGGTCTTGCGGTCAAATTCGGTAGAGTTGGCATCAAGTCCTAGCACATTGCGAGCAAACTCAATCACCGCCAGCTGCATACCCAAACAAATACCCAAAAACGGTACATTGTGCGTGCGAGCGTATTCAATGGCTTTTATCTTGCCCAGTGTGCCACGCTCACCAAAGCCCCCTGGAACTAGCACGGCATCACACGCTTTTAGTTCGTCCATCAGATTGTCTTGGGTCTCTAGCTTTTCGGCATCGATGTAGTGGATTTGTACTTTGACTTTGTTATGAATACCTGCGTGCAACAAGGCTTCATTGACGGATTTATAAGCATCAGGCAATTCCACATACTTGCCAACCATTGCAACCGTCAGCTCACCTGTCGCCCCAAACAGACCGTCTATCACTTTATCCCAGTCAGAAAGGTCAGCTTCAGGAGCAGTAATGCCAAAACGCTGACAAATCAAATCATCAAGGTCTTGTTCATAAAATTTACGAGGAATCTCATAAATACTGCGTGCGTCCTTGCAGACAATCACCGCTTCTTTGGCAACATTAGTAAACAGTGAAATCTTACGGCGAGTATCTTCATCAATATCATGTTCACTGCGACAAATCAGTACATCAGGCTGAATACCAATGGACAAAAGCTCTTTGACCGAATGCTGTGTGGGCTTGGTTTTAAGCTCGCCTGCGGACGCAATGTATGGCACAAGTGTCAAATGCATAAGCATGGCGTTTTTATGCCCTAGCTCCACTTGCATTTGGCGTACCGCTTCCATAAAAGGCAAGCTCTCAATGTCGCCAACCGTACCGCCAATCTCAATAATGGCAATGTCATAACCTGCACCAGAAGCAAGGATTTTGTGCTTAATCTCATCGGTGATATGGGGGATGACCTGCACCGTACCCCCCAAATAATCACCACGACGTTCTTTGGCAAGCACAGTCTGATAAATGCGTCCACTGGTAAAGTTGTTGGCGCGACTCATCTTAGAATGGCGTAAAAAACGCTCATAATAACCCAAGTCCAAATCCGTCTCCGCCCCATCTTCGGTAACGAATACTTCACCATGCTGAAACGGACTCATGGTGCCGGGGTCTACGTTAATATACGGATCCATTTTGGTCATGGTAATTTTAAGTCCACGGGCTTCTAGCACCGCCGCCAAGGACGCGGCAGCAATGCCCTTACCCAAAGATGACACCACGCCGCCTGTTACAAAGATAAATTTAGTCATAAGTCTACATCAATTACTGGTAAAACCGAATTTTACTAAAAATCGCATTAAAAATATAGGGGCAAATGTTTTATTTCTT
>RRZU011024783.1_pt1 | contig 51654 bp, 43 predicted proteins | sample 2165561 | NCBI WGS metagenome assembly RRZU01 (sample SAMN10456909, study PRJNA506462) | wastewater metagenome | isolation source: wastewater sludge | place: USA: Moscow, Idaho | reverse complement strand
ACACCATTGACTTAATTTTTGTTAATTGTGTGGTTGATTTGTTCGTCGTTGGTGGTGTGGTGGGGGGGGGGCGGGAGGTAATAATTGCTATCTTTTAATAAATTTTCTTTTTCTAAAGGAGAATATATTGCACAAAATATTTTTGCAGATTGAATAAAAAAATCTTTTTTAGATCTTATATCATTACTTTGAATTTCTTTTTTTTGATTTTCATAATGAAAAGAATCGGGATTTTTATTACAAGATAAAACAATTAAAGGTAAAATTCTCACTTTTAAATTTTATTTAAACACTAAATCAATATTATTCTATAACATAATAGTCAATTTTTTAAACTTCAATAATTTTTAGTAAATTACCAAAGGGTGATTCTTTCCTCATTTGGCAGAGTCATAGGATCTCCTTTTTTACAAGAAAAAGTTTCTTCAAACTTTTCTGTTAATTTCATTTGATTATTTACCCTTAAATCAATTGGAGAATGAGGGTCGTTTTTAATAAAATATTCTCTTACTTTTGGCTGTAATACACCACACCAAACTTTAGCAAATTGAATAAAAAATTCTTTTTGCTCTTCTATATTTTCCGATTTTTTATTAGGAAAAGCGGCTTGAAAAGCATTTTTTACTCCAACAAAATCTGCAATATTTTCTCCTAAAGTAAGTTTTCCATCAACTCCATCTTTAGTAAAAAGATTTATTATTTTAAAAGTTTTTTTATTGAATATTTTTAGATCTTCTTTATTCATCCAAGGATTTAATTTTCCTAATTCATCATATTTTGAGCCCTGATCATCAATGGAATGACCTATTTCGTGGGCAACAACCATACCAACAGAACCAAAGTTAATGATATCTGATTTTGTCTCATCAAAAAAAGGAGCTTGTAATATACCAAGTGGCATAACAAATTGATTTGCAGTAGGGTTATAATAAGCATTAACTGTTAAAGGTGACATTTGCCATTTTAAATCATTTACTGGTAACTCTATTTCTTTGAGCATTTTATTAAATTCATTATTCGCTATTTTTCTTTTATTTTTTATAAAAGTATCTGGCTTTAATTCGGTAATATCTATTAAATCCCAATCTTCAATATTATCTGGTTTGACCAATTGAAAACGAATTTTTTTAATTTTTAATTCTGCTTTTAATTTAGCTTCTTTAGAGAGCCAAGTATTTTTCTCGACATTTTCTAAAGTCGTTTTTTGAATTTGATGAACGATACTCTTTACTCTTTGTTCCGGGAAATTTTTATAATATTTATTTAAAACTTCAATATCTAAATTTCTTTCCAATATTAGACCAGTATCAACAGTACATTGTAATTCAAGGGACTCTTCAATTTTAGAAGACCCAAAGTATTTATTATGAAAATCTTTATCTTTTTTATACAAATCAGGATAAGAATATTTAATGTCTTGCATTGAAAATCGATTCCAAATAGCTAAAGCCTGTAATTCTTTTAAAGAAGCTTTTTGGAAACTTAAGTTTATTTGTTTTACAACATCATTGGTTACTAAATTAAGATTGATATTTTTAGGAATTTTACTTAACATTGTTTTAAAATAAAGATTTGGATATTCAGATAACAGTTTTTCTTTTTTTATGGAATTATCACTTGTAAATATAGTTCTAAATTCAGCTTTTGAAGGATAAACTTTAGCAATTGATTTTTCATAATTTATTATAAAAGAAGTATTATTTTTTAATTCAGGCATAGAAATAAGATCAAAAAATTGCTTCATATTATCTTGATAATCTTTCATAAGATTATCATCAAAATAGTAATCCTTCGAACCAAAACGAAGATTATAATAAAATAATATATCTTTTATTTTTGGATTATTTCTATTATTAAACTCATTAATACTTATTAAATTTGAATTTCCAGTTAAAGATTCCAGAGCAAATTTTTCTAATAATTTTTCTTTTGATAAATTCAATATTTCTTTTTTATATTCATCAATTAATAATAACTCTTCTGATTTTCTTGATTTTTCATTCATACATGAAGAATAATAGTTTTTTATCATTGCATTTTGTGAAGATAAATTTGAGTCATTTAAAAGAGAGTTAATATAATCAAAACGTTGTTTTTTTATTCTTTCAGAGGCATCATTGAAACTGAAAACATAACGGTTTTTACTTTCTGGTAATTTAAAATCTTTAATTTCATTTGTACAAACATAATCAAAAAAATTATTACAGGGTGATATGCTTTTATTTAATTGAAAATCGCGTTTTTCAGGAACAACAAATAAATCATCTGGAATTGTTGGTATTTCGCTTGAAAAAGAATTATTATTTGAAAAACACGCAATTGCTATAATGGAAGTAAATAAGGTTTTTATTTTAATTGTCATTCTGAATCCTATTAAATGAAATATTACATTTTTCCATATTGAATGAAAAAAAGAAACTCACAGTATCAAGTTTTTAAATTATTTACAAATTTAATTATGAAGCACAATATTTTAATAAATTGACATTAAGCAATAAAATCATATATATTGATAATTTATAAAAATAAAAAGGTATGACATTAAATCATACCTTTTACGAAACAGAGGATAAAATTATAATCACCAAAGAGTTATTCTTTCATTATCAGGTAGTGTCATAGCATCTCCTTGAGAACAAGAAAATGTTTCTTCAAATTTCTTTGATAGTTTCATTTGATCATTCACTCTGAGATCGATAGGGGAATGAGGGTCTGTTTTAATTAAAAACTCTCTATTTTTGGGTTGAATAACTCCACACCATGTTTTAGCATACTGAACAAAAAATTCTTTTTGCTTGTCTATATTGGATGTATTATTAGGAAATGCCGATTGAAATGCATTTTGTAGTCCTACAAAATCTGCAATATTTTCACCTAATGTTAATTTACCATCAATTCCATCTCTAGCAAACACAGTAATTATTTTTTGAGTTTTCTGCTTAAATGTGTTTAAATCAGAATCATTCATCCAAGGATTTAGTTTTCCTGTTTCATCATATTTTGACCCTTGATCATCTATAGAATGACCAATTTCATGAGCAACAACCATTCCTACAGAACCATAATTAACAATATCTGATTTCGTTTCATCAAAAAACGGAGGTTGTAATATCCCTAATGGCATTACAAATTGATTTGCTGTTGGATTATAATAAGCATTTACTGTTAATGGAGACATTTGCCATTTTAAATCATTCACTGGATACTCAATTTCATGAAGCATTTTCTTGAAATCATTTTCAGCAATTGATCTTTTATTGTTAATAAAAGTATCTTTATTTAAATTGATTTCATCTTTTAAATCCCAGTCATCAATGTGCTCTGGTTTCACAAGTTGAAATCTAATTTTTTGTATTTTTAATTCTGCTTTATGTTTTGCTTCTTGTGATAACCATGTATTTTTTTGAATATTATTTAGAGTTGTTTTTTGAACTTGATTTACAATATTTTTTACACGCTGCGAAGGAAAAGTATTATAATAAGCATTTACCACTTCTATATCAAGATTTCTTTCTATCGCATTTACGGTTTCTTGTGTGCATTGCATATCTTGAGGTTCTTCTGCTTTAGATAAACCATTATATTTGCTCTTGAAGTCTTTAAATTGGGAATAAAAATCAGGATACGAATATTTAATATCACCTTTCGAAAAACGATTCCATAAAGCTAAAGCTTGGAGTTCTGCAAGAGATGCGTTTTGTAATTTTGTATTCATTTTACTAAAAGCATCTTTTGTAATGACATTAATATTAACATCTTCAGGAATTCTATCAAGCATAGTTTTAAAATTTAACTGCGGATATATAAATAACAAATATTTCCTTTGTATTGAATTATCTCTGGTGCTTAATTCTCTCATTTCAGCTTTAGATGGGTAAACACTAGCAATTTCTTTTTGAAAGTGGACTATAAAATTAGATTTACTGTCTGAATCATTTATATTAATCATATCAAAAAATTTCTTAATTAGATCATTATAGTCATTCATCATTTGCTGATTATTATAATAGTCTTTCACTTTTAAAGGAAGGGAATATGAAAATTGAATATCTTTAATTTTTGGATTATGAATATTTTCATCTTCATCTATACTTATTAAATTTGGATTTCCTGATAAGGATTCAAGTGCAAATTTTTCTAATAACTTCTCTCTATTTAAATTCACTATTTCATTTTTATAATTATTTATTAAATTAAACTCTTCATTTTTTCTTGAATTTTCATTAGAACATGATAAATAGAAGTTTTTTATCATTTTATTTCTTGCATTTAAGTTTGGTTTATTTAATATAGAATTAATATATTTTAATCTTAATTTTTTAATTCTTTCAGCTGAATCATTAAAGCTAAATACATATCTACTTTTACTCTCTGGTAATTTAAATTTTTCAATTTCTTTTGAGCACGTATAGTTAAAAAAATTATGACATGGTGAAATTGAATTATTTAATTGAAATTCTCTTTTATCAGGCACTACAAAATCAGCATCTGGTATTGTTGGAAAATCTTCGGCATAGGCAGAAAAAGCCGATAATAATGAACTAAAAAACGCAGTAACGCATATTTTTTTTAAATTATATGACATAATATTTCCTATTAATTAAATTTTTGATTCTGATCATTATTATGAATAAAAATTTAAAAAGTCAATTTTTTTGTTTAAATATTTAATATAGTTATTATCTCTATTTATTCAATTATAAAATTTTTGGTAATCTTAAATCGACTTTTTGGTAAATTGATTCTATAATTAACAATTGCCATAATTTTAATCAATAATTATTGCTATAAAGTCAATTTCGAATTAAACTTTTTTATTTAATAATACATTGGAAATCTATCGTTTATTTTTTTAATTTTTGGTTAGCAATATAAATAAAAAATGTCTTAAATATTAATAGGAAAAAAATGATATCTTTTTTTTAATTATAAAATTATTAAAATATTTTTTTTATGCCTTATTACATTATTTTTTCATAAATTAGCATTAAATCAAATATGATATGCTTAAATTTATTATGTATAATATGATAATAATTTTTATAATAAAATAATTGACTTATTATAACAAACAATTTAAGGGTATTAAAATTTGGAATATTTAACAATTCCGATATTTTTAATGTTTTTTAGAAAGGCTGCAAAAATATGCTATCATTTTTTAAAAAAAAAATTTCAATATTTGAATTAAAACAAACTTTTCTTTTTATTTATATCAGTAAAAATTCATTTTATTTATATAATAATAAAAATTAGTTTTTTTATTAGGAATATGAAATGATAATTGAAGCGTTAAAAGATAGTAAACCAACAGCTTTTGGATATTTGTTACTTGGAGCTGCCTTCGGCATTCTTTTCCAAAGTTTAAATGTACATTGGTTTTATGGAATTCTAATGAGTGCCATGGTTTATGCCGGGTTTTCTCAATTTATTGCAATACCTATTTTGGCGGCACATGGTTCACTTTTTAGTATTGCTATTGCAACATTTTTAGTGAATTTAAGGCATATATTTTATGGTATTGCTTTTTTAGATAAATTTAAAGTTAATAAAATATTAAAAGGATATCTTATTTTTGGTTTAACAGATGAATGTTTTTCAATTATAAGTTCAAAAAATAAAATTAATCATAGAAAATACGAAGCTACAATTGTTATTCTTTGCCATATTTACTGGATTATTGGGACATTTATTGGAATATTTCTTCATAAAGAAATATCTGGATTTGATATAAATTTTTTATTCTTTTCACTTGTTGCTCTTTTTGCAATTTTAACAGTAGATTCATTTAAAGCAAATAAGGATATTTATTCACTTTCAACAGGAATTCTTACTTATATTTTCTTTAAATTTATTGGAGTTCAAGAAATATTATTTTTTAGTATGCTTACAAGTTTTTTTATTATCTATTTTTGGATATTTTTAAGCGACAATACCGAGGAAAAAGATGTCATTTGATAGGTATCAAACTTATATCCTTTCAGCAATAATCATTATGAGTTTAGTAACATATCTTACAAGAGTTGTTCCTTTTATTTTTTTCCAAAATATAAAGAATGAACTTATAAAAAAAACAGGTTCACATCTTCCAGTTTGTTTAATGGCTATTTTGACAATCCATTCGATTGACTCACTAAAAGAGTTTGATCCAAACTACCTAATTAATGGCTGGATAGCGTGCGCTTCTTCGGTGTTTTTCTATTGCACGATAAGATCAGTTTTAGTTAGCATGATTCTTGGAACAACTGTTTATTACTTTGTTTTAAATTATTTATAAAAAAAGCAAGCTATTTCTAGCTTGCTTTTAAATTTTAAAAGAAAAAAATATTACTTTTTCTTTTTAGCCAAAGTTGCTGCTGCTGCTTTTTTTGCTTTGGATGGAGAACGTGAGCCTGTTACTTGCTCTTTTAGAGACTTCGCTGCACGGAATGCAATTTTTTTAGAAGCTGGGATTTTAATTTCTTCGCCAGTTTGTGGATTGCGACCCATACGAGGAGCGCGCTCTTTAACTTGTAAAATTCCAATTTTATCGATGCGAAGTTTCTTGCCAGAAGCAACTTCACTTTCAACTGTATTTAGAAAATCGGCGATCACTTCTTTCGTTATTTTCTTAGGAAGTTGATCGAATTTAGCTGCAACATTCGCAATCATTTGACTAGTAGAAACTGTCTCTGGCTTAGCCATAGGGTACGCCTCCTTTATGAGAAAAAAGAACAAGAGCCAAATGCTTAGACCATTTTAATCGTCAAAATTGACGCTTGTTTTTTTTAAAATGGAAGTTCTGCATGCTCCTGTTACTTAAATATAAGGAAATCATTGTACAAGTCAATAGCCCACCTAAAAAATTGTAATAAAGCTAGCGTATAATCGGCATTACCTTATCTGAATTTGTTGATCTATTGATGAGGAATAGAATTTGTAGCATAACAGTTTGGAAAGTAGGGGAGCAGTGTTGCCCATTTTTTTATCAAAAAAAGGAGTACTTATGTCACTAATCGACGCTATTCGCGCTCGTCAAATTTTAGATTCTAGAGGAAATCCTACTGTTGAAGTTGAAGTTTTAACAACAGAAGGCTATGTAGGACGCGCTTCCGTACCATCTGGAGCAAGTACAGGCGAACATGAAGCTTGTGAACTTCGTGATGGTGATAAATCATATTATCAAGGAAAAAGTGTTTTAAAAGCTATAGAAAATATCAATGAACACATAGCTCCCTTATTAGAAGGTGTGATCGATGTTTCAGAACAAGCAGCTATTGATGATTTGCTTATTGAAGCAGATGGCACTGAAAATAAATCTAAATTTGGGGCAAATGCAATTTTAGCTGTATCTATGGCATGCGCAAAAGCTGCTGCAGAAGAATCTGGTCTACAATTATTCCGTTATTTAGGCGGCACTTTCGCAAAAACATTACCAGTTCCACTTATGAATGTTATTAACGGTGGCGCTCATGCAGACAATAATATCGATTTTCAAGAATTTATGTTAGTCCCACATGGTTTTCATAATTTCTCTGATTCATTAAGAGCTGGTGTCGAAATTTTTCATAATCTAAAAAAAGTTTTAACTGAAAAAAAATTAGCGACAACTGTTGGTGATGAAGGAGGATTCGCACCTAATTTAAATAGCAATGAACAAGCTCTTCAGTTATTAAAATTAGCAATTGAAAAATCAGGATACAAAATTGGTACGCAAATTAGTTTTGCTCTTGATGTCGCTGCTAGTTCTTTTTTCAAAGATGGAAAATACAATTTAGAAGGCGAAGGAGTTAAAAAATCTTCCGCTGAAATGGTAGATATGTATGAAGATCTTTGCAATAAATACCCTATTGTGAGCATTGAAGACGGCCTCGATGAAAATGATTGGGAAGGCTGGAAATTATTAACGGATAGACTTGGCAAGAAAATTCAACTTGTCGGTGATGACCTATTTGTTACAAATCCAAAATTGCTTGCAAAAGGGATTGATAAAGGAATCGCAAATTCTATTCTTATTAAATTAAATCAAATTGGAACTGTAACAGAAACATTAAAAGCTATTGAACTCGCTAAGGTGAATGGCTATACAACAATTATTTCTCACAGAAGTGGAGAAACGGAAGACTCCTTTATAGCCGATCTTGCTGTTGCTACAAACTCAGGACAAATTAAAACAGGAAGTGCTTCACGTACGGATCGTATTGCAAAATACAACCAACTCATTCGTATTGAAGAAGAACTTGGAAACACAGCAAGCTTTGCTTGGAGAATGGGACGTCGTATTTAATTCATACGACTCTCTCATTTTTTAAATTAAATTTGTATTCTTTAAAGAAAACTTTTTATATGACTTCTTTACCTGCTGATGAGGATTTTGAGTATTCCATGTTAGTTCATTTATTTCTTGAATTACGCGGAAGAGGAATGTCCTTATCATCTGCTGATTTGGATATTTTAAAATCTTGGGAGGATTCAGGAATTAAACCTGAATTTATCGCACAAATAATGATTGAGTATGCTGAAGATTGCAAACAAAGATCAAAACACTTTCCAAATTCCTTTTTACCTCTATCTCGAAGAGTTCGTTCTATTCTAATAAAGGCAAATGAAACTTAGGGGAATAACATGAGTGCAAATCGTTCTTTTGAAGAAATTTTTATTTCATTACAAAATTTAGCTGAATTAAGAGAACAAGAGCAAGAAGAGAATGATTCTTCTCCTATAAAAAATCAAGCTCACTCCTGTCGGTGTGGAAAAAATGAATATTCCCATTCCTTTGATGATTCCGAAGAAATAGATAACGAAGAAATTGAAGACAATGAGCCAGCCGAGCCCATTTATATAGAACGAACTCAAAATGGTTTGCGTTTTGCTGTTTGTCCTGCTTGTAATCCTCGTTTGCATTGCGCTTTATGTGAAGGAACAGGACATAGAGTTCTTTCAAAAGTCCATTTGTTTGAAACTAATGAAGGTGAGTTTGAACATGAAACAGAGGAAATTTGCCCAAATTCTTGTTCTTGTACTCATACAGAAAGACTTGTTACTTTATTAAATAAAGCTGATATTCCCAGTAAGTATATGGAAGCAGATATTGCTTCACTAAAAGATGATCACTTAAATGAAAATCAGTCAAAAAAATTAAATGAAAACATTAGAAAAATTGTTAATTTCTGTACACAAGTTGCTTCTAGTTCTTTAAGTAACTTTAGTAGAAATCAAAAATATTTTATTACCCTATTTGGACCAGTAGGATCAGGAAAAACATTATTAGCAGTTTCTGCCTTAAAAATGGCTATTATTGATTTTGGATTTTCTGGAAAATTTGTAGATTTTCAATTTTTACTAAATCAAATTAAAGCTGAATATGAACAAAAACGATCTGGTGAATCCATTTTAAAAGAACTCAGAGAAGTCGACATTCTTATTATCGATGAACTAGGAAAAGGTCGAAATGAAAATGAATGGCAACTTGAAAAACTAGATGACCTTATAAATTCAAGATATAACGCTAGAAAAATAACTATTTTAACGACAAACTATTTACCACCTAATTATAAATATGACGATAAAGATATTCCAAGAACCATAAATAAAGAGGTAAATGATTTTTGGCGTGAAGGTAAAGTAAACGCCAGTCAAGGAAATGCTCCTGTTCATGAGTCTTTTTGGAATGTTTCTTTATTAGAAAGAATTGGCGCACGAATGTATGAAAGAATTTATGAAGTGTCCGATTTTATCGATTTCACCGGACTCCCTAGCTATAGAAAATATATTGGAAAAAGTTTTTTAGAATTATATTCATCTAAAAACAATTAATTTAAAACACAAACTGAATTCCTGCTTGTGTTGTTAACAAAGTGTCTGTTTGCGACCCATCTGAAAACGTTTTTATTTTCCAGTCATATACTCCATAACTGGCACTCATAAAAATATATTTATTTGTTTTTAATTCTCCATCAAACGAATATTTTAAGATTGGGGTTATAACATAAGAGTTTGCATCATTTAATAATAATTTTTTTGTTACGTAATTATAATTTAGATCTAGACCTAATTGAAAACTATTTGGTAAATAAAGAACAGGTTGCAAACCTAAACTAATGCGATTTGTTGTTCTTGATGTGCTTTTTCCGTCTGACTCCAAATATTTACCATTATCTGATATATGTAATAATGGTAATTCAGAAGCATAAGTATTATTTAATAAAATAATTCCTGTAAGAATTCCTCCATATTTATTTATAAAATATTCAGAAGAATCTGCAAAACCAATCGTATTCTGAGGATAATTTGGAGGTATTCTCCCTTCCCCATAATAAGCTGATTTTATCGTTGTACTTTCTGGTTGTGCGTCTTTATCTGCAGGTAAGGAAGCAAACCAGACCGTTGTTGTTCCTTTTAGACCATCAGACAGGGGTCTAGAAAAAATTCCACCAACAATTAATGAAGAAGAGATTGTTACTTTATCTTTATTTACGCCTTCAGAGCTTGACTTTGGAAAACTTTGATATGCTCTTAAAGAAACAATGGGTTGAAATATTTTTCCTTCTGATAATAAAAATTTACCAGAAAGAAACGCTGTTCCAACCCAGTCATCATTTTGATATAAAGATGCTTTCCCGTTAGAATCATTAATTTGATTGCCATTTTTATCTTTCGCAGTTGTATAAACGGATTCCTTATTTACAGAAAAAGATACTTGAAAAACTTTTGTTTCAAAGCCCATTCCTTGAAGTTCAATTTGATTAAATGGATTTGATTCTTGAAATAAATAAATATTATCAAATTCAAATGTTCTTTTTCCAAACCAAATAGAATTTCCATTATTATCTAAAGAAATATTTAAATAGAAATCTCTTAATTGAAATTCTCTTTCTGAATAACTTTTTGGATAGAGATCATAATGAAACTTTTTTTGCCAATTATAGTCCACTCTTGTATGCAAAGAAAGGGTGTTTTTTAGATCTAAACCCAGCCTCAATGAAATATCATCCGTATTAAATGCTGCAGAGCTTGAAGCCTGATTGTCTAAGTTTTGGTTTGGAATATGATTTATTTGAAGGTTTTCACCGGCAGTTCTGAAATTCCCTTTTAATACACCACCATACAGCAACCGCCAACGTTCTGATAATTCAAAACTTTCCTCTGCAGAAGCCGAAGAGAATTGAGTAGCTAAAAATGCTGCAAAAATTGCATTTTTGAACGTTTTCCGTAACTTAAATATTCTCTTTAAATAATAATGATTTATAAAAAACAAATTGATTTATCCTACAATAATATATGATGTTACTCAAAATACTCTATCAAGCCCCCCTTGACCGAGTAAGTTCAGATACTATGCTTATACAGAAACAATCTTCAACCATGCAAGGTTGGCCTCTTTTAGAAAGGTTTTTTTAAATGATTGCAAAAATTCAAGAAATTATTGAACAACAAATTCGTCCCGCTCTTCAATCCGATGGGGGAGACATTGAACTCATTGACGTAGAAGACGGAATTGTGAAAGTTAGACTTGTAGGGGCTTGTTCTCACTGCCCTTCTAGCGCTATGACTTTGTATCAAGGTGTTGAAAAAATGCTTATGGACAAAATCCCTGAAGTTAAGGGCATAGAGCAGGTCTGGTAAAAAATGACAATAAAATCAAATGAAATCAGTTTAGAGGCGGTTCAAAATTTAGAACACGCCTTAAGTTCTTCTATCTTAAATCAGCTGGGTCATTTTTTTTGGAAAGATCGAGTTCATTCCATTGAAAACGATTCAGGAAAATTAAAAATTCGCTTTTATTCCGATGGACTTAATTTATCAGCGAAAACCGAAATAGAAACATTTATCCGTAACCAATTAAAAGAAGAAACGAATGAAAGTGATTTTTCAATCTACTTTGAAAGAAAAGAAAAATCCGCACCATCTTCTCAGACTTCAAAGCCAAATGAAAATCAAGCAAATCACAGCCATAATCCTCAAAATTCAGCTTCAAAACCCACCCCAGATATAAAACCTCCATCAGGAAAAAAACCTATCCAGGGAGTAAAAAGAATCATTGCTGTGGCAAGCGGTAAAGGCGGGGTAGGAAAAAGTACTGTAAGTGTAAATTTAGCGATCGGATTACATAACCAAGGTTACAAAGTTGGTATTTTAGATGCCGATATTTATGGACCTAGCGTTCCCACTATGCTCAATTTACATCAAGATCCCCTTGTAAATGAAAACAATAAAATCATTCCACCAGAAGCTCATGGATTGAAAGTAATGTCTTTTGGCTTTTTTGCCCCTGAAGAAACGGCGGTGATTTGGCGCGGCCCCATGATAATGAAGGCACTTCAACAGTTTTTTTGGGATGTCGACTGGGGAAATTTAGACTTTTTAATTATCGATTTGCCTCCAGGAACGGGTGATGCTCAGTTAACTCTTGTTCAAAGCATTCCAATAACAGGAGCTGTAATTGTAACAACTCCACAAAACGTAGCTCTCCTTGATGCTGTAAAAGGAATTGCTATGTTCCGTAAGACAGATGTCCCCATTATTGGTGTCGTTGAAAACATGTCTACCTTTACCTGCCCATCCTGTGGAACAGAATCTCATATTTTTGGATCAGGTGGAGCAGAAAGAATTTCAGGAAAATTTGAAGTACCACTTCTTGGTCACATTCCTCTTATCTCCGAAATTCGTGAAGCAGGAGATTTAGGTTCTCCATTAACTACAAAACAAAATAATCAAGTTCGTATTCGATTTGCAGAAATTGCAGAAAAAGTAGTTAAAAATGCTGTTTCTTTAGAAAATTTAAAAAAATAATATTTAGCTTTTGTTTTTATCACTCTAGTTAATTGGGGTGATAAAAGCGTTTTCATTATTTTATTTATGTGTTCCATAATAAATCTTTTCAAGATTAAGCTCATCAACTACTAAACTTGCAATTTCATTAATAATCGATATATTTACTGTAAATGTTGTACTTTTATTAATTTCAATTGAATTATTTATTGAATAAACACCAGTCATAATAGCTGATATTATTAAATGAGTATAATTTGTTTTGATTGTTTTAAGATTAAATAAGGAAAGATATGCATTTAATGCACAATCTACAGATGAATGTTGCTTCGGGCTGTACATAAGCCAACATTCTTGATTATCATCCACCCATTTTTTTAAATTATTAGTTGGTAAAGAATTGTATTTTTGTGCATACATTACATCAGTAACTATTTTTGTTTTTCTAAAATAATTAAATTTGTACAATTCGCTATAATTATGCCCTGAGTTACCTAAAGATTTTATATTTACTATTTTAAAATTCCGATATTCTGGAAAATTTCCTACAAATTTCTCCGTAGGAAATACATTAGTATCAATTGTATAGCCACCTTTATAGTATGTAACACATAATGACATTAAATCTTTTATTGTAATATAATATTTAACCCTGTTCGAATAGTCTAACTTTGCTTCAAAAAGTAATGAGTCAATAATTTTTAATGCTTTTGATGCACGTAAACATAAAAGCTTTGTATTTAAATATTTTTTAATTCCTTTTACTTTTACAAACTGATATTTCTTAAATACAAAAGTATAAAAATTTTCATATTCATCTAAACACCAAAAATAAACTACAGAATGTATTTTATTTTTTTGTAATAAATTAAGCATTTTTATCACACCACTTACATCATGATTTTTTGCCTCTAAAGAGTACCTTTCTGAGGAAGGTTGACCTATCCAAATATAGCTAATTATCGTCATTTTATCTTCTTTGCAGAGTTAAGGAAAACTATCATTTTTTTGTGTAATTATCTATATTTATAAAAAATAAATAAAATTATTGACAAAATAAAACACTAAATTAGCATGAAATAATTAAATTTCAATTAAAATTTTTGTCATTTATTAAATTATTTATCTAATATCTAAAAAGGATAGTTACATAATTATTTAAAAAATTTTTTAAATAAAAAAAAAACAAAACAAATGGACTACAAATTATTTATTTTTTTAATTATGAAATTACCTAAATTTGACAAAAAAGGATATATGTCTTAATTATTCTATATTAAGAGGTTCAATGCTATGAAAAAAATATTTATCCCGCTCTGGATGTCTTCATCACCGACTGATTTGTAATATTTTTCTGCTGTTTTAACTGAAAAGAAAGTATGGCTTCAAAAAGCCTTTTAGACAAACTAGGGCTTTCAAATTCAACGCCAAGACACCACTCCCCTGACTCCGAGCTTGTCCACGCAACTTTTCCAGTCATCGATTGAATTCTATCTCCCAGTTCTTTTTCTGTCATTTTTTTCTTTGTTACAGAAGATAATGTAGATAATGCAGGAGCATTTTTTTGTGAAGTTTTACTTTTTGGAGCTTCAGAGCCTACCGACTTCCCTGTTGCTTTTTTCTTTGGAGAATCTTCTGAAAGCAAATCGTTTTCATTTTCCATTTCACTTGAAACAAAAACAACCTTAGTCATTTCAACCATTTTACCATTCTCAATATCTGATGGAGATGGCAATTTCAAAATAACAGAGCTTCCTGAAGATATAAATTCCATGCTTGCTAATAAATGATTCCAATCCGTTAAACCTGTTTTATTGTTCTTACTTGGTTTCAGTTTAACACCACTTAAAGAACAATCCTCAACAACTCCACAAAAATAAATAGGAATCGACTTTTGTATCTCTTTTTTAGCAGCTATTTTCTTTACGACTTTAGTACCTTTTGCAGGCTTTTTATCCAATGCCTTGGAAGCCTCTTTTTTTAATTTATGTGGAGTTATTATTTGCTGATAAGCCTCCAAGCTTTCATTTTCTAAAATGATTTCTGCAAATACAGGTAAATTACAGGAAATTCTTTTTTGCGTTCTAATTTTACCATCACAAAACCTTTGGACAACAGCAATAACCACTTCAGGGTTTACTGGTTTTTTTAACCAGCTTTGGCAGTCAGGATACTGTTTTAGCGTTGTTTCAATGGAAGAAGACACTTCAGGACGATCAAATGCAGTGATAAGAACAGGGGTGCTATAAAGCTTTTTTAGACGAGCCGCAGTTTGAGCCCCATCGGCATCGGGCAAGTCGTAATCAATCACATAAGCATCTACGCCCTCATTATTTTTTGCTATCTCTAGAGCCTCTGCCGAGGTTCTAGCGACAAGAACTTGAACTCCTGGATAGTGATCCTTAAAAACCTCGCTTGTCATCACTAAACTGGCTTTACTCGCATCTGCAATTAAAATTTTTTTCATTTATTCTCCCAGGAATGCCTTTCCATTTCAAAAAGACTCAGATCTTTCCATTAAGGATTATAAACTTGAAATAAGGGGTCTTAAGAGACTAAAAAGGGAGTTATAAGCAGTTTAATGACAGAGGCAAAAAGAACCTTCCAAAATGAAATGAAATGCTCTAACTGAGCAAAAGAAATTTATGTTCTCTTTTATAATTTCTTAAATTTTTAAGTAGTGCTTTTTACTAAATAAAGGAAAGTTTAAAGTGAGGCGGTGATACAAATGGCTCCCCAGGGGTGGATTGAACACCCGACCAAGTGATTAACAGTCACTTGCTCTACCACTGAGCTACTGAGGAACTTCTTTGTGAAAGTGTGTCTACATAATCAATGAAGAGAGGTCAAGTCGATTTGAAAAAAATTTTATACTTTTTTTTCGTCAGCTCGTTATGCTATATTTTAAACAAGAAATTGCCTTATATTTAAGGGATAAGCCCTTCAGCCCCAAGAATATCGCTCTTTTCCCATGCAAACTCCCATTTATGAACACGTTGCTGGCCTGTCACAAGGGGGCGTAAAATATCGAGCCGTTTTAAACGACGGTGAAAGTTTCCAGGATCAATTTCTTGATTGGAAAGCATGCCTACAAGCAAACGAAGATCTTGGATAGAAAAAACCTGAGACAAAAGCTCAAAAGTAAAAGTTGTATTTTTTACCCACAAAGGCACTTGATTGAGACATTCTCTTAAAAAAAGCCTGCTATCTGGCGCTAAAATAGAGTCCTGGGAAAAAAGATTTTCTGCATCAAGCCAAATCCCTTTTGCATTTGCAGAAAACTCCTGAGGAAGAGCAATCGCACGAACAATCGCTATGCTTTGAACTTGTTCAAAAAGAAGATCTCGATCATAGACATCAACAATACGATCTTTACAACGAGCTGAGTTAAACCAAGTTTCTAAATCGGCCAAATGGGAACTTGAAAGAAGATCACTTAAAATACGACGCGTTCCACCATGCAAATGCAGATCTTGCTTAAGAGAAATACTTGGAAAAGTCTGTCTTTCACTCATAGGATCTTTGGTAACTAAAACACGAAGACTGTCGCTAACAGCGGCAATAGGTATCAAAAAAAGTTCTGTTTTCAAGAAAGGTCACTCCATCTGTTTTTTAACTGATGTATTTGAAGGATCACCAACTGAATAGAGCTGGGCAAGTAGAGAGAGCCACCCAGCTTCTACGATGTAAACAGTGGGTGAATCAGATCTTTTTAAATACACATTTTTTTCATTTTTTGGAACCCTATTGCCAATAATTATTTTTATAGGCTTCGAATTAGAAGATTCATTAAATTCAAATGAAAAAACTTTGAGTGGTTTCGTGATTCCAAAACTATTTAATTGATCGTTGGTAGGATTCAATATCATGTCATCTGCTGTCATAAATTCCCAATTTGAAAAAAAGGAAAAAGCATCTTGATTTGGAGTTTCAGAGACAGAAGGCTGCTGTGTTGTAGAAGAAACTTTATACCAATTATTGTCTTTTTTTACAAAGGAAAGAGAATTTGATAAAATTATTTTTGAAATATTATCTAAAGATACATTTAACATTACTGAACGATTTTTAAAATATTTCTCTTTAGGGACTAGTTCTGGCCATAGCTCTAAATTTATCTTTGCAATAGCACCGTCTTTAATAAAAGTGTAAATTCCCTCTTTCGTAATACCTAATTTAAATGTTTGTAAGATATGTCCAGGAGATTCCGCAAATGTGACTGTTGCAATTGGGTTTTTTAAATTTAATTTCTCAATTAAATTATCATTCACTTCTGAACGTTCATAAATTTTTTGCGCAAGCAAACCTTGATAACGTGACAAATAATCAGAAATAAAATTAGCATCACCAGGCCAAGCTGTTGGTTCTATTACTTTCCATGAATTATTTTCTTTAACAACTGTAATGATTTCTCCATTATATTTTATATTTATATTATTGACTGTATTCCCTTTAAAATCAGAAACTCTCTTAGTCCGGAAGTCTGCTAATATTTTATTAGATATCAATTCGGCAAAACTACTATCTACAACTAATAATTTATTTTTTGCCGGATTTTTTGCATAAATAGACGAAGGAGCAACAATTCCACTTATTTTATTACCAAGTTCTAAGCCACTCCCTAAATATAATACAAACTCTTTATGGGATTTATTTTCTATTGTAATTGATGCATTTGGATTTTCCAATCCATAGGGTGCTAATAATTTTTGATCATTTGTAGATATTAAATTTTCTGTATTAGCGATTTCTTGCTGAGTTTTAAGTTGTTGAACAGCGGTAAGAATATTATTTGCTGCATCTTGATCAGCGGATAACTCAACAGGAGCAATAAGTTTCCATGGATCTTCATTTGTGCTTCTAACAAAATTAAAAGTTCCATTTTTATTTTTTATTTTAAAACTTAAGACATCTTTTGTCTCAAAGTAAATAGCATAAGAAGCTTCTTTCGTGCGCTCTTCTTTTTTTTGAGTATAATAGTTGTCACCATAATAAATAGCTGTAAGACCCGCTATAGTAAAAAGACCCAATGCTACCTTCGTTGAGAACTTCATGCAGATCTCCTTCTCATCCAAATAAAGAAGCCGGCCAATGCAGTCGATATTGGTAAAAACCCAGCAAAAAGTAACAGCCAAGCTGAGGGGTTACGAGTTAAATTAAATTGCTTTGGCGTAAAATCTTTTGCAGGAATGGAGACTAATTCTTGATCCTGATACAAATGTGCAACAGTTATAGGAAGAAGTTCTTCGCTAATCGGAACCGCTTTTGAATATGGCCCTACAATACTAAAACCATAAATAACAACTTCTGATTTATCTTTAGCAGGATCAGTAACCTTAGTTGCTACTTTATCTAAAGCAAAATTTGAAATTCCTGTTACCTCTACATCAACCGCTAAAGGCCACGCTTTATTTGCATCAAAACCTATATCAGGTGCTAACTGAAAAGGAGAATTTAGGTCTATTCTATTTCTTGCTTCTGGAGTTAAAGTAATAGGTGCTGCACTATAAGCAGAAATAAGAACAGTTGAATTTGTTTTAATTGAAGAATTATTATTCGAATTTATTATTGATATTGGGCGAGCACCATCAACAGGCATAACTCCTTGAACACCATAAACTTGAGCTACCACCCTTGTTATAGGAGATTCCATATTAAAGTTACTTCCAATTACAGGAGGACGCGATAAATTTTGTTTTAGAATTTGTTGCCCAATTGGTGTATTTATATTTAAAGTTAACAAAGTAGGATCTAGTTTAATATTTAACATAGAATAAAGTTTGTCTAATCCTTGTTCACGATACGGATTTACAATAAGAACAAGACGACCTCCATTCGCAATAAACGTTTGTAAGATACCTTGAACCTGCTCTGAATAGGCAATATTATTATCACCAGCAATCAAAACTCTTGCTTCAACAGGTAAATTACCTTGCTTAATATTCCACTCTTTTACTTCATAAGCTTTAGAACGAAGTGAAGAAACAATATCTGAATAGTTTTTCTCAATATTTCCTTCTGAATTAATGGAAGGCTCTCCACTTCCAGACAAGAAATAAACAACTTTCTTAAATCGAACTAAATTTATAATTGCATTTGTTAATCTACTTTCAGTAATAGCACCATCAAGTTCACTTTTGTTAGAGTCTGTTAATAAAATCAATCGTGCATATCCCGATGGCTGAATTTTTTGTAGCATGGCTTTATCTGATAAATTTAAAGCGCCAACATTTGTGATATATTTAGATCGTTTTGCAAATATATTTATTAAATCTGTGCTATTATCACAATAATTATCTGTAGGATTCACCGAAGGAATGCAAATAATTTCTACAGGTTTTGATAAAGAATCTAAAAATTTATAGGATTCATCACTAAGCGAATTTATTTTATTTGTTGTTAAATCAAATGTTTTTGAAAAATTATTTTTATTTAAAACAACAGCACCCATTATAATAATTCCAACACCAATAACACTTGATATTACCGCTTGAGCAAAATACTTGGGTGCATAAACCTCATGCTCTTTATTTTTTTCACCAAAAGGAGAAATAAGATATAAAATAATAAGTCCTGACAAGGAAATTAAAATAATAGGCAATGGTTTTGAAATAACATATAAATATTGCCACATTAATAGCACAATTAAAGCAACAAATATAGCCCCAATTGAAAATTCTAGTTTATGCTTTTTCATGATTTATAATCTCCACTTTTTGCTTTCCATAACAAAACGACAAAGTAATAAAAAGACCAGAATAATTGCAAAATAAGTTGCAAGCGATCCGGTTTTTATTAATCCCCTAGTGAAATCAGAACTAAGCTCTAATAAATTTACGCTTTTTCTATACCAATCAGGAATTCCTGTAATAAAACCAGACAATATAAAAATCAGAATAAAAAAAGTGGAACCTAAATAACTCAAAACTGGATTTTTAGTTAATGAACTTATAAATAAACCAATTGAAATAATAGCCGCACTATTTAAAATCAATCCAAGCCAACCTGTTATCAATACTTTTAAATCGGGCTGAGTAAAAATAAAGGTATAAAGTGGATAAATTAACATTAAAGTAATAATAGTCCCAAAATAAAACATAATTCCTAAAAATTTACCCGCTACGATTTCCCAAGTAGATATAGGAGCTGCGGAATGCAATCGATATGTTCCGTTTCCAAGATCTTCACTAATTGCTCTCATAGTAAAAGCGGGAATAATAAATATATTAATATAATTTAAAAACCCGAGAACTTGTCCAAAAATATCTGCTACAGGATCAATTGATTGCCCACGTATTAATAAAAGATTTACAATGATAAAAAACACGACGCCTGAAATAAGAAAAATGATACATGCGGCTATCCATCCAAGTGGAGTACCAAAAAAACCTTTAAAATCCCTTTCAGCAATATAAAATGCTGCACTCATAAAAGTTCTCCTGTAGGCGAAATTTGAATTTGATGATGTCCTGGTTGAGAACGAATTACTTCAAAAAATAATTCTTCTAAACCTTCTTTTTTTTCTTCGATACCAATTAAAGGAAAATTTTCATGGACAATTTGTTCTGTAACATTAGCAATGCTTTCATTGTTACTTTCACTCCAAAATTCATTTCCAAACTCAACTAATATTGAATTCATTTTTTGTGATAAAGGTTTAGCAGAACGAACATAATTTCTTTGTTGAAACCAATGCAATGCATTTTCTGCTTTAGATGCAAAAGTATACAAATAATATAATGGTTTTGAGGAGTCATTTTGAATTGAAGTTTTAGCAGCAATATGCCCTTGATTGATAATTACCACTTCATCACATGTCGCTTGCACTTCAGATAAAATGTGTGAACTTAAAATAACTGTTCTTTCTTTTGCAAGTTTTTTAATTAATGTTCGAATATGTAAAATTTGATTAGGATCGAGTCCTTCTGTTGGTTCATCTAAAATTAAAACATTGGGTCTATGTACAAGTGCTGCACACAAAGCAACACGTTGGCGATAACCTTTAGAAAGATTCCCAATAATTCTATTAGATACATCAGTTACATCACATTCTTCAATTACACGATCAACTTCGCTTGAACGAACTTTAAAAGAAATTCCACGTAATTTAGCAACATAAGTTACAAAATCTTTTACTTTCATTTCTTTATATAGTGGAGGATTATCTGGTAAATATCCAACTTGTTCCTTTACTTCTTTTGATTGTTGAACAACATCAAAACCACAAATTTTTACAGTTCCTGCACTGGGTCCAAGTAATCCTGCTAAAATGTCCATTGTTGTTGATTTACCAGATCCATTGGGACCTAAAAATCCACAAATACGTCCCGATCCAACAGAAAAATTTAAACTATGTAATATTTTTCGATCCCCAAAAAGCTTAACAAGTCCTGTTACCTCAATCATTTTGGCCTCCTCAAACGCCCTATATTGGATTCAAAATGCGATATACGGCAAAATTGCACCGTCAAATTGCCAATATCTTAAAGTGTAAGAAGAATATTAGCAAATTCAAGACAATCAGTAACGAATCCGATTAAAAATCGACTTAGAATTGAATTTGTATAGAAAGGCCAGTAGCCATGCGCAAAAGAAAATTTGGGGATCAGACCTTTGCTAAAAGGGTTGCAGAGCTCAATCGTAAAGCGATGGCACATGAACATATTGTTAATTTAGATGCATATAGAGCCGCTTCAAGAAGACCAGAAGCAAAAACAATCCTTGTTGTTGATGACGAACCCGTTATGAGAAACGCAATAAAAAGAATTTTTGAAAAAGAAAATTATAGAGTTCTCATAGCAAAAGATGCAATGGAACTTTCCAAAATTATAGAAGATACAAAATTAGATCTTATTTTATTAGATATTCAATTGCCATGGGTTGATGGTTATGAGTTGTGTGCCTTATTAAAGTCACATCCTCTGTTAAAAAATTTGCCTATAGCATTTGTTTCTGGCAATAAAACAGAAGAGGATATTCGTAAAGGTTTCGACGCAGGTTGTGATGAATACATCACAAAACCATTTGAAGTTGAAGCTATTCAAAAAATGGTGAGCCAATTATTACTAAAATCGAGTTAGGGAACAATGGACAGCAATAAAAATGCAATCGTTTTAAAATTTGGGGGGGCTTCTGTAAGTTCCCCCGAAGCTTTCTCTTCTATCGCAGATATTATTCTTCATCGTAAAAAAAAATATAATAAAGTAATCGTTGTTGTCAGTGCAATGGGTGATACAACAGATGAATTGATTTCACTTGCTAATAAAGTAAACCCGAACCCTCCTCGTAGAGAATTGGACATGTTACTTTCTGTAGGTGAAAGAATTAGCATCGCTCTTTTAGCAATGGCATTAGCAGCTAAAGGAACAGAGGCTCTTAGTTTTACAGGAAGTCAGTCAGGCATCTTAACGACAAATGATCATGCTAATGCAAAAATAGTAAATGTGAAGCCTCATCGCCTAATTCCTCATTTGAATAATGGTAAAGTTGTCATTGTAGCTGGGTTTCAAGGAATGAGCTTAGACGGAGAAATTACCACTTTAGGTCGCGGCGGTTCGGATACCACTGCGGTTGCCTTAGCTGTTTCTTTAGAAGCTGAAAAAGTAGAGTTCTTTAAAGATGTTTTTGGTATATACGACAAAGATCCAAAAATTTATCAAGATGCACATTTACTAAAGGAACTCAGCTATAAAGAGGCATTTGAAATCATGGATAAAGGCGCTCAGGTTTTGCATTCAAGATGCGTTCGCCTTGCGGAAAAAAATTCATTGCCTTTAAAAGTTCTTCCTTTTTCAAGATTTTTAGAAGAAGACCTTGGCACAATTATTCAAGACACGGTAAGATCTAAAAAAAGCATTTCTTATGAAGATTGATATGTTAAGATCTTAAATATTTTTTTAAAGATAAATTTAAAAAATTTTGATTGAATGGGGTGAATATACATGAAAAATATTATAATGGTAGGCGGTAGTGGCTTACTTGGAACTAACATTCTTTCCATTCTTTCCGAAAAAAAAGACATTACAGTAACAAGTTTAGTGAGAAAAAAAGACGAAGAAACTAAATTTTCATCCATAAATGAAGTTTTATTTAATTTTGATGATGAAAACGAATATAAAAAAATTGGAAGCGAAATTCCATGCCATATTTTTATCTGTTGTTTAGGAACAACAATAAGAAAGGCAAAGTCATTTGAAAGTTTTATTAAAGTAGATAAAGATTATCCTATTAAATTTTTAGATTATCTTAAAAAAAATTCACCAAATGCTCTTTTTGTTTTTACTTCTAGCATTGGCGTTTCAAATCCAAGAGGTTATTATTTAACAGCTAAATCCGAAGTTGAAAAGGCAATTACAAAGAGTTTAATTCATTATATAATAGTAAGGCCAAGTATTTTATTAGGTAAAAGAAAAGAACTTAGAATTGCAGAAACAATTGGTGGCCTCGTTTTAAATAAAGTGGATAATTTTTTTAAAAAACTCAATTTTAGTGAAGAATTTTCATTTAGCAAATATGCACCTATTGAAGCAAAACAAGTTGCTCAAACCATGGTTTATCATTCTCTAAATTTTGATAGATCATTACCAGGAATGATATTAGAAGGAGAGAGTTTAAAATTTAATGAAAGTGAAAAAAAAGATAATTAAATTTAAAAATTCTATTTATTTAACCTTTTATTAAAATTTTCTGTTGCATGAGATATTTCAGAAAGTTGACCAACAGCTCCTAATCCAAATGGAGACATACCGACATATATATTTTCAACTTTATTGGGATTAATTTCATAAGTTTCATGCCAAATACCAATATTTTTATCTTTATAATATTTCCGCATATATTGAATCCATGTTTCTTTATGTGAATATTTAGAATTATTTGCAAATTCATTTATATGTTCTATTGATTTCCAATAGGATAAGAAAAGAGTTGTAAATGGTTTAAAAGATATAAAGTTTTCACCCCACAATAAACCAGATTCTTTATTCATATTTAACTCATTTTGAAGTTTTGACATTTTTCTTGAAATAAATGGTAATTTCCAAATTGATTTTAAAGAACGACATTGAACACCTACTAAAAATAAAGCAATTGGTTCTTCAATTTTAGAAGTTTTTCTAGATGTCATTTTATCTCCTTATTATAGTTATAATGTGATATTAATTCATATTTTCTTAAAAAAATCTTATTTGACTTTATATATTATAAAATTTATACTTCTACGTTATATAATATATAACATAACTTAAAATAATTATTAATGGTGTCTTTAATGAAAATTTTTAAACTCTTCGAAATTTTATGGAATTATTACATAAACTATCCTTATTAAGTTCTTCATAAAATGAATTTTATATCTAAATATCATTAACCTAAATTTTATTATATCATTTATATTATTATCCCTAAAAAAGAGATTTTATGCTTAAAAAACATGCGAACCTTTTTGTCACATTCCTAATCATTTTTGAAATTTGTGTTTATCTTGCGGATGATATGATTATGCCTGCCATGATAAATGTTGTTAAAGATTTTTCAGTCAGCGAATCCTTCGTACCAAGCGGTCTTAGTGCCTTTATCTTAGGTGGGGCCTTGCTGCCTTTAATTTTAGGACCTTTATCCGATCGCCATGGAAGAAGAAACTATATTTTATCTGGAGTCATATTATTTGTTACTTCATGTATTTTAAATGGATTTACGAATTCTATTGGACAATTTTTATTTACTCGGTTTTTCCAAGGTATGGGAGCTGGTTTTATTGGGGTGATTGGTTATGCTATCGTTCAAGAAAAATTTGACGAAAAAAAAGCAGTAAAAATCACTTCTTTTATGACAACAATTTCATGTTTAGTTCCCGTAATAGGGCCCTTTATTGGAAGTATTTACATAAGTTATTTTCATTGGAGAACAATAAATATCAATATTGGTATTATTGCATTAATCTCGTTAATTGGGCTTTATATTTATTTTCCTAAAGATAGTAAAAATGTTTCAAGAAATTATAATTCGAAAAACTTTTTTAAAGAAATGAAAGATAATTATATTAAATTATTTAAAAATAAGCATTTCATGGCAGGGACATTTGCATATGGCTTCATTGAATTGCCTTTTTATGCTTGGGTCTCGATTGCACCCATTATTTTATTTGAAAAGTCAAAAGTTACAAATATAGAATACGGAATTTATCAAATTCCTATATTTGGATCATATGTGATTGGACTTATTCTTTTACAGAAGTATGTTGAAAGCGTTTCTTTAAAGAAAATCATACTATTTGGAAGTTTTTTTTCAATCTTAGGATTGATTTTAAGTTTTATTTTACCTTTTATTTATGGAGAAAATTTCTTTTATTTAATTTTATCTTATTCTATATACACATTTGGCGCTGCCATTATCAGTGCACCATTATATAGAATTGTTTTATTCTCAAGCTCTGTCGGCCTGGGAACGGTTGCAGCCATTAAAAGCTCAATATTAATGATTGTAACAGCAATAGGAACTCAATCCATGTCTTTCGTTTATCAGAATCGAAATAATATTTCATTTGGACTTTTTGGGGTTTTAATGTCTTTATTATATATTATTTTTCTTTCTTATTTTTTCAAAAAAAGAATATCTTTAAATAGAAAATAAAATTTTATTTACTATGAATTTTATTTTTTAACAAAATTTCAAAAAAAATATTGCAAATTAAAACTATTTAATTTAAAATCCATTACATTGAGTTAAATATTTATCATTAGTATATAAATTTAACAAAATTTTTCTTTATTTTAAAAATAGAATAACTAATTTTTATTTAAATTTAATTTTTTTCGCCCCTTAATTTTAAAAATATTATAAAGGAGAAATTTTTGTGAAAAAAAATATTATAAATTTATCATTAGTATCTTTTTATATTTTCCCGAGTGCCTTTTCCAAAGTAAATGAGTCTAGAATCGATCAAGGAATTCTTAATCATTCATCAGAAGAACAATTGAATTTATATCCTCAAAGAAATACGATGCCTCCTTCAAGAAATATTCCTAATTTAGTTTACAGGGCTTCCATTACAGAACCTATATATACTTATATTTTTGGCATAACCAGATCAAGAGGAAGAGAAATTAGTACGGATATATCTAATTATATATTAAATTATTATATAAATTTACAAGACAATTCAGCTGAATATTATAATAATCAAAACCCAATAAATGAAAGAATTGGAACAAGAAGCCAAAATTCATTTATAAGCACATACTCCAGTTCTAGCAATGCCTATCGAGATGCATTTCAATTTGTAAGAGCCTATAGCTCTAATTTCGATAACTCACCTAGAATTTTGACGATATATGTTTATGCAATTCGTCCGAGTGACAATTTTGTTAGCGTGACAGAAACTTATGAAAGAGTTTTTCAATCTGCTCAACATAACACGACACTTCATGAAAATTTGAGACGACTTGATGGAATGTATAATAATGAAGATCAATATTTAGCAATCGGAAATATAGCAAGTTCTCAAATAGCTTATGCGGACGAATACCGTTATAATTATTTAAGAAGACGTTACGAATACTCTGAAAGAATTCACAATGTGAATTTTAATAACCCAAATTCTGAGCTCAGAGCCAATAATTATCCAATTGGCACAATACCAGAACCAGAAAGACTTCCTGAACAAAATAACAGCCAGTCACAAATGACTTGTAATATACCATCGCGGCCAAATAATGGAACTGATACTCGACAAAAAAGAAACACGTTAGAGAATCAGGACATCGTTAATACGGAAATTTGTCCGACATTAAATATAGATGAGTCTGCAAAAATATTAGCTCCAAGTGATCTATTTAAAAATAAGGCAATAGAAATTTGCGTTTTAGATAATTATGGAAAAAAAATATGTTTAGCACCATATGATTTTTATTTATCTTATTCAGAATGCAATAATAAAAACAAATGGCTGTATACTACAACGGGACAACTCATTTCAGAAGTTAATGATGGAAAATATTCCCAATATTATTGTTTAAGTAAGGGACATAAAGATGACGAGTATCCGCTTTATCCAAGAATGAAAATTTGTGACTTAAATGATAGAGATCAAATTTGGCAATTCTTAGGAAATAAAAAAGATGGATTTACGCTTTCTTTAAAATCAGGAGAAAAATTAAAATTAAATGAAAATGGATATTTTATAAATTTTAATAATTCTTCCTCAAGATTAAAATCAATAAAAATTGAAAATTATGAAGAAATATTTTTAAATATATCCGATCCTCTAATACAGTTTTCAGTTAACGTAAATTTTAATATAAAATATTATCATTATGAAATTGTATTTTCTAAAAATTATTTTATTATCCGCGCTACAAACAAAATATATTCAGAATATAAAGGTATGTATAGTGATACTATAAAAAACAAACCAGAATATATAAATTATTACAATGCACACAACCATGCTTTTTTCTCAAATTATGGTTATTTAAATACCAATGGCCCTCAAGTTTGTTACACTTCAAACCAAGTTTTAAGTGGCTCCCCAGCTTGGGATTGGGTGAGTGTTGAATATTGCTCAACGAAAGATTTTATAGAAAATAAATACCAATGGTATTTTAAAAATAAGAATGGTATTTATCAAATATTTGATGCAGGAAATAATGTTTTAAGACACAATGGAGATAAAACTTATTTTTATACAGCAGGTAACATGTGGACCGATTCTAAAAAGTTCTATCAAAGTTACTTACTAGACGAAATTTTAAAAAATTATATCAACAAAATAAATGAAAAAATATCTATTTCTAATGGAAATGAGAATTTAAAAAAAGAAAATGCAAATTTTTATGGTTTAATTTCAGTGCAAAGACATTTTGAAGATTTAGCAAAATAAAATTTTACTCATTTTTTACAAGATCGTAGACGCTTTTTAAAATATTTTTAAGCTCTACAGCTCCCGTATTAAAACCAGATAAAATATAAATAATATTTCCTAAAGGCCTCACTTCAAGAGACATTTGTTTTAATTGCTGAACAATTATTTTAGAACGTGTAGAAGTATAGTCCGAGTTTTTATCTTTTAGTTCAAATGCAAAAATACTTCCTAAGGTAAAAACTTTTTCTATATTTGGCAAACAAGAAAATTCATTTACAATTTCTTCATCCCAAGGGATATCTAAACAATTTAACTCTTTATTAAAATTCTTTGAGTCGCAAGTTTCTTCGATAGCCTCTACAGCAACAGCACAACCAACTGGATTTGCAGCGTAAGAATGTCCATGCAATAAAGCTTGAGAAATAGAATCTCCTAAAAAGGATAAAAAACATTCCTTATTAGCTAAAGTAACAGACAAAGGCATTAATCCTCCTGTTAATAATTTAGCGTAACATGCTATATCCGGCTTTTCATCAAGTAAAACAGAAGCAGAAATTTTACCAAGCCTCCAGAATCCAGTAAAAACTTCATCAAAAATAATAGGAATTTTTCTTTTTCTGCATTCTTTTACTAAGATCCTTTGAAATAGAGGATCTACAAATTTCATACCTCCCGCTCCTTGAATAACGGGTTCCAAAAGTAACGCACCAATTAAAAAATCAGAACCTTCAAGAATAAACATTTGGTTTTGTATATAATTTAAGTAAATATTAGCTAAATCAGAGCTATTTCTATCTAATGAAAATACTTCGTCAATAGAATTGATATTTAATTCAAATTTTTGATTTGAATTAAAAGATTCCGGAATAGAAACAAATTGTTTTCGATCTTTTAAGTATACCGTAGGATAATCAAACCAATAGCCTTTAGGTTCATACCAATAATCTGTTTTTTTATAAGAATTTGGATTTGTAGCATCCATCGCCGCATGAGTATCACCATGATAGGAATCTTTTAATCCTAATATGTAAATATCTTTTTTAGGCATATTGGTTTCTTTTTGAGGAAGTCCAAACGATTTTCGAAATGCAATTTTTAATGCGACTTCAATTGCTGTAGAACCATTATCTGAGAAAAAAGCTCTTTGCGCCCATCCTTTTCCAACTGTAGCTATTAATTTTTGTGTTAACTTAACTACAGGTTCATGAATATTTCCAGGAAACATAACATGACCATATTTACCAGCAGCACTTGCAGCTGCATGAGAAAGCCTAGGTGAAGCATGCCCAATTCCTTGAGTCCACCAACTTGCTGAAGCATCAAAAGATTTATGTGTTAATATATTTTGATTTCGTAAATTTTTAATATCCACAAATGTTAAGTTATCTTTAAATGCACTATCAATTACTCGTGGTTCTATTTGTAACCCATGTTGAGTAAAAGGCCACCAAATATTTTCTTTTGCAACTTCAATGTAATCATCAATAATTTGAATTTTGCTGACATGATAGCTTGTTAAATGTTGAAAAACTTCAGAAAATTTTTCTTCATTATCTTTAAACCAAAAATCGAGCGAATTTTTTATTAGAGTTTCATTTTTAGGTAAATTAGATTCAACAATATTTTGAAAGGAATATACAGGAAATTTATTTTTATAATATTTTTGTAAAAATAAAGCATTTTCATCTTTTCCATCAAACATTAAAATACAAGTAATATCAAATCCTCTTGATTCAATTAAGGCGATTGAACTAATGGTACAGGAAATACCACCTAATTTCGAATCTGCAATAAAGATAACAGGAAGTCTTAATTCGCGAAAAACGTCGCACTGCAATTGACCTTGTAATGTTGGAGAAGCGACACCACCAGAACCTTCAATTAAAACAAATTGAGCATCATTTGTTGTTATTTCTTCTTCAATAATAGAGATCATTTTATCATCTAAAAAGTGTTCTTTAGTTTCAGACTCTTCTTGATATTTATTTTGTAAAATTGCACGATGAGGTGATACAGGATTTGACATTGAAAAAATTGTTTTTGTCAAAACAAATTCTGAAGGGTTATAATTTTTTACAAATGAGGAATCAGAATCAAAAGGGAAACCTGTTTGAACAGGTTTAATATATAAAAGTTTTAAACCATTTCTAACCGCCGCCATAGATATACCAGTAGAAAAAACAGTTTTTCCTAAATCAGTATTCGAAGCCATTACATAATATGATGGGAATTTAGTTAGCATATATAGTTTTCCTTTATATTAATTAAGGTAACTAAAAAGAAAGTCTAGATCTTCTTTTGTATGACCTGATCTTAAAATAACCCTAAAACGTGATGTTCCTTTCGGAATTGAAGGCGGTCGAATTGCTTTTAATAACAAACCTTTTTCCAAAAAAAACGACTCTTTTTCCATTATATTTTTATTATCTTTAAAAACTAATGGGAATATATTTGAATGATGATTATGAAAATTAAATTTATTAAAATCAAATTCTAAATTTTTATCTTTCAATAATAAAATATTTTTTTTGAAATATTCAATATTATTTATTAATTTTTTTCTTTTTTCTTTACCTTCTTCACTAAAAATAATATTCAATGATTTATTAACTGCTCCTGTCAAAAAGGGAGATACAGCTGTTGAATAAATAAGGGGTCTTGCTTTTTGTAATATTCTTTCTTTTAATTGAAAATAATCTGTTGAAATAAAGCCGCCAGAAACTCCAATCGCTTTTCCACAACCAAATACAGATGCTAAAATATAGGGTTTTAAAAATGAGTAAGCTAAACTCCAACTTCCTTTAATAGAAAATGTTCCTACTGAGTGGGTTTCATCAATGATAAGCATAGCACCAAATTTTTGGCAAACCTCTAAAAGTCTATGCGGATCAGAATAATCTCCATCCATCGAATAAAGTGACTCAACGATAATAATTTTTACTTTAGCACTTGAAGAATTCAGTTTAAAAATAAGATGATCGTATTCACTATGTTTAAATTGATCAAATTTAATGTTCGAATTTTTAACTCCATAAAATAAACTTGAATGACATCGATGATCTATAAAAATATGTTGGTCAAAACTATTTTCTTCCCAAGAAAACGGAGATAAACCGTCAAACAAGGATATATTTGCTGTAAATCCCGTTGGAAAAAACAACGAGTGATTATATCCCGTTCTATTAGAAAAATTTGATTCTAATATTTCTATACCAGGATCTGTTTGAGTTACCATACGAGAACATCCAGAACCTGCTCCAAAATTTAAAGCAGAACGATATCCCTCATCAGTAATTCTTTTATCATTTCTTAAACTTAAATAGTCATTTGTCGAAAAATCAACTTTGATATTATTTAAGTTACTTTGTTGATAATAAGGAAAAATTTTTCTATAATTCAAATTTAATTTTACAGATTGATTTGATTTTTCCCAAGTATCAAATAAATAATTAAAGGACATTCATATTTTCTTTATTTAATGGTTTTGTCATATCATCTATTAATTGATTATCAAAAGTATAACCAGGAAGAGGAGAAGTTAATAAAACTTCACCAGAAAATATAGAATTTGCTCCTGCAGTTAAGCAAAGAATTTGAGCTTCTCTACTCATATCCATTCTACCGGCGGATAAACGAATTCTAGCTTTTGGTAATAATATTCTTGCTACAGCGATTGTTCTTACAAAATGTAAAATATCGAGATCTTGTGTATTCTCTAGCGGAGTGCCATCAAATTTCACTAAAAAATTAATGGGAACACTTTCTGGCTGTGGATCCATTGTTGCCAAAAAGGCTATTAATTTCATACGATCATCAGAAGATTCACCCATTCCTAATATACCGCCACAACAAACATTTATGTCGTTATTTCTTACATGGCGCAATGTTTGAACACGATCTTGAAACTTACGTGTTGTAATTACTTTTGAATAATAATCTTTTGAAGTATCTACATTATGATTATAGTAATCGAGTCCAGCTTCTTTTAACTTTAATGCTTGTTCTTCATTTAACAAACCTAAAGTAACACAAGCTTCCATCCCTAAAGATTTTACTTCGCGAATAGCCTCTAAAACTCTATCAAACTGTTCTCCACGTGGCGGTTTTCTCCAAGCGGCTCCCATACAAAAACGTTCCGCTCCATTGGCCTTAGCTGCTTTCGCTTTTTCGACAATGTCGTTTACTTCCATAAGAGGATGTTTTTTAATATCGGTTTCATATCTTGCGCTTTGTGGGCAATAAGAACAATCTTCTGGGCAAGAACCTGTTTTAATAGAAAGCAACGCACTTCTTTGAATATCAGCTTCAGGCCAGCTTTCTTTATGAACACCAGCTGCTTCTTGAATCAATTGTAAAAATGGCTTTTTATAAAGTGTAATTGCTTTTTGATATATTGCTTCATCATAATCTTCACTTATTGTTTTAACTGAATTTAAATTACATTGAAGCTTTCCAAGCTGATTGTCATGGGATTCTATAATAGGTTCCACCAATATCTCCTCTAAAAAACATTTCACATAAAAGACCTCAATATGTCTTACATTTATAGATTATTCCTGTAAAGTGCATTTGCATTATGAATTTTTGATTAAAAAGGATTATTGTTATAAATAGCAATGATTGTTTTTATAAAGGACTGAAAAATTGAGGTCAAATGCATGATTAATCCAAACTTAAAAACACCTGTATTTGCTAATTTAAAATCTAGTTTTTGCTATCTTGCTTCTAATAAAATAAGTAATTTAGATATTGCTAAAGATATTTGTTTGGAAAATAAATCCTTATCTGACGTCTCAATGTCAATATTAAAACATACTGGTATTTTTGAAAGAAGATATGCCCTACCTGAAGAAGCAGCTAGTGATTTAGCAATAAAAGCCATTTTAAACTCATCTCTTAATCTCAATGAAATTGAAGCATTAATTGTTGCAACAACTTCAGGAGATTATCCTTCTCCTGCGACAGCTCATTTTGTGCACAAAGGATTAAAATTAAATAAAAATGTGCATTGTCTTGATATTGCAAGTTCATGTACCAGTTTTATTTCTGCCATAAGAAGCTCATTAGGCTTCGTCGCAACCAACTCAAATACGGTTGTTATTGCTACAGAGGTTAAAAATAAAGGTTTATTGAAAGAAGATTTGAGAACACGATCTTTATTTGCTGATGGTGCATCTGGGGTTTATATAGAAAAAAACAATTCAAAAAATAATTCCGATTTATTTCAATTTTGTTTCCAAGAAAGTATTTCGTCTCTTTCAGATAGAATTTATATTCCTGTAGGAGGATCAAGAGAGCCAACAAATATAAATAATATTCATAGAAATAAACTCGAGTTAAATCATCCAAAAGAAACGTTTTTTCAAATAGTAAAGTCAATTTGCGAAGCAATTGAAACAAGTTTAGAAATAAGACAAAATTATATTAAAGAAAATTTTGAATTAGACCCCATTTCTACTCCGGGATTGATTTTTATTCATCAAGCAAATAAAAATATTATTAAAGAAGTAAAATCAAGATTTCATAAAAATATAGCAGAAAAAATTCCAATTTTAATGGGTGATATTGGCAATACGGTTTGTGCTTCTTTACCAGTTTTAAGAACAAGGGTTTTATTTTTAAAAAGCATATTTTATAGGAATCAAAAAATAATTTCAAAACAAGATTTAATACCTTACTTCATTCAATTATGTAAAGAAAATAATGAATTTTGTTTTATATTAAAAGAGAATGGAATATTATTTTCTTGTTATTGGCAAAATGAAAAAATTGATATTTTTGATGATGGATGTGATAAACTTGAAAATTCTTGGCTCGAAAAAATATCAGATGATGAATTTAATCAAATTCAAATAGCATTTCAAAATGAGAACTTATCTTGCCAAAATAAATCAGTGCGCTTAAAGTATATTGATATTTGGATTGCGGCTGGCGGTGGATTTCAAACATTAGCAATGCTTCATGGAAAAATTTATTGATATATTAAATATAGAAAAGGTATATATTTTTATGAAATTGTTGTTAAAAAAATTTTCTTTTATATTTTCTATTTCTTTATCAATATCTTATTCTGCTTTAGCAGAACAAGATTTTATTGAAATAAAACTTGATAACTGGACAGCTGAAATTAATCCAAGAACCTTAGAAGTAATTGGAAAAATCAATGAAAAATCGACTTCAATCGCCTCTCCTATTACAGAAAATCTTGGTGAATTTAAAAATTTATTAAATTCATCAAATAAAACATCTTGGAATTATCCAGAAAAAAATTTAAATGTTGAAATATCTAAAAATAAAAATCAAATTATATTTAAATTTACTTCTTCTAAATCTCAAACATTTGAATGGCCAAGCACTTTACAAGCAAATATTTCTGAAACAAATAATTCGGAAAATATGATATTGCCCGATGGTGAAGGCCTTTTAATTCCTGTAACAGATCCATTTTGGCTTGTAAATTTTGAAAAATACAACGCGACAAATTATTCTATGCAAGAACAACTAACAATGCCTTTTTTTGGAAACATAACTGATGACAATACTGTATCTTATATATCAGACAGTTCTTTAAACAATACAATTAAAATATTAAAAAATAAAGATACTCTATATGTTCAACAAGAGCATGTTTTTAGACAAAAAGATAATTACGCTCCTTATATTATAAAAATTAATTTAGATAATAAAAAAAATATTTTAGCCCCAGCGATTCATTTTAGAAATAATTTAATAGAAAAAAAAGAGTTTATTACTTTCAAACAAAAAGAAGATAAAAATCCTGAAATAAAAAAATTATATGGAGCTCTTCATGCTTATGTTTGGGGAACAGGAAGAACAGAGCAGGCTCTCGATCTTTTATCTTCTTTAGGAATTAAAAATTTATGGATTGGTTATGATGAAGGAAAAAATGATAAATACAAAGTAAATAATAAATTCATAGAAAAAGCTAAAAAGTTGGGTTACCTTGTTGGCCCCTATGATACTTGGGAAAATATACAAGATCCCAAAACAGCGGACACCCCCTTATCCATTTTTCCAAATGCCTGGCCACAAGCAGCAATTGTAAATGAAAATGGAAAAAAAATGCCGGGTTTTCATAATAGAGGTTATGAAGCAAGTTCTGAATATTTTGCAAAACAAAAACCTATGAATAAAGATTTATATGATCGTGCTGAAAAATTTAAATCCACAGGAATTAATAGTTACTTTTTAGATGTTGATGCCACAGGAACTCTTCATGATGATTATTCAGAAAATCATTCTATGAACACTTTGAAAGACATGCAAAATAGAATCACGCGACTAAAACATTTAAGTGACATGAAATTTGTTTTAGGATCCGAAACTGCGGTTTATTGGGCTGTTCCTTATCTTTCATTTGCTCATGGAAATAACTCTGTATTTAATAATCCGCATTGGGCATTAACCAGAGATAAAAAAACTTATGGTCGCTGGTACCCTAGCGAACGCCCTGAATTCTTTTTTAAATCTACTATAGCACCAAAAGATTATGAAGACACAAAATACAATCCATTATATAGAATTCCATTATTTCAAACTGTTTTTCATGATAGCATTATAACCACAGACCGTTGGGAAATACCAATAACAAAGTTTAAAAATATAAAAGAAAAAAGATTATTAATTGGATTGCTCTATGGTGTGCCTTCTATCTGGTCTTTAGATATCAAACAAATTAAAGATTATTCAAAAGATTTAAAAAAAATCTCATCTTTATTTCAAACGTATCATAAAAAAATTGCTGGCGTTCAATTAACAAAATTCTCATATTTAACAGATGATAAATTAGTTCAACAAACTCAATTTGGCGAGATAGCAATTGCTACAGTAAATTTTTCAAACAGATTATATAACAATATACCTTCAAATAGTATAGAAATTTTTTACATAAAGGAAAATAAAAAAGAAATATTTACACCGTAACTTATTTTTTAATATCTTCATAAAAAACTTGCTCAAAGACTCTTCTTTCGTCTGACATAGTATAGGAAGCTTTTGTTTCTTTAACTAAATTAGTTGAAAATTCAAGCACTTCTTTTAAATCGCAATTTTGAATTCCCTTTTTTAAAAACTTAATCATTCCTTCATTCAATTTTCTTTGTGCAGTTAAGGCATGCTCTATTCTTTGAGTTTGAATATCTTCAAAGTTTAAGGATTGAATCATAGTATAAACTTGAGGTCTCAATCGTTCTTCTAGACGGGAGACACTTTCAATTCTTTTTGATATCTCAGACCAAATTTTATCAAAAGCATTGCTCGCGTTTGCGGAGCCAGCTTCATTTGTTGAATTTGTAGCATTTGATTTGTTTGGATCATTTTTATCTTGGCCAGAAGCTTCCGCAAAAATATCATCTGCTCTAAAATTAGCTCTTTGATTTAATGCTGTTGCCTCAGAACCTGCTTTACTAAACAAACTTTCATAAATTTCTTGAGCACTTTGTCCTTCTTCCACAACTAGAGTATCCATTTTTTGTATTGCTTCGGACATGGCTTCGACAAATGCTCTTACATTAGATTGTAAGTCTATTAATTGATATTCCATTAAAATAGAAAAATGAAAAAGAAGTTGCATGAGCATTTGCTCTGAACTTTGTGCTTTTGCAAACGGTAATTCTTTTTCCATTACAATTCTCCGCTCAAATCATTCTTCAATACTTGCACCTAATTCTGTTAATTTATCCTTAGCTTTCGTATAATTCGCATCAATTTTAAGGATTCTTCTTAAAATTTTAATTGCCTCATCTTTTTTATCCCAAAGTACCAAGGTAATTGCTTTATTAAACAAGACAAGATGGTTATCGGGTTGTTTCTTTAAAATCTGATTATAGGTTTGTAATGCTTTATCAAAATCTTTTGAATCTCGGTAACAAATTGCCAGTGAGTTTGCAAAACTCACATTTTCTGGATCCAGACGCACAGCATCTTTTAGTAACTTTAGGGCATTAGGATAGTCTTTTTTAACAAAGTAACAATAACCTAGCCTTTCAATAATATAGGGATGCCGTAACCCGGCAGATGTTCCAATCATTAAAAGCTGAATGCATTCCTCAATTTTATTTTGTTTTATTAAAGATTCGGTACAGCCTTCATAACGAATAATATTCATTGGGCTAAGTGAAAGGGCTTTTTTTAAATCTTCTAAAGATTTTGCATCATCATTCATAGCTGCATAGATATCTGCACGGACAACGTAGGCATGAATATAATTTTCATTTTTAGCTATACCTGAATTTACATAAGTTAACGCTTCATCCATTTGTTTTAGAGCAAGTTTTGTTCTAGCCATTCCAATAAAGGGGCGAGCTGCTTTATCTGAGACTTGCGTTAATTTTTCATATACTTTGAATGCCTGCTCATAATCTTCAGTACGTAACTTTGATTTTGCAAATTCATAAACACGTTCGGGGTTTTTGGGATTGATAAAAGCACTGTAAGCACTTCTAATTTTAGGTAACAAATCTCCTTGCGAAATAGGACGAATTAATATGTCATCTATTCCCATTTCAAGGGCGTACATTAATTCAGCTTTATTTAAAGCCTTTGAAACCAATATAAAGGCAGGACGATAAACGGCTGGATCTTCATTTAGTTCTTTTATCATGTCATAGCCGTTTAAAATTTCAAGATCATCACCCTCTAATGCAATGTGTGCGGGTTTTACTTTAAGTTCAGCTAAAGAAGCATGACCGTCCCTATCTGTCCTAACATTATTAAAACCTAATTTATTTAGATGATGTTTGATAATTAAACGAATTTCATTATGAGTTTCACCCACATGAATGAGAAGGTCTGTGCTAAACGGGTCTGGAGGACTTAATCCAAACATCTTAAAAAGATCAGAATTGTCCACACTCAACAACCTCCAGATTAAAGCATAAAATCTTAAGTAACCTTAAAAAATATGAGCTTTATTAAGAATGCTGAGAGTATGAATATTTTTGAGAACTAACCGCCAAGTCCTGTTGCAAGAAGCTTTCTTCCTTGAGGAAAAAGAACTTCAATTTTATTCAAACCATTTTCAGCGACCACAAAGCCTATTCCAAAAGATTTATGATGAACTATTTCACCAGGTTTAAATCGTACGGATGCCTTATACTCTTTAGCCTGAGAGACATTATTTTTTTGAGCACTCAATCGAGCTTCATAATTTGCAATGTCTTCCGTGGTTCCAGACTGCATACTTAGAGGCAATTGGTGATTTCCTTTTGACACTCTACTATCTGAATCCTCTTTTTTACGCGATTTTGCCTTGGCTTTGCTTTTCTTTTTAGGGGAGCCATCCTCTCCTATTAAGACTTTTGCTCCAGCATCTAAGTCTAAATCCTGTTCTTCATCTCGTTCCATTTCTCGTTTCCCTCCTTTTGCTAAAGCAGCTTCTGATTTTGGTGAACGATATAGTTTCTCTGACTTACAAGTATTGCATTGTACCCTGCCAGGTTTGTTATTAGCTTCAATAGTTACAATAGTATGAGTTAAATTCATCTTGCAACGATTACAGTATGCTAAAATGTCATGACCCACACGCGATGCGGATTTAGACTGAGACGAAATAAAAAGAGAATTAGGGCCGTCCGTAATTGCCATTTTTCCTCCAAATGGATCTGACATATTTAAAAATTAAAGAGAGAAGGCGAGTTCAACTCCCGCTGTTTGCCTGATTGTTGTATCATCGGAATCAGTCTTGACAAGCGTATAATAGAGATGAAGTACCGGTGCTTTGAAAAAAATTCCAGACCCCCAAAAAAATCGGCTGTGATTTGGATTGTATCCAATACTTCCTTTGAGATCAAAATACGATTCTGTAGCAATATTGATCCCGCCTACAACGCTTTGAAATCCATTATTAGAATCAATGAGCGCATCTGTATTTAGTGTGACATACTTATTTAAGGTAACAATAGAAACTCCTACGTCTGTAATATTAGCATTATATTTATCAAAAAGACCATTTGTACTCAAGCCTAAAAAAAGAGGATTTTCTGGTGATATATTAATTTGATAAAATAACCCTGCACCCATTAAATAATTATCTTTTTTCCAAGCCCAATTTTGAAATAAACTAAGTTGTTGATATTCACCAGAGAGACCAACACTTAAGTTTGGAATTGCAGGAATTTGATAACCTAGTCCCACTTTAAAACTCCGATCGCGACTTCTGGTATCATTGGGAATTGTTTCTCTTCCACGAAAAACCATGGCAACAGGAGTTGTTGTGGAATCAAAAACTCCGGCTTCAATGAGATCAAAATCACTTTGCCAAGAACCACCTCCAAAAACGGAATATTGTTTTTTTAGTGCTGGTAAAATAGCGGGGTTTGCGTCCATCATAGAAGCATCACCTGGAGCAGATGCTCCCGCTCCACTAGAAGCAGCAAACGAAGATGTTGGTGCATTTATCGCTTTTGAAGGTTTTATATCCTCTGCATATGATGAAAAAGAAATCATAAGGTTTGATAAACAAAACTGGACAAGAAATATTTTCTTTAGTTTAAAAGACATAATGGGCTCCAAAGGATGCTTTCCATAAAGAAAGGGCGGAAAAATCATGACATCAAACAATTCTTTTATCACGAAACTCCGTAAACGAAGTCTAATTGCGCAAATTAGCCACGAAGAAGAATTAGAACAACTGCTCCAAAAAGGAAATCAAAATGAAAAAGGAGAGAGATATTCTGTCTATTGTGGTTTTGATCCTACGGCAGCAAGTCTCCATGTTGGTAATTTAGCGGCATTAATGATGTTAAGACGCGCTCAAGACGCGGGTTTGCAACCTATCGTTTTATTCGGAGGAGCCACAGGTCTTATCGGAGATCCCACAGGCAGAACCGAAATGAGACCCATGAATACCAAAGAACAAATAGCATCATATATAGAAAACTTTAAATTACTTGTGAATCGTTATTTTCGTTTTGATGTACCTAATCCACCTTTATTTGTGAACAACATTGATTGGATTGGCAAAATGAGTTGGATAGATTTTACAAGAGATGTTGGAAGCCATTTCACTGTAGCGAGATTATTATCTGCAGAAGTAAATAAAACCCGCTTTAATGAAGGCGGACTCACATTTATGGAACTTGGCTATCAATTGCTTCAGTCCTTTGACTTTCTCCACCTTTATAAAAATCATAATTGTGTCATGCAATTTGGTGGTGATGATCAATGGTCAAATATCCTCAGTGGAGCCGATTTAATTCGAAGAGTAAATAGTGGAAAAGCATTTGCTGTTACAACTCCTCTTTTAGTTGGAAGTGACGGTAAAAAATTTGGCAAAACAGCTGGAAATGCGGTTTGGCTCGATCCTAATTTAGTTTCACCCTATGATTTTTACCAATTTTTTAGAAATGTTCATGACGCTGACGTGCTTAAAATGTTTCAGGTATTTACTCTTTTAGAAACAAATGAAATTGAAGAAATATTTTCAAATCCAAATATCAATCAAGTTAAAGAAAAAATGGCTTTTGAAATTACAAAAATTGTTCATGGAGAAGAAGAAGCAAATAAAGCATTAGAAGCATCAAAAATTCTTTTTTCAGGCCAGACTGGAGATCTTTCACATGCTCCATGTTTATTTTTAACACAAATAGAAATAGAAGCTGGAATAGATATTTTATCTTTAATTATGAAATGTGGTTTTTCCCCAAGTAGAGGGGAAGCACGAAAACTCGTCCAAGGTAATGGACTTAACTTTAATGGCGAAAAACTTACAGATTTTAATTATAAATTATCAGAAAAAGATTTTAAAACAGAACAAAATGCTATTATTTTAAGAAAAGGAAAAAAGGACTATCATCTTGTAAAAATGAAATAAACTGTTACTATAAAATATAGTTTTAATAAATTTAACTATGTTTTATTAAAAGGTTATGCCTTTATGAAAATAATCATTACGCATATTCTAATAACAGTTTTTTTGATTTTTTTTAATACTTCATGTATTCCAAATTTTTTGAAAAACAATGATTCTATTCCATATGGTTTTGAAAAAGTTGATTTTTCTCCTATTCAAAACCCACGAGAAATGACTAGAGCTTCTCTAGACAAAAGTACCAGCTCCCTTAATAGTTTAAATAATATATTTGTTAGCTATAGCGAAAACATTATAAAACAAAAAGAAAACTTTATAAATAAAGATCAAGTTTTAAATAAAATACTAAGTGAAGATGTTTTAAATAATTTTGTCCAAAAATTACCTGATTTTTTAGATAATACTTCATTGACAAAGGCAATAAATAATTTAGACCCATCTAGTTTTGTTTTAACAACCACTCCTTTAAATTTAGATTCTTCATTAAAAAATATAGACACTAGTTATATATTTACACAAATAACAGGACAACAACAAAAAGTAACAAAATTAAATGAAATTCAGTATTTTGACGAAAATAATATTTTAATAGATAACAGTAATATCAGTTCGACATTTTTAGTAAATACTTATTATGCAAGAAATTTAAATTCCAACTGGAATTTTCCTTTAAACAATACGACAAGTTCAAACAGCAATTGGGAACTTTTAGTACAATGTGTTAGCGCTCAAATAAATATAATAGATAAAAATATTATATACAATATACCTGCTTGGCCAAGAGTTTCAATAATACAATTAAATCCAAACTTATTAAATACTGATAAATATATTTTAGTAAAAAATAATTTATTTCTTGATCTTATAAAAACCAAAAACTTTATTCCAGTTGGAAACATGAATACAAGAACTTTAAGAATTTTTAATAACTCAAATATTAATTTTTCGCCTCAAAGTTCTATTTATTATTCATTAAAAATTATTGAAACTCCTTCTAATCCTCTTATTGGAAAAAATTACATATATTTTCAAGATGGAATGACAAACTTTTTTTCTAGATTTATTTCCGGAGATATTGATAAAGAAAATATATTAAATGTATTTGTAAGTTGGCAAGCATTAATCAACAAATCGTGGTTTGATTTAACAAGAAAAATAGATTCCTCTTATAATGTTCCTTATTATACAAATACCATACCTTTAAACTATTTAAATAATAAAAATTTACCAGTTCATATTTCAAGTTCAAAAGATTTTCAAAACGGTGGAATACACTATATTGACCCTAATGACAAATCATATTTATTAAATATACCCAATTTAGTAGATGCGACATCTATTGGTTTAAATGAAATAATATTAACAAATATTTGCAATAATATTATAAAAAAATAATTCTTAATTATTTGAAAATCCCAAATCTATAAAGGCTTTTGTATCTAATCTTCCATATTTTGTTGTCGTATTATTTCTTGAAGTATAAATAGGATTATAATAAGCATTTGCGCTAGAAAATAAATGATTTAAAATAGTATTTAAATCTGCATTTGGAAAAAGACCTAAGTAAATAGAAATTGCAGAAGCAACCAACGGCCCAGAAAAACTTGTTCCACCAACTGAATCAATAGAACCATTTTTACTATTTAAATCAATTTGTGAACCTTGAGCAGATAATTCAACACTATCACCATAATTAGATGAACTCGCAATGCTTAAATCATAAGTATGTGAAGCAACTATAATCATATTATTTAAATTATATGCTGCAGGATAGGTAGGAAATTTATTAAAATTATTGCTCTCATTTCCAGCTGCCACAATAAATATAACACCACTTTTTGAGGCATTAGATATAACAATTTTTTCAGCCATTTCTACATTTTGATCTGGCTCTTGTAAGTATGATAAACTTAAATTAACAATTTTAGCTCCACTAAATACGGCTACATCTAAAGCAGCTGCAAGCTGCATAGAACCATAATTTTTCATATCATCATTAACGTTGTCATCAGCAAAAGTTATTTTAACTGAATTTATCTTTGCATTTTTCCCATAAACATTTAATAATGAGTTTCCCTTTGTTATACCAGTAAAAATAGATGCAATATATGTTGCATGAGATGACCAGCTAGTTGTATCTAAATTTCCAGTCAAATTGAAACTAGAAACTAAATTATTTTTTATTTGATTTGTTGCAGGAATAACTCCAGAATCAACTATAGCTACATTAACTGAATTTAAAGTTAAATTTTTAGAATTAATTTCATTGTATGATTTATCAAAATTTGCTTCACAATAGGAACTATTGCAATTTGATAAATCTGTTTGTATTTTATAATTATTTAAACTATTCATTCGTATTTTAGTATTTTCAAAAGGTAAATTATAAATATTAGTTAAATAAATATAACTATGCGATTGTTTCCCTATATTAATTTCTTTGACAGCAACCATATTTGGGACAGATTTAAATCGATAAACTATTTTTTTTCCATATGATAAAAGTTCTTCATCTGTCATACCAGTTTCTATAACATATGCCCCATCAGAAGATGTTTGAACTTTATCATCAAATGGATTAAACTTTGAGCAAGAATTTAAAAAAAAAGCGCTTGAAATAAAAATTAATAAAAAATATTTACACATTTTGACCTATTAAACAATAATATTTTTAATATAAAAAGATTGTATCAAAAAAAATTACTTATTCAATAGTTTATTGAGATAAAAAGATTGGTATGCAATTATTATTTAGTTTATAAATTGAGAATAAACTATTTATACACAAATATTTCGTTTTTATCTGCTAAGTATAGTTTTCCATGTGAATTATTTCTCATAGGAGAGTCCGTAAATAAAAATTTGTAAATACTTTCAGCCGATTTTTTAGGATCTATTAATTCTTTATTTTGTTCCATTTTTTTATAAATTTTTACAATTTCTAAATCTGCAGGTGAATGTTGAATCACATTATTTACCATATCTGTTAAAACAGCTCCTGGATGAACAGAGAGACAGGTAAGTTCGTCCATAGCAAAACGTCTTGATAACCATTGAAAATAAAGTAAACATGCCGATTTTGTCGCTCCATATAATTCCAAACCAGGAAAAGGATCGACAGCCGCCAAAGAAGAAAGATGAGCCACAAACGGAGTAATACTAGATTGGCTATCATTTTTACTCATAATAAAAGGAAGAATATCTTCGATAATTTCAGCACAAGAAAAATAATTCACTCTCATTGCTTCGCCTTGAGATTGCCAAAATAAGTGTTTTTCTGCGCGATTTGATTCGCTTACTCCCAAAATAGGCATAACACCTGCCCCGTAAATAAATCCGGCAATCGATTTTCCATATAAACTTTTAGATAACTCTAAAATAGGTGTTTCTTTAATTGGATTTAATAAATCCCACCAAATAAACAGATCTTCAAAACCACATTGCCCTCTTCCCAGATGAATGATTTTATAATTATTATCCTTAATTACTTTTGCTAGTTCAAAACCAATTCCTCTTGAAAAACCTGTTCCTATAATCCACTTTTCAGTACTCATTTTCTCTCCTCAGTGTATCTTGGTTCCTTCAAAACTCTTAAATGCATTTAAAACTGATTTTGCAGATCCGTCCATTATAAGTTTACCAGAATCAAGCCAAAGGACGCGATCACAATCTTCTATTGTTGAAAGCCTATGAGCGACAATTATTTGAGTCTTTCCCTGAAGAAATTTTTGGGTTGCGTTCACTAATATTTCCTCTGAGTAAGGATCAATAGAACTTGTAGCCTCATCCATTAAAATAATAGGACTGTTCTTTAGTAAACAGCGCGTCATACAAATTAACTGTTTTTCACCCAAAGACAAATCAGATCCCTTTTCTTGTAAATAGAAATCTAGAGATTTTTTATCATTAGATAGCATTTTTCCTAAACCAACAAGTTTAGCAACATAAATTATTTCATCATCACTTATATTTTTATTGATTGTAAAGTTTTCACGTAAGGTTCCAGAAAAAATAGTTGGTTCTTGTGATATAAATGAGATTGCTGAACGAAATAAATTTAAATCTATATATTTAAAACCCTCTTTCTTATCTTGACCAAGATCTGCCTCATAATTATTTATAAAAATACGGCCTTCATATAATGAATAAAGGTGAAATATTGCTTGTATTAAGCTAGATTTTCCGCTTCCTGTTTTTCCAATTATTCCTATTTTTTCACCCTTTTTCACTTTAAAAGAAACATTTTTTAAAATAAAGGGTAAATTTTCACTATACCTCATAGAAACATTATCTACGATAATATCTGCATTATCTATATGAAATATATTTGAATTTAAAATATCATCTTCTTCTTTTTTAGAAAGAATTTTGTGATTTGTTGAAAATTTAGCTTCGCTAGGTAAAACAGCTCCTTCTTCAAGATCACTTTTTAAATATTGATCCATTCTTTCTATTCCTGTTAAAGCCTCTTCTAATGCAGATACCCATTCAAAAAAAACCTGAACAGTTGTTGATGTCATTAAAATAAAAGTAAAAGCAACTCCTAAACTTCCAATTGTAATAAACTTATTTTGAATCAACCATACTCCTAAAATTCCTGTGATAAGAAGTATAGAAATATTTAAAATAGACATTTGTAATGAAAATAAATTAATATATAAGTTTGTTTTTTTTATTTGATTTAAATATTTTTCTATGTTTTCGCTAAATTTATTTATAAATATGGAATCTTTTCCAAACACTCGTATTATTTTTGATCCCTGAACAGTTTCTGCAAAATGAGCAATAGCAGGACTTCTTGTAATGCTTAAATTTCTTCTTTCATTTCTTATTTTTAATTTATTTAATTTATATATATAATAATTTAAATAAATAGAAAATATAATTATTGGAAAGAAATATCTGCTTGCTAATAAAATTAATATTATATATAAAATCAAATCAAACGTAATTGATAAAACCTCAGTTAAGGGACCTCCTGACATTCTAGTTATTGAAGAATAATCAGAACTAAATCTTGTTATAATTCGTCCTAAAGGATTGGTATCAAAAAAAAGAATAGGAAATCTTGAAACACGTAAGGTAGTTTCATCATAAAGAAGGGATGATGAATAAGTCCCCATTCTGGAAACAAAAATTCTAAATATAATAGATAAAAACAATCCTATAAAAGATAGAGACAGTAATAAAATTAAAAAATCATAAAAACTAAATTTTGAAAAAATTCCATCACTATTTCCACAGTAAAGAGACCCGCTACATAAATGATCAGCCCATTTTCCAATAATATTTGCATTAATTAATAAAAAAGCTCTCCCAATAAAACCAAGAATAATATAAAATATAAATTTATTTCGATATAATTTTATTGACATCGAAATTGTTCTAAAAATAGAACTAGAATATTTCCCTGAAAATGATATTTCATTATTTATAAAATTATTTTTTTGCATTTTTTCTCCTTATGGAGATATCGAAGATACAAAATCTCTAACAGATTCTGATCTATTGTAAATCTCATTAAAAGATCCATTTTCAATTATTTTACCGTTTCTTATAAATAGGACTTTGTCACACTTAGATAAAATTGAAAGTCTATGTGTGACAAGAATTCTAATTTTATTTTTCCAAACTGAATTAAATAAAACTTCATTTAATTTATCTTCTGTATTAACATCTAGAGCGCTTAAGCAATCATCTAATAAAATAATAGGCCTATCTGAATAACAAGCTCGAGCAATAGCTACTCTTTGTTTTTGACCGCCTGATAAATTAACACCTCTCTCACCAATTTCTGTGTCTAATCCTAAATTCATGTTTTCGTTTTTAATATCAAATTGAGACAATTCTAAACAATCCAGTATTCTTTGATCATGATGAGAATCAACATTATACTCAAAAGCAACATTATCCCTTAAATTTGAATTTATAATAAAATAATCTTGAGGAACATAGCAAAAATATGATCTTAATTCACTTAAAGACATTTTTTCTACAGGCTTATCATTTATTTTAAATTCACTATAATTTACTTTTATAATATTTAATATAGCTTGCAATATAAGGCTTTTTCCTGAACCAATTTCACCAATTATAGCTATAAAGTCATTTGATTTTATTTCTAAATTAATATTATCTAATAATGATAGGCCATCTATCTTATAAGAAAGATTTTTTATTATAATACTGCCTTTTATATTTGAATCAATTTCAGGTAAATTTTTTACACTTTTTTCTTCTAAATCTTGATTCCAATAGGATTGAATTCTTTTTAATGATGTAAAACAATCAGAAAACGAAACAAGCATAATAGGTAACATGCGCATAGGACGTGTTAGCAAAACTCCAAAAATCCATAAAAGACTAAAAATTTGACCAGCTGAAATATCATTTCCTTTAACATTAACAAGAATATATACAGATAAAATATTTATAAAAAAAGGAGCTGAATAACCAATAGCATTCATTGTTGTTCCGTTAGTAACCATTTGTAATCTATTTTTTGTTTCTATGATTCTTAAATCTTGGATTTTCTTTTCAATGATCTTTGTCCAACCAAGAGTCCTTATAATTCTAATATTTTGAATCCATTCATTAACATAACTCAATCTGTTTGAGGCGTATATCTTACTTTTAAGAAAGAACTTAGTCTGTCTAAATGCAAAAGAAAAATTTAATAATAAGATAGAAAAAATAAGACAAAAAATTAATATTGGATTTATTCCTAATATAAAAATGATTGCAATTGGAGCCATTATAATAGGCAAAATATATGACATAATGTTTGGAAATACTTCGTCCATTAAAGTTGATGCTGTATGAATATCATTAGCATAAATTGATAAAGACTGACCTACAGATAATTTATTTTTATTTTCATTTTTTAATCTTAAAGCTTTCGAGTATGTTATATCAGATAACCATTTTTTTAAAAAATTACTTTCATCATAACTTAAAAATTTTCCGAAGAAAAAAAGTAATTGGGAAAAAAAAGCAAAAATAAACATAAAAAATAAATATTTATACAAATCATTATAAATTGGATCGCCTGTTATTTTTAGGAAATGATCTAATAATATTTTTTGATAATAAGGAACGATAAGAGAAAAAATAGTTGCCGTTATGGTAATTAAAAATATATAAAACTTATAACGAAATCTCATAAAAAAAATTTTATAAAATAAATAATTATTTTCATTGATATTATTTTTTTTAGACATAAAAAGTGGGTGACCTTATATATTAATTCTCTTTAGCAATTTGATGAAATCATAACATAAAACCCAAAATAGTCAATTAAATATGAAAACGGTAATTTTATTAACGAATATAGTAATATTAACTATGCCCCCTATGATTGGGTAGAGAACATATTATTTTTTTCTTCAAAGTTTCATACAATATTTAGTAATCACAAAGCTCACTTTTAATTATGGTTGGACAAATAAATTTACGCTTAGGGGTTTATTAGAAAACGCTTGTCATCCTTGATGTAGCCCCTTATTAAGCCGAACACCTCTTATAAAATTAAAGGGTGTTAAATATTATGAGTAAGACTAGTAAAACGACTGATTTTATATTTGGAGGAAACTTATGAAAGAAGGGAAATGGGAAGCGGTAGAAGAAGAAAAGGTAGCTCCTATTTCTGAATTAAAAAATATTTCCAAATCACTTGTTATTTTATGCTCTCATTTAATAAAAATTTTTCAATTTTAAACAAATAAATATAAATATTTAAAGAAAAAATAATATTATTTCAAATAAATAAATTATTTAGAATTATGTATAATAACAAACTGGATATAATGAAATCTTATTAAAGAGAAGGTTAAACAAGTCAAACAAAGAAGTTTATTAAATTAAGAAAATTATTAAACCTCTTCTTCAAGAATACTTTGGTTTTAAACCAGAATGAAAAGATGAAGGTAATATTCTTCAATTAGAAGAAACACTTGAAGAAGTTCTTAGCCCTATTTGATGCAAAATCTGTGGTCACTATTTTACAGACAAAATTTTTCTTAATTTTTCGATAAAATCAGGTGCTAAAAAATCTTGTCGCGCAGGTGTCTGGATATCTAAAAATACGCTATCTTCTACTGCAACAAATTCGTGAGGAACGTTAGGTGGAAATACCATAATACCACCTGCTTTTAGAGCGTATTTCTTTCCATCTGAAAAGGCATCTAATTTTCCACTCTCAACTATATTAATTTGTTCATTCAGATGAAAATGTGCTGGCAATTTTGCTCCTTTTTTTAATGTCCATTCAATCATTGTACTTTGAGTACTCATAATAAAACGAAACCCAATATTATCCGTTATTTTTACTACTGGGATATTCGAAAAATCATAATATCCTGGTTTTAAATGATAATGGTTCTTTAAAACAGGGATTTCGGCACGTCCAGGTGCAGATGTAGGGTTATCATCTGCGAATACTTGCATAGGAATGATAAAAGTGCAAAACATAAACAAATTTATAAATATTAATTTATACATAACTTTTCCTTTCAGTATTAAAGTCTTAAAAAAGCTTTGGTAACAATAAAAGGTATATATAAATAATATTTCTGTAAATATTTTTTGGGATTTTATTACAAAAAACCTTCTTATCCAATTATAATGATATATCAAAAGATTAAAATTTAAAAAATAGGTATAATTTAATTTATAAATATAAAATACTGAAGCAGCCATAATAAATAATTTTAAAATTTCTCGAAGATCAAAAATAGTAACAATTATGAAATATCCTTGATATGAAAGGATAAACTTAGCAAAGAATGAATTTAGTCCGTCGCAAATATTAATTAGGATTTGCATTGATTTAGCTACTAATTTTAGAAAATTTACAGAATTATATTATAACATAAATAAAGAAAATTGAATTGAACCAGAGAAATTATAAAATGATAATAGAAAAATTAAAAATCATATCTCAATAAATATCCTGCTATTACGTTACTTGGTTAACTTTACAACAGAGCCAACTGAAGATTCATAAAATTATTAAATCAAAATATTATTGTTTTTTTTAGATATTTTAAAAATTCGAAAATAAGAGCAACAGAGCATTGTAAAAAAGCCTATTACAACTTACGTTGCTCTCAATCAGCTAGGATCTCCCTACTGACCTCCATTGCAACAAAACTAAATTTAAGCTTTTTTTCTCTGGAGGCATTTTTTTTATTAAGTTTGATTTCTCGAATTATTGTTTAAAAATCTCTATTTTCTAAAGTACGAGATAATTAGAATCCAATATGAAAAATGTTATTTAAAAATTATATTAAAAAAGGATATGTTTATAAATGAGATTACTTTATTTAAGAAAATATACTTATACAATCTTATTATTAAGTTTAATTCTTTTCTCATCTTTTAGTTATGCAAATAAGCAATATGAGATACATTTAAAAGATCTTCAATATCTTCAAAAATATGTTAACGGAAATTCTCTTGAAATGCTTAAGCCTTTTAGAATAGATAACTATGATTATTATTTTGATCATGATGGAATTTATTATTATGGTTTTGATGGAATTCAAAATAATTGGATAAAAATTAAAAATACAATAATATATCCAACTCCTAAAATAGCTTGGAGTCCCTGCTCTAAAGAAGTGATGAACGGGGATAATAAAGTAACGATAGATTATGAATGCGGAAAAATTCAAGTCCCTATAAATTGGTCAAAACCTAACGGTCAAAAAATTAATGTAGCATTAGTCCGTTTAAAAGCTAAAAACTCCTCTAAACGCGTAGGAGCTTTAGTGATGAATCCTGGCGGACCAGGGGCTTCTTCCATTGATATGGCAGTTGAGTCCTATAATGAATTAAAATATCAGGAACTAGCAAAAAGCTTCGATCTCATTGGAATGGATCCAAGAGGAGTTGGAGAATCTTCTCCAATAAAATGCAGCGCAAAATTTTCAGGAAAATCTTTATATCCTGAAAATGAAATTGAATTTAATTCAATGATAAATGAAAATGAAGAATTTTATGACTCATGTTATAAGAAAACAGGCGAACTTTTAAATTATGTTGATACAATAAATGTTGTACGTGATTTAAATGCAGTACGAATTGCACTTGGTGAAGAAAAACTTAATTTTTTTGGTATTTCTTATGGAACATCAATAGCAGCAATGTATGCTGAATTATTTCCTGACAATAGTAGAGCTTTGGTTTTAGATAGTGTCCTAGACCACAGTATATTAACAGCGAGTGAATTTGCTGCAAGCAAAGGTGAATTGCTTGAAAGTAATTTCATGTCTTTTGTCCGTTGGTGTGATAATGATATAAAATGCAAAGCAAATAATAATAGTATTTTAAAATTATTTGAAAATGTCGTTCAAAATTTAAATATTAATCCAATTGAAATCCCAAATAATGAAATAAAAATAAATGGGGATATTTATACTACTATTATTATGATTATGTTAACTTATGGAAAAGAAGATTGGGAGACTTTAGGTAATCATTTAATTAAAGCCCCATTTCAAGGGGATTATAATTATTTAATTCAAAATACCTTAAACTATGCTGACAATTTGAAGAATAATGATTCAAACAGAGTCATTTCTTGCTCAGATTATTCCTATAATCTTAAAACTTGGGATGAATTTTTGAAATATAAGCAAACAATGATTGCCACATCAAAACATTTTTATTCTATCATCACTACGGTCTCAAAGTGCGCAGGATGGAAAGGCAAAGCAATGAATCCGCCGCGCAAAATAAATATTTTAAAAGAACAACCAGTATTGTTAATCGGTGTGAGCAATGATCTTATAACTCCCTATAAATGGGCGCAAAACGTTTTCCAGCAAATTCCTGGAAGTTCCTTGATTACCTATAACGGATTTGGTCACGGAGGTTATGCAGCATCAGCCTGTGTTAGAAATTTTGTTAATCTTTTTCTAATTACAGGTGAAAAACCTGCTCAAAATATTACTTGTAACAATTAAAGGTTTCTACCGCAAAGATTTGAAAGTGGTGTAACCTCTTTAAGAAAATGCCTTATTTATAATTAAGATATTTGAAATAATAATTAAAAATAAACTAAATTTTTTCATTTTCATGTGTCCTACCAATAAGTGCATTTTACAAACAAAATGAATGCTAGTAAATTTTTTATAGAGAGTGGTTTTTGATTTTATTGATGGTATCGAGATAATTCCAAGGCAACCAATCTTTTGGGTTTTGTTTCCAAAAGTTT